>JACCEA011157568.1_pt1 | contig 18377 bp, 20 predicted proteins | sample 7449851 | NCBI WGS metagenome assembly JACCEA01 (sample SAMN15323453, study PRJNA562643) | freshwater metagenome | isolation source: river surface water | place: USA:Blue River Watershed | collected 2017-08-18
GCAGCTCGGGCGCCTGCGGCGCCACCCGCTGAGCCGAAGGCGAGGCGGAACACACTCCTGGTCTCCCTTTCCTGGCCATAAATAATAACCTTTTATTGTCCTATTTCGAGGTCTCGAAATAAAGATATTGAGACCTTTTATAATATACTATATATTTGCAATAACTCGCTCATATATGCACCACTATATCTCATTCATAGCCTCAGATAACAACCTTTTATCCACCTATTTTGGGGTCTCAAAATAAAAATGTTGAGACCTTTTTATGAAATAATAGAAATATATTGAGACCTATAAAACTCTCCCTATAATATAAATGTATATTCACTTATATGCCCATTTATTATCCGCTGCAATTGTTATTCTATACATTGCATATACTTTCTATGTCTCAAAAAAATACACTATAATAATGGGAATTGCCTTTATTGCTGCCCTTTATTTGGCATTGGATAGAACCCTATGGCTCCCTTTTTTAGGAGAATGCGCAATGGCCCCATCTCTTATTCCTATAAAATCCAATCAAGGAGACACGAAAGTTCCTGTAAAGGTCTCTCCTAATTCTAAAGTTGCCTATTGGTCTGCTCTTCCTGGAGATAAAACTATTCCTGTAAAAGATGCATATGATAAATTCACTAATGCCGGGGTTGTAATGTCGGATGCAGATGGTAATGCTGTTTTACAATTTGATAAAGGAACTAAATATTCTGTTCCTACTGGCCGAGTATTGGAAAGCCACGTTCATTATCGCGTTATTGGTAATGATGGTCTTATGGGTCCTGTGAATACTGTATATGTATAGAGCGTTTCCTGGCCATAAATATACCCTTTTATCGGCCTATTTCAGGGTCTCGAAATAACAATGTTGAGACCTTTTTATAGATTTTCATAATTAATAGAAATATATCGAGACCTTTATAATAGCTATAATTTATACTATAACTATTATACTATATTCACTATAACAACTCACTCATATATGCATCACTATATAAGCTGAAATACATATGGTATTATCCTTTTATTGTCCTATTTTGGGGTCTCGAAATAAAGATATTGAGACCTTTTATAATAGAGATATTATAGTGGAGGGACTGGGTATGCTCGCTGCTACGCAGCTCGGGCGCCTACGGCGCCACCCGCTGAGCCGAAGGCGAGGCGGAACATACCCCTGGTCTCCCTTTCCTGGCCATAAATAATAACCTTTTATTATCCTATTTTGGGGTCTCGAAATAAAGATGTTGAGACCTTTGTTATCGAGATATTATAGTGGTGTTTTCTGGGTATAAATACTCATATATTATTTTTATAATATATGAATGAATATATTATCTAATAGAACAGTTCTACTATTTCTATCGTCTTTTCACTAGGGTTATCTATCCAATACTGTATTTGCTGTTTCAGTGCATCTATCCTATCTTCCCATTCCTTTATTTTAGTTTTTGTTATTTGAATGATACCAGATTTATTCATACGCCAACAAGACTTTACTTTCACTCCCTCTTGATTAATATAATCATCTGGATTAAAACGAATAAACACTATAGGTCTATGCTGTAGGTCTTGTGATAATTCCATTAATCTCTTATGTTCACAACTGCAATCATAATCAGTATGTTTATTTTCATCTATCTCAACTATTATAATATGAGACCCCATATCTAATAATAGATCTGGTCTACGTTTTGAACATCCATCTTGCACTCTCTTATCTGCTACCCAAGTAAATTCTGAAAAACACTGAATAATCCTATCCGATACATCTTTTTCTTTTGTCTTATAATTTCTAACATTTGGCTTGTCTGGAAACATATGAATAAAACAGGTTAAACAGTATCCTTCATATTTTTTAGTTGCATATGTTTCACATAAGGGCGTCTTGCATAACGCAGAACCACCACAGAGTTTGCAATATGATTTTCTTTTATTGTGTTCACATATTGATGATCCATTACAGTCTTTACATTGTGTTTTTTGTCTTTTGTGTTGACACACAGAAGACCCATTACAATCTTTGCATATATATTTACGTCTTCCGTGTTCACAAAAAGAAGATCCTTTACACTCTCTACAATAAACTTTACTTTTTTTATGTTCACAAATTTCAGAACCACCACATATTTTGCATCTATATTTTATTTTATCGTGTTCACATAAAGAAGAACCGCTACACGAACTACAACGTGCTTTTCTTTTTCCGTGCTCACAAATTCCTAATCCGCCACAGTCTTTACAACTATATTTTTGTTTATTATGTTTACACATATACCTACCATTAACCTTTTTCTCCTCTATAATACACGCTTCTATAACCATTGTATATCATTATATATTATAATCTTTATTTTATTATAATAAACATTTATTACTTCTAAATGCAGTACTATTATAGTGATATCCTATAATAACCATTATACTTTATACTAAAGACATTTCTTTATATCCTCCAATCCCTATTTTCTTTATATTGTTTTAATAAATACAATTGTTTATTTTTTTTGTTTATTAATGGCATAAGTTTTTTCAACTGGAACAAAATTTTTTGGGTAAAATTCTCTATGCTCAAGGACTTTTTCAAAAACCCTTATTTTTGGCCTGTCCACTGCATAATGCAGCCATTTTCATTTTTTCTCAAAAAATACCGCTCCATAAAATCCGCTGCATAAATTTCGAAAAACGGAACAAATATTTTGACCACGCAACACAGTTTTTTTGCAGTCATTTTTAACCATTAGTCATACCGCCCACATACCATTTATGCAGTAGCTGCCTGGCCCCAAAAGTGTGTTGCCGAGGACACGCAACACACTTTTTATGCAGTCATTTTCATTCGACTCTTATAATGCTATATCTCCATTTATGCAGTCCATATAGACCCCAAAAAGTGTGTTGCGAGGGGTCGCACACTTTTTCGCAACACACTTTTTTTGCAGTCATTTTTAAATGGCATTTGACTGTCGCTCTTTCCATTTTTGCAGTCATACGAGACCTCAAAAAGTGTGTTTCCTCGGGACGCAACACACTTTTTATTTATTGATTTAGAGATAAAATAATATAAATACACACTATATATAATAATAACACATAACAACCCTCGAAAATATGTATTTATATAATTGCGAAAGCTGCCTTTATACCACTGATAATAAACAACATTTCGATGCCCATATTAAAACATCAAAGCATATTGAGAGCGAACAATGCTATATAGCAAAATATTCAAACACCCCTATCAGTGTAAATCTCATAAAAAACGATAAGTCTATATTTCAATGCGAATTGTGTAATAAGATAACAAAATCGCGCAGTGGATTATGGAGACATAAACAGCTATGTGAACAAAGGCATCAATATGAGAATGATACCTATAATACTAACCCTACAAATATCAACAATAATACTGACAATCTAGAGGCTAACTCGGGTGTTATCACCAAACTAACCGAGATGTTTCTCCAGTTTGCCAGCCAAATAAGCACCAAACAACTTGAAAACCAAAACCAGGTCAATGAACAAATCGTCACTGCTATTACAGAGCTCAAAAACACCGCACTGGTTATCAAAAATATACCGAATGCAAACACTATAAACAATACTCAGAACAACACTCAGAACAACACCCAGAACAATACCCAGAACAACACCCAAATAAACAATAATAATGATATCAGGTTCAGTATGAATATGTATCTCAACAACTACTGCAAAAATGCGATTAATATAGATGAGTTTTTCAATAATATTATAGCTAACCTAGATGCAAAAACATACGAGAGACTGGGAAAAAAGGGCTATATCCGGGGTCTCAGTGAAATTATTATAGAAGAACTGAAGAAATATAAGGACTATGAGCGCCCGTTCCACTGCGTAGATAAGAAACGGGTCATTATGATGATTAAAAACAATAATAAATGGATAAAAGATGTCTGCAAAATAAAGGGCAAGATTACATCATCGATTATAGGCAAGGGTTTATTCGATATATCCGAACGCAATAAATACAATGTGGGTCAAAAAGATATCCGGGAACAAGAACAATTTGGGGTTGCCAGTTGCAGAGAAAAAGACATTGAAATCATTAGACAGGCAATAGGCCACTATAAAACGAAGAACATAGTAAAGGTTATATCCAATATAGCCAAGAAAACAGTCATCGATAAGAAAGGCTATGTCCAGAAACTGAAAAACAATAGGCAACTCAATGATACTACTGTAATAGAATACCCGTCAGCCACAACCGAGTTTGATGAATATGATGATATAGAGACAATCACAGGATCAGATGACAATAGTGATATTAGCAGTGTGACAAGCGACTAGACCACCGCCAGAATTCATATAATATAACAAAAAAATAATATATGAATTATATTGCCTTTACGCAAACCACTCACTATTCCTCTATACTTGTTTTGCCCAACATACCTCTTAATGCCACTATCAATTTACTGAAATAACCCTTACCCTGCACAAAATTCCTCGCCTTCAATGCACAATAAAGGTCTATATCAGCAAACCCGCCATCATAATGAACTGCACCAAAATGTTCTAATACATTGGTCATATATTTATTTGATTCATCAATGCATTCATCATAATTCGGCGAACTCGTATGTGCGAAAAAACACTTGCCAATCACATATAGGCTGCCATATCCATCGCCATCCTTGGGTATTTTTGCAGCTAATGTCTCTATTGATAATGGCCGTTTTTCCATCTCGTGCCAATTATTACCACAGACCACATCACCAAGACGTAAATGGATAACGGTTGATTGTTCGATGTCTTTTGGCAGGAGGGCATCGTATTTTTGTCCGTCTTCATTTATTATAGCCATTAATTCAGGTAATCGATCCATATTTGGGTTAGCAAACTGACGAATAATGAATTTTTCGCCAAATGAGCCAGGATGGTCTTGCAGTAATAGTTGTTTTTCAGAATGTGCTAAATCAATCATTACAAGGTCTCCTAATCTATATGAGGATATCATAATTAGATTATATTTTACTATTACTAACTCTCTAATATATTGAATAATATATATAATATTTTGAGACCTTTTCAAAAACCATAGATTTTTCCATATTTCCTATTATTGAAATACTTATTATCCAAATATTAAATATATTAGTAACGGAATAAACGCACCAAAGAAACACCATAACTCACCTGCAACATATTTAAAATACCTGGCACTTATAAATAAGAAGAAATATGTTATAATAAACAATATACCTGCATACCTTAATGGAAATAAATAGAATATATTTATGGCTAATAATACTATGTAAAAATAATAATTACTATATTTAATCCATGGCCAATTTAAATGCCCGCCTTTCACTGATGTCACCTTTTCGCCCTTTGTTAAAAATCCTATATAAATATAAATAAAATACAATAAATAGAGACTATTTAATATTGCTACAGGTAAATTATAGTTTTTCATTGTGAAAATATCGGGACCATAGTGCAAATATTTTATAATATATAATATTACTGGCTGGCATACATTCAATATCGGACCAATTATAGTCATAATCCGATTTATTCCTATTTCATTATTCAAATCTATCCAAAATAAATAATCCATTAACTGTATTAACGCAATAAAAATGAAAAAATGACCTGTGACACTATTCTCTATAGAATATACCGATTTTTGACCACTATTGATTAACAATACTGAAAATACGAGTCCTATTGCAAATGTTGTAATTGAGACCTCTGAACTAAAACACATTTTATATTATAGTGAGACCTTTTTCAAAATAATAGAATAATAATATAACCAAAAAAGTGTGTTCTGTTTTATAACCCAGATAAATGCATATTATTTTTTATTTACTGTATAAGTTAGCGCCATAACCATTAAACTCGATATTCTGCCATAGCCCTTACTAATCCATTCTTTCGCCTTCTTTTTTCTAGCACTCACTGATTTTGTCCCATACATTATTTCAAATCCAGCCACAAAATAACCATCACTATATTCGACCCAATCATCATCGTCACTAAAATAGCGTTTACACCAGGCAATACACCCATCTCCCACACCAACTACACAATCTTTTATTTGTTCAACATTTTGAATGGTTATTGTATTTTTAGTAATCCCATTGTCTCGCATAAATCTGCAAATAGATAAATAAATCCCCTTCTTTTTGGGTTGTATTTTATTATTGTTGTCTATATTTTCAATTATTGTAGACAATTCACCAGAATGAATAATAGGATATATTAGTTCCCATTGATTCAATGCATACGCAAATCTAACCCCCGCACAACATACATAGTACAATAACCCTTCAAATAAATTATTGACATTTTTATAAGGCATAGTCTCTCGTCGTAAAAGCGGAACCATATATGCATATTTAACAAATTCGGGATAGTCATTGAAGAAATTGATTATTGTCATTGCCCACATAGGGTCTGTTTCACTTATAAATTCTATACGTTCCATATTTATGCCCACTATACTTACAAATCAATATTATTTCAATTTTACGCGCTTTCACTAATAAGGTCGCTAACACTGATACCGCCATAAAATTGAAATCCTTTTGCAATCCATACTCAAATGCCTAGTAATATAACTATTATTATAACTTAACAAACCAACTAACTAACCAACAAAATGACTACTAACTCAACTGTTATTATTGATTTATATGCCACTGCATATGACTATTTCTATTCTGCTATCAAAGGCCAACCTTGCGAAGCCCAACTTATCAAAATTCTAGACCTCAGAATTAAAGATGGAATTCTACCAGGCACTAGTTTTGAAGACCATATAAGATATGATTTTGAGTCCAATATTCCACGAGACCTTGTTCAATACTTAGACACATTTAACTACTATTTCTATGATAAAGACCATATTATAGACCCTGCATACCAATACATTGCCGACACCATATTCAATTACTATAATGAAAATATGGAAGAATTGATAAATACCACGTTCACTGACCCGGTTAAATGTATGGCAACATTTCAAAATATAGATAACATATATTCTACTCGTTTTGAACACATTATTGACACCATTGTCAGAAACAAAAAGACTAGATTTGATGGCACTATGCTTAGAGAATTCGAGACCATATTTGGAATTGATGAAGATGACCTGGATATTGCATACTCAAATGCAATTCTTAACCCAAAATACAAAGTCCACACAATTGATACATTAAAGGATATTTATTCCGATATGTTAAAGAGAATAGATATAAAAAAGTATTATGCTAACCAAGCAGTAATGAATGCTATTCAATGGCGTATGTTTGCTCCATTATACAAATTTATAAATGATGAAACAACCAGAAAAAATGATGTGCTCGAAAAATTTGGGGAGGCAGTTGAGACCCAAAGTGGAGAAGATGATAAACTCGGGTTTAAAAAGATGTTTGCCGATATTGAAACTATATGCAATACTATAACTAGTGAAATCAATAAAAATCTAGATGAGATATTAAAAGAAAAGGTATTTAATAGCATTGAGGCTAAGAACCAGTTTATTGATTTTAAGATAAAACAAATCACTGAGACCGCAATTAATCAATTACAAATTGCAATTACACCAGAGCTATTACAACTCATAAAAACAAATATGGAAATGAATAATACGTTTTCAAGAATGGGATATAAATTAGATATTTTCGGAGAATTATTGAATAACATAGTATTATGTGGGGCAGACCAAACCACTGAAACTGAGCAAACCAACGAACTATAAACAGACAATCAAATAAATTAATAAATTAATAAATAAATAAATAAATAAATAAAAAGCAAAAAATATATTTTATAAAAAAATGTATTTTTTCATTGTGAGACCACCCAACGACTTACTTAGAGCTTGTTTTTTTTCGTGTTGAACGTCTAAGTGGGCCAGTATGAACAGTTTTAACACGAGGTGTCTTTGGGCGTGGCACATTAATAGCCCTCAATTCATACACGTCAGCCTCTTGTCCTTCTTGACAATGACTGGCGCCAACCATAGACCCATTTGTTACTGTAGATAAACTGAATGTAGATAATAGACGACGGTCTGTTTTAACAGCAACAAATTGTTTTCTTATTGGCATCCCGTGAGTGCCACTGAATTTAATTTGTTTCGCCATAGCAATAACCTGATTATATGGAGCTACACCAAATAACCCAAATCCACGTAATACAAAATATGGCATATTCATACCACTGATATCATATGTATAGTCGATAGTAACCCCCGACATATTTCGTGATGTTGCCTCCTCTTCAGTTATATTTTGTGTTCTACCATCTGTTACCGCAAAATATTTAGTCTTACATCCATATTTTATATTGGACTGATTGATTAAACTGAATTTGAAATCATCATAATTATGTAAAAATATATTATTCATACTCTCATCACAAATAACAAAATTCTTATCATCTCTACCAATCCATTCTGCAGTATTCACTTCTTCCCCCTCTATTATATCATATCCTGTTCTATCTGCTATATTTAATGGCATATCAGGTAAAAGCCCTGGTTCCTGAACATTATAACCAATTGTTATTATATCCATACACATATTGAATAACTTGTTTTTAACTGAGACCATATTTTTTTCAGTAGCTAACTCAAATGGTGTCACTGCATATAAATGATTGCCTGGCCTAACAACTATCTCAGGACTAGTAGCAGTTGCAGCTATTGTAACCGGATAATCAACGCCACGTTCGTGGCGTAATGTGTCTATACCACGTTGTTTTAATAACTCCATAGCAACACCAGGTAGATTAAAACGAAGAGCCAAACATAAATAAGTGGTATTTATATTTCCTTTTGCTTCAGGTGGATTATTAACGGCTACATTAAAGTGTCTATTGAAATCCCTTATATGCCCAGAGCGAATTAATCTTATTGCACCAGTGCTATTACCTGCCATAATTTTTTGTTTGAGTTGCTCATCATAATCCCGACGCACTGTGGTTGGTCTAGGTCGGGCAGGTGAATTAATACCGTTTATAAATGGTATTGGATTAACAGGAGAATTAGGTGAAATATTAATACTTCGACGAGATGGACGATTAATTGCTGGAGGCGAAATAGAACGGTCACGGCGGGTAGTTTGCAATGGTGGAGTGCTTGAGGTTGCTGATGGTGGCGTAGATGGAGGTGCTGATGGTGGAGTAGATGGAGGTGCTGATGGTGGCATAACACCAGTTTGTCCGCGGGGTGGAGTAGATGGAGGTTGAGGTAGAGGCATATCACCTGTTGGTCCGCGTGGTGGAGTAGATGGCGGGGATGCAGGAAATAAACGTGTTCTATTTAGACCCTGATAGCGTTCTGGAGTAGAAGGGAGAGAAAAAACACCAGTATTTGTGCTATCATCAGTGGTCTCAGATAGGGGCGTAACTCGTTCATCTTCACTGCCAACACCTTGTCCTACACCTAAAACAAATTCGTTATCATTATTATCAGGTGTTCGAGGGGGATTATCTGCACCACCAAGGTTTTTGCGAGTTTTCTTTTTATGTCTCTTTGATGACTTCTTGTAGGTTGTCATTTTGTATACACTATCAGTATATAATTTTATATATAATAATTTCTTCGAAATAATTTCTTCGAATATTATATAAATCTCAATGAATAAAACGTATAGATTTAGAAAAAATAAGTCTCTTCCACGTAAAAATAAAACTAGAAAAGGAGGAGCCGTTTATAGAATAGGAACAGTTAAAAATGGCGTAGCTTATATAAGTAAAAATATTGATAATCAGTCAATAACATTAAAAGAAAGGCCATTTTTGAGTATTGCAAATATACCTAATGTTTTTTCTTTTCCAAACAAAGATGATACTAATTACAAATATTATGGTTATTATATTTCACAAATTGATGACCCAGTTGACTTTGATAATATAGTATGGAGCATTCAAAATTATTTTAACAAAGAAATAGCGACAAAAGTGCCAGGCAATACTTTTAAATTAGATCTAAGTTCTGATATAAGAATATACGATTTCAAGTGTGAACATATTTTAACTCCAACTAGTGGGCAACTAATGAAAAGTTCATATTTACTGCAAGGTAATATTTATGTAACCAATCTCGAAAAATTAAATAAAGATATGAATGAGCAAATCTTTACAAAAGTTCCAGGCGAGATTGAAAACAATATTAAATCATATCTTGGCGGTTCTGAACTATAATAAAATATATAGGCTTATTATATAGAATGCTTAGTCATTATTCATTAGACCCATCAAAACGCGAAGAAACCCGTGTAGAAGTATTGCAAGAAATGCTCACATTAGCAAAAAAACGTAAAGCACCACAAAAAGAAATCAAAAGAATAGAAGATGCACTCTCTGATGCAACCCATACCCGATATTTCGGAAAGAAGAAAGTTAAAATGGGTCCTTTTATTCACGACAAAAATATGCTAGAGGTATTAAACAGACCCGAAGTAATGGACAGGCCTGATTATGAACAATTAGTTGAGACCCATACAAAAACACCCTACACTAATATTGCCACTCCATTTACTGAAGGCGATAAGTCATACACATCTGTCACTGATAATGTTGATCTTGATTTATCAGCAAATGAGGAATTGATGAAACAATATGGTATACCAAACCAACCAACAAAAACACGTAAGAGAAGGCGCGTTAATGGTGGCAAAAAGAAAAGGTCTCAATCTAAGAGCAAGAAAACAACATCCAAAAGAAGGTCTAAGAAATAGATTACCAAACACATTATTTTTACTATAATATTGATAATAAAAATAATATAAATCTCTCTCACACGCACATACACTCACTAGTATGAGACATATGCTATCATAGGTCTCTCTAGTTCAATGTTAATAAATACAAGAACTGGTTCAAATCCGCCAATATTTCATCCCGGATATTCATCAAATCACTATCCTTCTTATCATCAAAGTATTTATCAAGGTCTATAAAGAATGCACGGTATTCGTGTATTTTAGTCTTGAAATCCCCTGTATTGTTATAATCAAATACATCAATCGAATTAACTGCCATTCTAACACGGCTCTCATCTTTTCCCATAAGGATTTCAACAAACGCATCAACGTGCCCACTCAATTTTTCGTGAAGCTCATCAGTAGCCTTATGTTGGGCATACGAATGGGTCTTCCAATGATAGAGTTTTATCATATTCAACATCTCCATAAATTTCTTGACTAACATAGCCTTAACATCGGATGGAACGCGGGACCTTCTAACCCCACGGCGTTGTCTTCTCTGGGTTTTTCTCTTATTTTTGAGACCTTTTCTCTGAGTTTTTCTTGCCATTACTAAATATATAGTAGCATTAGATAAAATTGAAATCTTTTATTCTTATACCCATATATACCAGATATACTAATACAATTAATATAACTAATATAACTACTAATAATTAACTACTTATATTTACAATGTCAAAACTCCCAGTCTTCACTCGCTATTTATATAATTATTCCAGCTGCATAAAGAACTTGGAAATTACAATCCGCGAACACCTGCAGGATGAAACGCTGTTCTGGGCTTTCGAGCTCTACTACTCTGGTTTTCGCGACGATGCAACCAAGGTCTGTAAATCAGCTATAGAACACCTCGAAAATAAAAAGAGAAAAAGTGTAATGAAAAAACTGATAAAGGATTATGAGACCACACCAAATGAGACCACATTTGCAAAAATGGTGGGAAATCTTGCAATGCCAGAAAATAGTCGATTTATTATTGATTATGATGAACAAATAATAAATAAATATAAAACAATATTACCGAATAACACTACAATAAAGCATTGGAATGTGCTACAACACGCCTGCAAATATACAAGCAGGGTCACAGAAGGTCTCGAAATATACAATATAGTATTCGGGAGTGATTGGCTATATTATGCATCGGCGACACCTATTTGGTCAGATAGAATAAAAAAATATAATGGAATTGTAGACCATACTAAGAAAACAGTGATATTTCCAGAAGACCCAACAGACCATATGATGCAGGCGTTTTATTCGCGATATGGCTATGAGTTGGATGAACAACCGATGCAAGTCAAACACAGAATATTAGGTATATCATAATTCACTCACTCACATAAATTTATAACTAAAAAACGCGGTCAACCCCATCAATACACCACCCCACAAAGTATCTATTACAGCTACTTGGGTTGTCCAGTTTTTTAATGTAGCATAATTAGTGCTATTATAGACCCCATAAACAACAACACCAAAAATAAACGCATCAATCAAACTACGTCCAGGTCTCAAAATAAAATAATATAAACCAAATATCAATAACATATAACAAACAATAGCACCTAAATATCGAGGTGTCATTGAGACCTTTTGAACAGAGGCTATTTGAGTGCCATACATACCTGACATCATACCGAGATATGTGAAATCAAGAACAAGCATAATGATGGCAGGGACCATCATTTCCTTCAACATTGTTTTTATCATCATCTTCAGACAATCAATATATTATATACCAAGAAAAATATATAATACATAAACATAGACACAACAACCACCTAAGCCCCATCGTTATTCTCCACATAACACATCTTATTATCACTATAACTCTCACGTTGTTTTCCAATGCGCTTCTTCAAATAAAACCAATGATGTGGTGGTTGCAGACGCTTCCATACGTGGTCATTTGCATACAACCAGTGATGATTTGTTTGTTGCAACATAGGAATAGCCCATTCATAGAGCTCAATCAAGATATTAATATAGTGTTTATTCACCAAATATCCCGCCGCGGTCTGGCCATTCAAGACCTTTCCCAAAAAAGGAAACTCAGTATCGCATCCTTCTTGCACAATATAGGACAACATAAGCACATCGTAGTGTTTTCCACACTCAAAAAATCGTGTCAGCTCTTCTTCAAATTCTTCTTTTGAGACAATAAATTGAAAATCATCTTCTAATATTAATACATTGTTATATCCACGGTCGCGTGCAAGTTTCAAGACATTTAAGTGCGAATAACCACAGCCGACAATTCCCGACTCAGGGGTATATATGCCAGCATATCGTTCGGCTTCGAGACCAAACCTGGCCAATTCACCCTTAATCTCGGCCTTTCTATCTTCGCGTTTATCAAGGTTAATATAGAAAATCTTATCAATATTTTTGGACATAGTTGTTAATCAATATACTATATCTCTAGAATTCTTTATATGTTTTTATTCAATAAACTATCTACCATACTAGTTTGTTGTGTCTCATCGACAACAGGCCCGCTATTAATATCCGCTTTATTATATACATAAACATCACTAGTGGTATATTTGTTATCCAATTGTTTCAAGACCTTTTTCTTCACTCCTTGTTGCAAATAATAACGGGCATAATGCGGGACATTTGAGACCATATTCATAACCGAATTATATATAAACCCACTACATACAGTATCTTCTTCATATTTAATCGAATAAAACCAGTAAGGAGGCACATATAGAACAAATCCTTTCGAGACCTGGAATTCCAAGAATTTGACCTTTTGGTAATCACTCACATATTCTGCTTGTGGAGCCCACGGGTCGACAGGACTAACAAACTCATATTCCTCATAATCGTGATAAGGATGCAAGTATTTATATGAACGCCACGGCGTCATTTTCACGTGTATTTTACCACTATTTACAGATAAAAATTGGCGATAACAAGTATGATATCTCATTGGTGTGTATGTTCCTCGAGACCCAAAACATAAATCATACTTTGTTTGGCCAGTGAAAGCTGGTTTAAAATGGGTATCACAGGAACGATAAATATCATAATATGGCGACTCTTCAACATAATCATTATTTCCTTCTATCATAAAATGCTTATTTACATCTGTATCAATCAATTTAAATGCGCTTTGAAATGGCAGAACAATGTAGCTGACGCTGCTTCCAACTCCGACGCCCCCAAAATAATCATAGGTATCTTTTAATTTCACATCAAAATTCGGGGCATCGTGGAGACTAGGATAATCCAGTGAATTAAACAATCGTGGCTGAACACTTTCAAACTCGAATAATACCGGCTGTTTCATATCACACACCTCTTGTAAATGTGCATTGTCTTTATAGTCCATTTCATATATTTCGAGGTCTTGGCTCTTTTTAAATTGGGCAACAAGATGAATATATATAAATAATATTATGAGAAATATAAACAAATTCAATAAAAACTGCATTTTGAGAGACCTATATATTATATTATAATATCTATAATATAATAAACTCAACCTATTTTTATGTTGTTTTTCATCCCTAATCATCATTTATTTTGGGAGCTAAATAAAATCGGACTTCTGCTGGATCCTCGTTTTCACCACCCCCCAAACTCAAATTATAGATCACTTTTAGCGGATATTCCCGGTGCAATTTTACATCAACAGCTTTCGACAGTTTATTAAATGCACAAATGTTATGTAAATATTTAATACTAAAACTCATATTCAATTCCAATTCTTCAACAATCATATATACCGCCAAATCCTCGATTTTAATAGAGGCGGATGCCTTGCCCTTTTCTGGACTGATTGCGGTCATCATAATCTTCTCTTCACTACAGAATATATCCAATGTATCACCAAATATTTGCAGGTCCGCAATATTTTCCGCAAAAATAGCCGATGGCAAGCTGAATTCGACCTCATAATCCACCTCTGGGATACCCATTTCTTCACTATCAATATCCATCAGCGGGATTTCAAAATGTTTCTCAAAATTCTCGGTCTTAGCATCGCCTACTAAATGAATGATCAATTCGTCGTTTTTACCCGATGCATCATATGTAATCTCTATATTTTGCCCCTGGTTGCGAGTATTCAAAATACGGAATAACAAGACAACATTTACCCCAATAATAATATCGCTAGACCCAGTGAATTCATATTTATCAAACCAACTAGCAGGAATATAGACCTCTAACACACTAACGTGTGAATTATCCATTGCCTGAATATACATATTGTTTTTCTTGAAAACAACATTTAAGGTCTCAGTAAATATCTTTATATTTTGAAATAAAGCGGTAAAACTCTCAGCCTTTTTTGGGTTAGAAATTAACAAATTCATTATTGCTCTATAGTATTATAATATTAATAATATCGAGACCTATGTTTATATACTTTTTCATTATATTCATAACAAATCACATCACAGACGAATGCAACTGGCGAATAACTTCCGCTGATTGATTTTTCGGGACCACAATAAGCCTTTGTGCAACCCGTTCATCAATGATTTTCTTAAATAGTTTCATAATTATATCCATAATACTAGGCGGGTTTAATAGTGTCCACGACTGCATATAATCAGTATATTTTATGACAGATGCAGTATAGTAGTTATTGACAAAGAGCTCTACACAAGGACGGTATCTTTCCGCCGCAGTTATAGTGAAACCGTCAAAGTTAGTATAAAATGAGAAATACCCGTGTGTCGCAATAACCTTCTCTACTAAACCGCAAATATAGGTTATAATCATATCATAGTTTGTCTCGTTTGCATACAATTTGAAAATGGTATAATCTAAATAAATATTTGGAGACCCATTAATAGAATATACAGTTTTGTCCAATAATAATTCCACATTAATTTGGTTACTGATATGTTGAGCCACCTGCAGTTTCTGGCTATTCTTGAAAAACATATTTTTTGTATTGGCAGTGTAATAGTCCGCCTTAATTCCTTCTATTTTATTAATTATTTCTTCTTTTTCTTGTTCCATCATATACAATGGGTCTATTCAATAATGAGTTATGAAACGCGCTAAATATGAGTTATAGGATATATAATAAGTCATATTTTTATGTGTTTTTGATTTGTTTTTATTCAATAACCGCCTCATATAATTCGGCAACTTTGTATCAATAGCTGCCTCATATAATTCGGCACCTATTTATTCAATAGTCGCCTCTTTCAATTCAGCAGTAATATTTTCCGCCTCTTTTCCTGCATCGCCAGTGGCCCCAATATCAGAAAAAATGCGAATACGTTCCTCCATTAATGTCTTATTAACATCCATAGTATATGCTTGAAGACTGAGCAACATATTTTTCAAACCGGCAATTTCCTCAGCCAATAATTGAAAACGACTATCATAATCCTGCAAGATTTCCTCCAAATTACTTGGAATACTTTCAGGCATATCCGCCTCTTGATTATCCAATGACCTAGATTGTTGTTGAGCAACATATTGTTCTAAACTAACAAGACGTTTATCAACGAGTTGAATGACTTGTGGAAGGGTGAGACCCGGAGCCTGCATATTAGGACTAGCAGGAGCATTTGACCCAGGGACAGGGACACCTGGACGACCAGCAAATTGGCTGGAAGCAGCGACTTTTGGAGGTTCACTAAATTGGGCTCTCTTCTTTTTTGCAGATGCTAATGCAGAATTACTCATTTTCTTGTATTCTTCTATTATATTATATTTAACTGGTTTTTTTAAGTTGATTATAACGCAATAAATAAATTGCAAACATTGGCCTAAGCAATCATAGCCATCTTAATCATAGGATGACATTTATATTCCTCTATCCATTCTAAATCTGCCTCACTATAATCATCTATATTCTCGTGCACATTCTTAATAACAACACGTGGAAATGGAAACGGGTCTCGTTCCACTTGTTCCTTCAGAGCCCCAATATGCTCCTCATAAATATGCGCATTACCCAAGAAATATACAAACTCATCTGCCTCTAAACCACAATGTCTCGCAATAATATGTGTCAAAAATGAATAAGATGCTATATTAAATGGCACCCCGAGACCGACATCGCCGCTGCGTTGATAGAGTGCACACGACAAATATTTGCCACCCCGAACATTAAACTGACACATCACGTGGCAAGGTGGGAGCGCCATTTCATCTATTTGGCACGGGTTCCAGGCAGTCATAATAAGCCGGCGAGATGTGCGTTTTGCAGGGTCTCGCAGATCATCTATAATCCCTTGTAATTGGTCTACACCACAACCAGTATAATCCCCTCCAGCACCATTATATGGCGCATTAAAATGGCGCCATTGAAATCCATAAATAGGTCCCAAAATACCCTCAGGATAATGGCCGAGACCGCGACTATCCAGAAATTCTCGCGATGAATTCCCATCCCATATATGCACACCCTTTTCAACCAGTGATTGGTTATCTGTTTTCCCTTGAATAAACCACATTAGTTCGCGAAAACAGGTTTTCCAGGCGAGTTTTTTGGTGGTTAAAAACGGGATGGTCCCATCCCGCAATGAAAAACGCATCATATTACCGAATACAGACAGGGTATTTCCATTACGTCCGCATTCAAGTGAGCCGTCAGTAATAATTCTTTTAATGAGGTCTAAATATTGGGTTTCTTCGTGATAGGTATTGGTCTCAAATTCCATAATTGTTATATATATTATTATAATAGGTTTATTCTTTATTTAGGTTATATCTATCTATTATATAAAACACCAAATAAATATGACATTTGCAAGTATGATTGTGCAACAAAAAAAAGGCCTAGTGGCAAAACCGCCCGTGTTTACACCAGGAAATAGTTGCATTAATATAATCGATGGTCCGACTGGACCGATTGGTTATACTGGTGCAACCGGGGTAACTGGTGAAACTGGGGCCACTGGGGCACGAGGCCGCACGGGAGATACTGGTATGACCGGACCACAGGGTCCACAAGGTCTCGCGGGAACAACTGGTGGAACAGGTGCAACTGGTGTTCGCGGTCCAACAGGAGAAATCGGTCCTCAGGGTCTCACGGGTACAACCGGCGCAACAGGTGCAACTGGTGTTCGCGGTCCAACAGGAGAAATCGGTCCTCAGGGTCTCACGGGTACAACCGGTCAAACAGGAGCTACCGGTCAGCAAGGACCAACTGGTGCTGGTGAGCGTGGTATGACTGGATGGACCGGTCAAACTGGTGCAACCGGTCAGCGTGGGTTGCAGGGTATTCAAGGTGCACAAGGATTACCAGGGCCACAAGGACCAACCGGCCCAATCGGACCAGAAGGTCAGCGGGGCGTGCAGGGTATTCAAGGCGCACAAGGATTGCCTGGAACATCAACAAATACAGGTGCGACTGGTGCTACTGGTGGCGTGGGAGCAACAGGCCCTATCGGGCCTGCCGGGTTCGCAACCAATACAGGTGCGACTGGTGAAACAGGTATGACTGGACCCCTTGGACCAACGGGCGAACAAGGACCAGCGGGGTTCTCAACAAATACAGGTGCAACCGGGGTTACAGGCGCAACCGGAGATACCGGTGAACGTGGTCCAACTGGTGAACAAGGCCACATAGGCCAGACAGGCCCAACTGGCAACACAGGGCATACGGGCGCTACCGGAGAAAGAGGCTAC
>JACCEA011154237.1_pt1 | contig 18369 bp, 15 predicted proteins | sample 7449851 | NCBI WGS metagenome assembly JACCEA01 (sample SAMN15323453, study PRJNA562643) | freshwater metagenome | isolation source: river surface water | place: USA:Blue River Watershed | collected 2017-08-18
CTATTGCGAAGAAAGCCTACCAAGAAGGCCGTGCGATTATTGATGTCGCGGAGGAAGAAACCAAACTGGGGCGAGCGGAACTGGAAGCCTTGTTGAACCCGGAAAAATTAACGCGCGGGGGATTGTAAGCCACGCAACTATCGATTAAGCAGATTGGATTCTGCACCACCTAAGGTAATCGCCTAATCCAATCTGCCACCAAAAGATCATCTGCCCGCCTTAGTTGCGGGAAAACTCCACATCCATCAACCGCAGCTCTGCAGTTGTTTTTCCTTCCGGCTTAATTCGAATATATAACTTCGCATAATCATTCACTGGTTTATTCAACAGCACAGTTACGCGCGAATAATCCCAAATTTTATCCGGGGTTACAGTGAGCGCACCCAACAGTTCACCATCGGGATTATCCTGATAAATTTCTATATTCCAGGTACTCGCCTCACGCAAAAAGTAAGCACCGATCATTAGTTTATTAATACCCGTTAAATCATAATCGCCGAAGGTAAAACCAGCCCAGCCATCCCCAGCTTTGAGATTAATAACATCTTGCTCTTTGTACTTGTCAATGCTCACCAATTTACCTAACGATGCAGAACTAATGACACTGGCAAAATCAAGCCGGGCCGGTACTAAGCCAAACTCTTTCTGGATTTGAATCGCCGGTACACCATTGGTTGCATTATCGGTAAAAGTCACTGCAAACTTGTAGGATTCGCCTGTTGCCTTATAGGGGCCGCTCGCTACCCCCAAAGTTTTGCCGTGCGCTTTTAATTCCACACTGCCCGTCAGTGGCAAGGATTTTGGCGCATTGTCTTCGGTTAACGACAACACATACGTCGCCAAGGCCGTGCGATCTGCTTCGCTCAAACCAGAGAATGCCGGCATATTCATTTCGCCCCAAACGCCCGCGCCACCGTTGCCAATTTTGTTCACCAGGTATTTCAGTGCTTTCCCATCCTTTTGGTATTTTTTCGCTACATCGCGAAACGCAGGACCTACCACTTTTTCTTCGATTTTATGACATCCGAAACAGTTGTTCGCATCAACCAGTGCTTTCCCTTGATCGATTAAACTGACACTTTGATGGCCCTGTGACTTTTCCGAGAGAGCTGACTGATAGCCGAATTGCACAAACGGATTGTTGTTAGTAATTGCGGATATTAAACCATCTTCTTTATCGATAATGGCGAACTCGTAGGCAAAGTTTTTCGTATCCGGCCAGTAAAAACTCTTATTCATTTCAGATAAGAGTGTTACTGACGGTGGTTCATTACCAATCACAAGGGATTCTTGTACCGACGCTTTTGCGCCTTGTGTGTCTGAAACAGTAAGCGTTAATTGATATTCACCGGGCATATCAATTTCAACACTTACTTCCGGTGCATCACCCAAATACTGTTCAATGCAGCTTGCAGCAATACATTTCAGTTTCCATTCAAACTGAATTTTATCGCCGTCCAAATCCACAGATTGCTTTGCTGACGCCGCAATTTTTGTTGGGATACCCGCGCGTGTTTTATCCACGTGAACTTGCGCAACCGGAGGGCGATTACCGGCACCGACATATTCGATACGCGATAAACGGGCATCCGGGTTGCCGGTAAACCAGGACATGCCGTATTCCAATACATACAGGGTTCCATCCGGCGCAAAGCGCGCATCGATCGGCAAGGCATAACTGATTTGCGGGGCAAAAGGTTCTATTTTTAGAATGCGCCCCTGCTCATCAAAACTCACCGCCTTCACCCAGGTGCGCATAAAATCCACAATAAATAATTTATTGTTGTAATAGGACGGATACCGATTTATCGATTCCGGATACTCGTTATTGCGGTAAACATCCGCAACTATTGCGGTGCGCCCACCGGTTCCCATTTCCGGGAAATCATCTGAGATGCCATAAGGGTACGCAATAAATGCTGGCTGTGCCGGCGGTAACTCTTTTGCTCCAGTGTTATTCGGTGAAATATTTAGTGGCGCAGAGGGATCTACGAAATCACCCGATTTTTTACTGACGTAATCAAAAAAGTTATACGCATGATTCTTACCAATTACCAAGGGCCAGCCAAAATTTCCGGCCGCGGTTACGCGATTAATCTCGTCATAACCCTGTGAACCTTTTTGATCAGAATCCTTGCTTGCATCCGGCCCTACATCGCCATAAAACAAATGCCCGGTCTGTTTATCAAACGTAAGGCTGTAAGGATTACGTGCACCCATGACATAAATTTCCGGCCGCCCAATGCTGGCATCCGTAAATAAATTGCCCACAGGAATCTCATAGCCGGAATCTGCTTTTGGCTTTATTCGCAACACTTTGCCACGCAAATCCATGGTGTTACCCGCACTGCGCAAGGCATCATTTTTTTTCATATCTGCACGAAAATCGACGGGTGCATAACCGTCCTGGTCATGGGGATTGGTGTTATCACCGGTTGAAAAAAACAATTCGCCATTACTGCCAAATTGCAAATCACCGCCTGTGTGGCAGCAATTATTATCAATCGAATACTCCAGCAACACCTGTTCAGTTTTCACATCCACTTGCTGACCATTCCATTTAAACCGCGCGAGCCGTTGGCGCAGATGCTTTTTGCCGTCCACTTCACTAGCGACGGTAAAAGCGGCATATATCCATTGGTTACTGGCGAAATCCGGATCGACAGCCACACCCACCAAACCCAACTCCATAAATTTGTCGTACCCGACCGGCAATGTACCCGCCTCGCTTAACTGGCCGGTTTTGTAATCCACCCGCTGAAAACGCCCTGGACGCAAGGCAATTAATGCATCGCCATTGGGAAAAAAAGCAAGCTTGACAGGCTCATCCAATTTATCCACCAAGGTTTTTTTTATGAAGCGATTATCTTCCGGGCGCGATTTGGTGTAATCCAAACGGGGCTGAAATCCATTGCGATGATTTAAACCCACCACATAAGTCAGTCCGCCGGTTAACTGCTGTAAAAAGTTCGGATTGGAAAAGGTTTCGTTGGTATGCCCTAACGCGGTATAAAACGCGCGACCACCATCGTAGTCGTGATACCAGGAAATAGGATGATCATGATTGTGCTCACCACCCTGATAAGTAGACTCATCCACTTTGGCTAGCACATGGATAAATTCATAAATATCGCGAAAGTTGTACCACTCATCTGCCAGCGAAAAAGTGTCAGGAAGTGCCGCGGTTGCGGGATGATTTTTATCGACTACCTGAACAGTTGCCGTTTGTACATTGCTGGGATCATTGGGATGGTTTTTAAATACGGCCCCCACCAGGTTACGATACCAAAACCAATCCCCCTGCCATTCGGTATCCGTTGCTGCGTGAATACCAACAAAGCCCCCGCCCGCCTGAATAAAGCGCTCCATCGCTAATTGTTGGGCATCATCCAGCACGTCCCCAGTGGTACTTAAAAAGATAATCGCATTAAATTGACGCAGGCTTTCATCGCTAAATTGCGCGGCATCTTCCGTTGCCACCAGCGTAAATTGATGTTGCTGTGCTAATTGTTCCAGCGCCGCCAAACCGGCCGGAATGGAATCATGACGAAAACCCGCCGTCTTACTAAACACCAGGACTCGCGCACCACTCAGAGTAACCTGACTCGCCAAGGCGGACGATGGAACTGATTCTGACTCCAGATTTTGTGGTGCAGGCTTATCGCACCCCATCAACCCGACGAGAAGAAACACAGATAACCCTTGCAGCATTTTTTTGGTAGTAATCCAGCGCCGATCACAAATAGTCTGAATGCCGGGAATAGACAGGTACATAGATGAACCCTTATTGTTGTAGAGTGGTTTTATAAACTGAGTTTAGCTAAAAAAGTGACTCGCTAACGAAATACAGCCTACTCCCTGAAATAAAAATGCCGCTGATGTTATCAGCGGCATTAGATCTTATCAGTGGTGTAAAAATTGTACGCCCGGGTTTACCCAGCTAAACGCTTCTTTTCGTTTTACTCATTTGGCGGCCTGACTCATGCTTTTTCCAACCAGCGTTGCAACCGCGCTTCCAGATCATCATAGCGTATCGGTTTTGCGATATAGTCATCCATCCCCGCGGCTAAATATTCATCTTGGCAAGCTTCAATTTGCGCGGCAGTTACGGCAACAATAGGCAGATGGCGCAAGCTGTGAGTTGTACGCTCATAATCACGAATTTTTTGCGTCGCACGCAAACTGTCTTCTTCTTTCATGTCGTAATCCATTAACACGAGATCAAAGCGTTCCTTTTCAACAATTTCCACGGCTTCCAAACCATTGTGCGCGACCTGTACATAACAGCCGAGCTTTTTCAGCATAGCGCTAATAACCATCTGGTCAACGCGGTGATCTTCCACCAGCAATACTCTGGGCACTACTGCGAGAAGCGTAGCATCGCGCTCATAGGGTTTGCGCTCCTCATCCATATTCACGTTGAGCAACTTTTGGATGGCCACATCGTGCAGGCGTTTGCGCATAATCGGTTTTTCAATCACACAGACTTGCGGATAGCTGCGCAAATGCAAGCGCATTTCCGGACTGTCGCTTTGCAAAATACTCATCGCGATAATTTGCTTAACCGTGGCAATTTCCGGGTGAGCGACAATTTCGCGCGATAAGGCCAACCCGTTCATGTTATTGAGTTTGGTAAAAATCAACACCAAATCGAATGGCGTGTCCGCTTTCGCCTGCTCGGTTAGCCGAGCAATTGCCTGCTCCTGCCCCGCCACAACAACAGTGCTCATCCCCCAGGCATTTATCTCATCCGCCAACGCATTGGAGTTGCTTTCTGGCGGGTCTACCAGCAGTGCGCGCTTGCCACGCAGCTTTTGTTCTGAACCAAAGCGACGCTCTTCATGGGAAACGATTTGCAAAGCAACGTTAATAAAAATGCGGTTGCCGCGATTTTTATTTTCGCGCAGGTGGATACTCCCCCCCATACATTCCGCCAACCCTTTACAAATCGCCAAGCCAATTCCGACATGGTTACTTTCGTGTGCATCGGGATCGTTTTCACCGGCAACATTTTTCTCGCTATCACTAATAATGACTTGCAACTCTCCAAAGTCATCCTGCTCCTGGTGAACGCGAGCCTCAATAAACACATGCTCGATTCGACTGGCCTTGAGGGTGTGATTCAGCAAGGTTGCGAGAATCTGATTCAAGCGCGCCACGTCGCCTTTTACGCGCAACGGCATATTGGGATCAAACATGTAATACAGCTCTACCCCCTGCTGATGCGCATCGAGCGTAAAATCCTGCACAAATTTTTCCAACACACGGCGCAGATCAAATTCCACTTCATCCAGCACCAGCGTTTTGGTGGTAATTTTGGAGAAGTCGACCACGTTGTTAACCAGATCTATCTGTCGCCCCGCAGCCTTATTCGCGGTGGAAAGGAGCTCGCGGTGATGCTCGGAGAGCTGGCTATCGTCGATTAATGACAGAGTACTCATCACATCACTGATAGACGAACGAATTTCTTGTCCGAGGTTTACTAAAAACTCATTTTTCAATTCAATTTGTGCTTGCGAGCTGCGCTTTTCATTTTCCAAACCCTGTGCGCGCTCACGCAGTGCATAGTGAGCCTCCAGACGCTCCCAATACGCTAACGAAGTCACCTTGCCCTGATGTGACAACATGACATAGAACATCAACATAATTGCGCCGTACAACAAGCCGTCGGCGTTAGCTAAAAATAAAGCGGTAATCGCTGCAGGTATTTGCCCGATCGCGAGGTAGAGCGTTAAGAAATGGCGATAGGGTGCAAAAACGTTGGCCACGCTGGAATAAAACACGACTGAGTAGAGCCACATCACGAGGGTTTCATCGCGCATTCCTTGCACCCAGGTCAGGGTTACCAGAATGACGCTCCACCAGGCAGCGCCCAAGCACGACGCGAAAAAATATTGATTGCGCCAACGCGCCGGCGCACGTGCATATAGTGCATCAAAGCGAAACAGATAATAACTGCGCACCAAGGTCACCAGCAGCAAACCGGTTACCAGAACTATGGCGGTGTTGTGTTCCTTTTGCTCAAAATCACCAAAGGCAAGGCACAGCACAAAAACCAGAAAATTGAGGATTAGCCCACGGCGGCTGTATTTGGCAACTCGCGCATCCGTTTCACGCATAATGGCGCGGTCTTTCTGAACCTTGCTGGAGGGAACAAAAAAATGAAACATAACTTTCCTAATCAAAAAGTTTGTCTAAAAAGCGGGTGGAATTGTCGCTGACTAAATCCGTCAGGTTTTACCCCAACAAGTGAACAGCGATTTCCTTAATCACAAACACCATAATCGCAAACCCCAAAACACCGAAGAGCACGAAGGTGCCGAACTTACCAGCATTCGATTTTTTGGCCAGATCCCACACAATAAAAAACATAAAAATCACTAAACCGCCGCCGCAAACATACATCGCGAGGGTTTCAAACTGCTCCAGATTCATGGTCGCTATCGCCTGAGTAAAATGGGGCGCCATTGTAGCGAAAATTTGCAATAAATAGGTGATTTCGAGTGTAGTCAGAATTCAGGTAATCTGTCGCACAGCGATAAAAAAGCCGCTCCCTGAGCGGCTTTTAACGAGGTTTTTACAGTCGCTCAATCAATTCGGGGAGGACATCAAACAAATCCCCCACCAAACCATAGTCCGCCACCTGAAAAATAGGGGCATCCGGGTCATTATTAATCGCCACAACGACGCGCGATTCGCTCATGCCCGCGAGATGCTGGACTGCACCGGAGATACCTACGGCAATATACAGCTCGGGCGCTACGACCTTTCCGGTTTGCCCCACTTGCATGTCGTTGGCAACAAAGCCCGCATCAACGGCCGCCCGCGAGGCGCCTACCGCAGCACCCAGTTTATCGGCCAGCCGATAGACAAGACCAAAGTTATCCTTGGTTTGCAGCCCCCTGCCCCCTGAAACAACTACCCGTGCCGATGCCAGCTCCGGCCGCTCCAGCACCGCTTTTTCTTCACTGATTAGCCGACTAAGATGCTGCTTCGCCGGACCCGCAATGCCGACCAATTGCGCGGTGGAAGTGGTAATTGAAGCAGTTGCGATCGATGAAGTTACAATCGAGGAGCCGGTTGCCGCCGCAGGAAATGCACTGGTGCGAATGGTGAGAAGCTTTTTAGTTTGTTCAGTGGTAACGCTGGCGATGGCACTACCTGCATATACGGGGCGCTTAAACCGGGTTGCAGAATCGAACGCGATAACATCACTGATGGGCTGGGTATCCAACAAAGCTGCCAAACGCGGCAAGAGGTTTTTTCCAAATGACGAGGAAGCCATCAAGATATAGTCGTAGGCATCCGCCAGCTTGGCTAACCAGGGAGCCAGCGTTTCTGCGAGGCTATCCGGCATCGCCTCCGGATACAGCACCTGCTTAACCTGAGCCACAAGCAGCGCCGCTTGCTGTTGCGCGATAGAGGAATCGCAAAGTACCAGATCGCATTCAAGCGTGAGATGCTGACGCAAGGCAGTCACAGCACCAAGTACCTGTAGATTGGCCACACCCAGCCCACTGTCTGCCGGCTCAAGAATTACCAATACTTTTCTGATTGCTAAGGCGTCACTGCTCATAATACCTGTGCCTCCTTGCGCAGTTTTTCCAATAACTCATCCACCGTCGCCAGTTGCTTACCTAATGGACGCGGCTTGGGAGCAACCAGAGATTCCGTAGCAACCCGCAGCTCCGCTACGCCCCCAAGCTCTTCCACGCTAATCACCGCTAATGGTTTTTGGCGTGCCTTAATAATGTTCGGCATGGTTGGGTAACGCGGCTGATTAAGGCGTAGATCAGCGGTAATAACTGCCGGTAACCGCAGTGCCAGCGTTTGTAAGCCGCCATCGAGCTCTCGCGTGACCTCTACTTCGTCACCAACCACCCGCACTTTTGAGGCAAAGGTTCCCTGAGGATAACCGCACAAGGCCGCGAGCATTTGGCCGGTCTGGTTGTTATCGCCATCAATGGATTGCTTGCCCAGCAGGATCAAACCCGGTTGCTCGCGCTCGACAATTGGCTTAAGTAATTTGGCAATCGCCAGAGGCTCCAACGGATTATCCGTCAGGATATGAATGGCCCTATCACCACCCAGAGCCAGAGCAGCACGCAACTGCTCCTGCACATTGACAGGCCCGATACTCACGACAACAACATCGGAGGCGACACCTTGTTCTTTCAGGCGTATTGCCTCTTCCAACGCAATTTCGCAGAAGGGATTTATCGACATTTTGGCGGTGGCGATATCCATACCACTGCCATCTGGAAGGGGGCGCACGCGGACATTCGGGTCCACAGCGCGCTTGATAGCTACTAATATTTTCAAGACGCATTCCTTGTGATAGCGGGAAATTCCACGCTATTCATTTCAATAAAGTCTGACGGGTAAAACTAACAGGGTAGCAATCAACTTTACTACCCGGCAGGTGATTATAGCCAGTCGCAAGCAATTTCGTCTAAAGTCCCATGCATTGCTGGACGCACAAGTCCACATCCATCACAATTTGCACTTTTTTTCAGCGGGTCAAATTAGCCCGGTTAACCTGTGGATATTTGTTATGCGTATTACCAAAATTGCAACTATTGCCTTTATATGTCTATTCCTCTCGGCCTGTGTATCCTCCTTGCTAATCGGTAATAAATTGCAAAGTAAACTGATGTGGTCGTTCTTAAAGCCACTAGTGGGTTTTGATCCAAACGAAGTTAATCTTTTTGAAACCCCTATGATTAAAGATCGTATGACGGCACTACTGGGGGACAAATACGAACCCACGATGAAGCTCCTGCGCACCGCTCAGGAAATCCAGCAGGAAGGCGCGCTCTTCTACGTTGCATCCCGCTACGCGCCGAAAGAAGTGCAAGCCATAACCGATAAAGCCGGGATGGTATGGAATGCGGACACCAACCAAATGGCAGTAATGTTAATCAAAGACGGCACACCGCAAATTTTTTCCGAGCAAATTGAAAACGCCAAAGAAAAAATTACCCCGGTATTACCCAAAGAATTGCAAACCGCTTATGACAAAGCCCAAGCCGCCAAGCAAGCGCTGGAGGAAAAACAAAAAGCATTGAAGAACGTGCAAAAAATTATTGAGAACCCACTTGAAGCAACCGGTGAAGCGGTGAAAAAGAAAGTTGATTCCAGTCTTCAGCAGAAGAAGGATGAGGTACAACAGGCTGTAGAAAACAAAGTCAACGAAACCTTGCCGGTTCCAACCCAGGAGGAACTGGATTTGGATGAAGCCCTTAAAAAAGAAGCTGAAAGTCTCAAACAATAATTAGCAATCCCCTGTAACAATTCCACTTCCCAAACATCTACAGGTTTATCCAATTTACTGAAGGAACCTGTAGGTGTCATATGACCGACTCACTCATCTCTCAAGCGTATCAACAACTCTCCAAAGGTAGCACCACCCTCGCAAGCCTGCTGCTACGCTTTTACCTCGCCCCCATTTTTTGGATGGCCGGCATCAATAAGCTCAATTCGTTTGACGATACTGTCGATTGGTTTGGCAACAGCGACTGGGGACTTGGGCTTCCCTTTCCGTGGCTGTTGGCATTCCTGGCCACCGCAACCGAGTTAGCCGGTGCTATCTTGTTAACCTTAGGTTTATTTACCCGCCTGATTTCCATTCCACTGATTGTGACAATGTTGGTTGCTATTACCAGTGTGCACTGGGAAAACGGCTGGCAGGCAATTGCCGATGCCCATGCGCCATTTGCCAACGAACAGGTGATGGCCGCCCCCGAAAAGCTCGCGCGAGCGCGTGACATTTTACAAGAACATGGCAATTACGAATGGTTAACTGCAAGCGGTAAATTTGTGATTTTGAATAACGGTATTGAGTTTGCTGCGACCTATTTAATTATGTTGCTGGCGCTAATCGGGTTGGGAGCAGGCAAATACCACAGCCTGGACTATTGGCTCACCCAATACTGGCAGCGCAAAAAAAGCGTTCCACTAACTTATCCTGCTTAATGAGTAGTGCTAAGCTGGCAGCCTGTTTTTTACTTGACTCAGGCTGCGTAATCCCATGGATGAAAACCTGCTTATTACACAACTCATTGCCGGTGACGATAAGGCATTTCGCTATTTGATTGGCCAGTACCAGGCGCTGATGCTGAGTATTGCGCGCGCGATTGTAGGCGACGTATTTGCCGATGAAATCGTGCAGGAATCATGGGTAGCGGTATATAGAAATATTGCCGGTTTTGAGCGGCGCGCATCACTCAAAACCTGGCTGTTAACTATTGTAAGTAATCAAGCCAAAGCGCGCTTACGCAAAGAATCGCGCATGGTCTCGTTAGAACAACTGGATGGTGAAACACCGGGCAGTTATCTGGACACCGCCAATTTTAAAAGCGATGGTCATTGGCAAAACCCAATTTCGCAATGGAACAATGAATCACCAGAGGCGCTACTCGAAGAAAAACAATTGCAGCACTGCATCGCAAAAACATTGAACCTGCTTCCACCCACACAGAAAGCGGCGTTTATTTTGCGCGACATGGAGCAACAATCCTTTGACGATATTTGCAATCTTCTCAATGTCAGCGCCGCTAACGTGCGAGTGCTGGTACATCGCGCACGCTTGACCTTGATGCAAGTGATCGACCGCTATCAGGAGACTGGCTCATGTTAAGTTGCAAACAAGTTGCCACTCTGGCCAGCCAATATCTGGATAAAGATACTCATACTCCGTTAACCTGGAAAATTCGCGTGCACCTGATGATGTGCGCCAATTGCAGGCGTTTTGTCCGGCATTTAAAGATCACCCAGGCAGTAGCGCAAAAATCCCAACTTACAGAACCGGCAACCGATACCGAAAAAATCTGGCAAGAGCTGCAGCAGAAAATAAAACAAGAATCGCAGCAGGATAAACGCTAACAATGGAATTTGCGCTGGAGACCCTGGTGTTTTTGTTTTTCGCTGCAGCGATTGCCGGATTTATGGATACGCTTGCTGGCGGCGGCGGATTAATCACCATCCCGGCCTTGGTCGTATCCGGCGTACCACCACTGGCTGCATTGGGCACCAATAAATTGCAAAGTTCCTTTGGCTCCGGCACCGCCAGTTTTTTATTATTCAAACGCAAAAAAATCCACTGGGAAAATTTAAAACCGCTGATGTTGATGGCGTTTATCGGGGCTGTTATCGGCAGCCTACTGGTGCAATTTATTAACACCAAGGTGCCCGGTTTTGTTATCCCACTGGTGTTAATTATTATTGCGGCCTATTTTATTAGCGCGCCTTATTTCAAACTGGAAACCGAAACACCACGCATTTCCGAAAGCTACTACAAAAACGTGGTTATTCCCGGTATCGGTATTTATGACGGCATGTTCGGCCCAGGAACAGGTTCTTTTTTGGCGGTAGCAGGCGTTAGTTTACGCGCACTGGAATTGATTAAAGCGACAGCAACAGCCAAACCATTAAACTTCGCTACCAACATTGCCTCACTTTTGGTTTTTATCGCAGCGGGGCAAGTGATTTGGCTGGCAGGAATTGCCATGATTCTTGGTCAAATACTGGGAGCATGGCTGGGCTCACACTATCTATTCAAGGTAAACCCGAAAATACTGCGGATACTGATTGTTACAATCTGTTTAATCATGCTGGGGCAATATTGGTATAGGGAATTTATCGCCTAAGAATTTGAAACAATCACCTAGCGGGAGCCGGCCCTATGAATTTCAAAAATCACTCCCAATACATCCTGTTGACGATGCTGATTACCTGCTTATCCGCGTGTGTGGTAGTTCCCAAACAAACGGCGAGCTACGATCCAAAATGTAAGGTCGCCGTACAGAAATTCTCGCTTGCTACGGAAGATATAAGCTCAGACAGAAACTGGAGTTGCGACAATAACTATTGCGCATGGGATATTTCTGCAGAGCTTGCAGGAATGGCATTCACTACAGTCTCCAGCACGTTGGTATCAGGCTCGATTGCATTGGCTGGCAATACGGCCTATTGGTTAGAAAGTAATGGGGAGTGCCCTAACGAAATAGGGCCGAATGCTGCACAAAAACCCCGGCAAACTCTCACACCAAAACCCCCGGAAAGTACCGAGTTTGTTATTGAAGAGGAAATAGTTAGCGCGAAATTGTGATGTTATTATTCACATCGCGATTATCTGCAATCGGGCGCTGCGCAATGACCTCCCTACCCGATTTGCTCATGCGATCATAAAGCACCACATGAACCGTTGCTGCCAAATTCATACAACCTATGGTAGGGATATAAACCACATGATCGCACGCATCCAGAATTTCTTTTTTTAACGAACCATCTTCCGGACCGAAAATATAATAGGCATTTTCCGGATGTACAAAGTCCATTAACGGCACAGCACCTTCAATCAATTCAATAGCAACCAGTTTGGCACCAGCGACAGGTGCGTCAGGTAAGTTTTCCGCATACGTTAAGGGAATTTTACTTTGTGCATTTTTGGTGTCAGTCGCAAACTTTCGCGCACGCTCAAAACGCGCACCGGAATAGAAGACTGCATCCACTTCAAAGCAGCCAGCCGCGCGCATCACCATACCCACATTAGTCGGACTTTTGGGGTTCACTAAACCGATAAAAGAATGAGCTTTTTGCATGGAGGATATTCGTCAAGAATCAGAAAAATTATTGTTCAATATCAGGAGAGGCGGTGCTTAAAATCACTGTAACCAAATTCGCGAATCACGTCCAATTGATTGGTGCGCGAGTCCCAAAGAGCAATTGCCGGCAAATTAATACCATTAAAGGTCGTTGTCTTAACCATGGTGTACTGTGCCATATCATCAAACATCAAGCGCTGACCTACTTGCAGTGGTTGCGGGAAAGAATAATCGCCAATCACATCTCCTGCCAGACAAGTCACACCACCCAGGCGATAAGTATGTGGCAATTCATTAGGCATGCCAGCCCCCACAATATCGGCGCGATACGGCATTTCCAATACATCGGGCATATGACAGGTTGCCGATGTATCCAGAATCGCTTGCGCCATGGTGTTCCAGGTGATATCTAACACTTCTGCCACCAACACGCCGCTACGAATGGCTACCGCCTCACCTGGCTCCAGATAAACTTGCAGATCATAATTCGCCTGGAAGTTTTTGAGCATATCGATCAAATCATCAACTTGGTAATCCTCACGTGAAATATGGTGCCCACCCCCGAAATTGATCCAGCCAATCTGTTTGAAATATTTTCCAAACTTTTTTATTACGATGTTCAGAGTACGATCTAATGGCGGCAGGTCTTGCTGACACAGAGTATGAAAATGTAAGCCGGAAATGCCATCAAGAATATCCGGGGTTTGCTCCACTGCTTTTTCAAATTCAGCAATTGGCACGCCCATGCGCGAACAAGGCGCGCAAGGGTCATAAAGCGCAACCTCGCCTTCGGAATGCTCCGGGTTAATGCGAATACCAAATTGTAATTCAGGACGTTTTTGCTGCGCCTTTAACGCCAATGGTTTAAAGCGTGACCACTGTGAAAAGGAATTAAACAATACATGATCTGCGACCTGTAAAATCTCAAGCAAATCCGCTTCCTTATAAGCCGCGGAATAGCAATGAACTTCACCACCAAATTCTTCCTTCCCCAAACGCGCCTCATGCAAGCCGCTGGCGCAGGTTCCGGAAAGGTATTCGCGCACTAAGGGCGCCAAGCTCCAACACGAAAACGCCTTTAATGCACCCAATACTTTTGCGCCACTCTCGCGTTGAACACGATTAAGGATTTTTAAATTATCCTCCACCGCTGCTTTATCAATGACAAAACAAGGTGATGGCACTCGAGCGGGGTCAAAGTGAGTAAAATATTCGCGTTTTTGCATAATCAGTTTTTCATAACGTTTGGATCGATTTCTACCACCTGCCAAGGCAAACCGTACTTATTAAGATCATCCATAAATGGATCCGGGTCATGCTGTTCCATATTCCAGACGCCTGGCTTTTTCCATTTTCCTTCCAGGATCATTTTCGCACCGATCATTGCCGGCACACCGGTCGTATAGGAAATTGCTTGGGACTTCACTTCCCGATAACACGCCTGATGATCACATACATTATAAACGAACAGTGTTTTTTGCTGTCCGTCTTTAATACCTTGCACCAAACAACCGATACACGTTTTACCTTTAGTTAAGGGGCCAAGGCTCGCCGGATCCGGCAATAGGGCTTTTAAAAATTGCAGCGGCACGATTTCTCGCCCTTCAAACATGATGGGTTCAATCCCCGTCATGCCGACATTACCTAACACTTCCAGATGTTTTAGATAATTGTCAGAAAAGGTCATCCAAAAACGCGCGCGCTTAATTTCCGGGAAATGTTTAACCAGCGATTCCAATTCTTCGTGGTACATCATATAAATTTTTTTGGGGCCGATTGCAGCCGGAAACTCAAATAACTGATTTACCGATAAGGGCGGCGTTTCTACCCACTCACCATTTTCCCAATAACGTCCATTCGCAGTCACTTCGCGAATATTAATTTCCGGATTGAAGTTAGTCGCAAAAGGCAAGCCGTGATCGCCCGCATTACAATCGATAATATCTAAATAATGGATTTCATCAAAATAATGTTTTTTCAAATAGGCGGTATAAACGTTAGTGACGCCCGGATCAAAACCGGAACCCAACAACGCAGTGATGCCTGCTTTGTTAAACTTATCTTGATAAGCCCACTGCCAGGAATATTCAAATTTAGCAGTATCCAATGGCTCATAATTTGCCGTGTCCAGATAATTCACACCGGTTTCAAGACAGGCATCCATGATTGTTAAATCCTGATAAGGCAAGGCAACGTTAATGACCAAATCCGGCTTTTCAGCGTTAATCAAGGCAACAAGCTCGGAAACGTTATCTGCATCTACGCGCGCGGTTTTAATAGGGCGATCTAACTGGGCTGCAATCGCGTGACACTTTGACTCTGTGCGACTGGCCAACACGATTTCAGTAAATACGTCCGGTAACTGAGCGCACTTATGCACCACTACTCCACTAACACCACCCGCACCAATGATTAACACTTTAGCCATGCATCTACTCCACCAACAACGCCAGGATTTTAAAAAATAGGAAACGAGGAGCCATAAAAAATGGCCCCCGTTAAATTTAAAAAGGTGATTTTACTTTTCGAAATAGGTGTAACCGCGCAACCCTTCCGAATAAGCAGCCAGCATTTGCTGGCGATCTGCGACATTGATAATACCGTCGCGCACCGCCTGCTCCGCCGTTTGACGAAACTGTTGATACAAACTATTGGGCTCGTATTCCACGTAACTCAGCACATCAGCAATACTATCGCCGTGAATTTCGTGAACGAAATCGATACTCGCGTCTGCATTAATTCGCACGCTTGCTACGTTGGTATCACCGAAGAGATTGTGCAAATCCCCCAGGGTTTCTTGATAAGCACCCACCAGAAAAACCCCCAGGTAATATTCCTCCCCCGCCTTTATTGGATGCAACGCAATCGTTGACGACTCACCTTCAGGGCTGGCAAATTTTTGCAGTTTTCCGTCACAGTCACAGGTGAGATCCGCAATAATCGCATGGCGACTTGGTTCTTCATTTAGGCGATGAATCGGCATTACCGGGAACACCTGGCCAATCGCCCAGGAATCTGGCAGCGATTGAAACACACTGAAATTGCCGTAATAAATATCCGCCAACAATTGCGGCAAGCTTTCCAGCTCCGCAGGAATACGCTTCATCTGTGGCAAGAGCGATGCAATTTTTTGCAGTGCTGCAAGATAGATATTTTCCGCCAATACTCGATGACGCAAACTGATATCACCCGAGTGAAAGAAGTCGCGAATTTTATCGCGATAGTACATTACATCGTTATATGACTCTTGCAGATTCGATAGGTGAATGCTTGCAAGCGAGAGCCACAAATTATGAATCATCTCATGACAACCCTGCGGTAAATCTGCGGGCAAGGCCGTAGGCTCAAAATTGGTGACATCGAGAATATTGAATAACAGAATTGAGGTGTGCGCGACTGTGGCACGACCGGATTCAGTAACAATAACCGGGTGGGGAATGCGATGTTTATCCAGGCTCTCCTGAATCGCCTCTACTACATCAATACAATATTCTTGCACTGAGTAATTGCGACTATGTCCATTGGTACTGCAGGTTCCGTCGTAATCAATCGCCAGACCGCCACCTAAATCCAGATACCCCAGCGGTGCGCCCTCGCCTACCAATTCAATATAATAACGGCAGGCTTCCAAAACCCCAGAGCGAATACTGCGAATATTGGGAATTTGCGAACCCAAATGAAAATGCAGCAATTGAAAGCAATGTAATAAATTCGCATCGCGCAATGTGTCAATAACTGTTACTAATTCATTGGTATTTAAACCAAACAAACTGCGATCACCGCTGTCTGCGCTCCAGTGCCCTTCCACTTTCGTGGAAAGTTTTAACCGCACCCCAATGAGCGGTTCAATATTCAAGGCACGGCTACGCTCAATGACGGATTGTAGTTCGCTCAATGTTTCCAATACAAAAAAACATTTAAAGCCCAATTTGCGCGCTTGCAATCCCAGCGAAATAAATTCCGCGTCCTTGTAGCCGTTGCAAATAATCAGGCTTTCGCGATTGGTGAGCATCGCGAGGGCAACCATTAACTCCGCTTTGCTGCCTGCCTCCAACCCATGGTTATAACGCTCGCCAAAACGGGCGATTTCCGCCACCACATGACGCTGCTGATTTACTTTGATAGGGAATGCGCCGCGATATTGGCCGCGATAGCCGCTGGACTCAATCGCCTGGGCAAAGGAATCATTCAGGATACTAATCCGCTTATCGACCAAATTTTCCAAGCGCAGCAACACCGGCATTTGCAAACCGCGCTGTTGCATTCCATCAACGATCTCCATCAGCGAGACGGTCGCATCACCTTCGGTCGTAGGTGCGCGCACCACGACTTCACCGGCAGGAGAAATTCCGAAATATCCGCTACTCCACTCTTCAATGCCATAAAGTTCAGCGGCCCGGCGGGTATTCCATTCAATATTTTTTTCTGTGGTATTCAAGGCTCATCAACTCCTGTTCAGGTGGGTTGCCCCCGTTGATGCGCCGCCAGCAACGCGGCGACACAAAAGTAAAAATGGCGCGCAATTGTCCACATTTTTTATGAAAAATAAAGGCATAGGTCCACTCCATACCTCTTTGCGTGGGCAAATTTTAGCCCATCGAGCCCGGCTTGCTAACCCACCGGGTTGTTAAGGAAGGTTATTAGTGTCCAGATAACGAATCAGTACGCCCATATTGCGAATGTAGGCACCGGTGGAAATTCCCATCACCGGCGTTTTAACAGGATATGGGGAGGTATCCCATTTGTCCCCCACCATAGTATTCGCGTAGCGCGTATCGCCTCGCCCAGCCTTGCCGGCAGGTGGCAGCCCCACATAAGGATTGGTGGTGTAGTAAAGCGGAGTTGGCCAGTAGCCTTCTGGATTTAGTTCATTAACTAATTTATGCACCTGAGCCGGCAGGGAATTATTGCGAGTATTTTCATGTTCCGCTTGCGCGTGAAAATTCAAATCGGAAAAACTCACTTTGCCGAGCGTGAAATACGTTGGCAACGCCATTCGCACCGACTCACGCAAAGGAGAATAGCGATTCACATCTGCCACTGGAATTGCCAACACCTCTTGATAGGCTTTACGTAATTCGCCAACCGGAATTGTCGCGGCGGATTTGTAATGTGCCAACATATTGCCCGGCACATGATCCACATAATATTCCCCGCTAGCAATATTGGAACCACGCCTGTGCGTGAATAGCGCCTTACCTGTGCCCAGCTCTACAAAACCGGGATGAGTTCGCCCCTCAAGTGCTTTAGTGTCGGAAAGTGTTAGCGACTCAAGCCAATCCAGCGCTTCTGGAATGCGCGCCAGAAATTTCGTTTCTCCTGTTAACCGATAAAATTTGATGAGCTGGGAAATATTTTCTGCAGTAGTCGGTGTATGCAAACTGCGTGGCTCATAAGAGCGCGCGCCAGCGGGTTGTAACTCAGTGGTGTATTGCAAGGCCCACCCGGGTTGCGGCTGTCCAAGTTGAGTAACAATGAATGCATTCATCGCGCGAATGATTGGCTCACGTACACGTGATTCACCCAGGGTTTGATAACACATCAACAGGAAATCTATATTTTCTGCGGCCACATCATCATTAAAGGTGATAAATGATGAATAATCGGGGTGATCAGGATAAGGATGATCGTACATCAACGGGAAACGCTGCGGCCAACCGCCGATGGGATACTGACTATTCAAAACAAAATCTATGGCTTTATAAAGTGGCCCGCGATACTGCTCATCGCGCTTTTCTAAATAGATGCGCAATAAAAATTTTGC
>JACCEA011485660.1_pt1 | contig 18364 bp, 14 predicted proteins | sample 7449851 | NCBI WGS metagenome assembly JACCEA01 (sample SAMN15323453, study PRJNA562643) | freshwater metagenome | isolation source: river surface water | place: USA:Blue River Watershed | collected 2017-08-18
CCCGTGCGCCCGCTGCATGCAACGCGTGTGCGGTGGCCAAACCAATGCCACTTGATGCGCCCACCAGCCACACACTGCGACCTTGCCAGTCGGTGATGGGTGGGTTCATGGGTTGCAGCCAGGCCATCTCAAGCCCGACGTGTGAAGGACAAAGTCACATCACCCAAATGGATGCCCCATTTGGTCATGCGTGCTTTGTTGAGCATGACGCGTTCGTTCATCAGATACATCCAGTCATCCATGCTGACATGGAGCACTGTGCCACTGACGGGCAAGGCCAAGGTGTAGCCCCAACGGAAGGCGTTGCCGCGGGTTTGGCCACTCGCAGTCCCGACCACGTCGCCTGCTGTGCCTTGGTAGCGCCCCGCTCCCAAATGCGTCAAACGCCAGATGCGTTGTTCGGAGGTGCCGTCAGAGTAAGCAAAGCGTTCATCCAGCACACCTTCTTCACCTTGCCAGGTGCATGTCATGTCCACGGTGAAGCGCTTCACCACTTTACCTTGACGGTCGGTGAAGATGCCCCACGCATCGACCTTGCCATTGAAATAGCTGCGCAGATCAAGCGTCGGCTTGTCTTGTGCATAGTCCTCAATGGCGTGGCTGGCACAGCCGCTCAAGGCCACAGTGGCCAGTGCACCCACGCCAGTGGCGCTACGGGTTAAGAGTTGTCGTCGATTCACCATGTGGATGCTCCCAAAATTCAATGCATGCTGCCTATCCATCGCCACTCAGCGGGTGAGGTGGCGGGGGGCTTCATGGTTGCGCACCTGTCAGCAATTGCTGACGGAGTTGGCGTTGCGAAGTTTCAGCGGCAAGCCAAATGCCAAAAAAGCGCTGCGCCAATTCGGCATCGGACACCTCACCCAACGGGCGATCTTGGTGCAACAGCTGCATGCCTTTGTCGGGCGTGTAGACACCGGTGATGCGCTCCCCAAGACGGACATTCGGAATGAGCGATTGCAGCAAGCTCGACCAATTTTGTTTTTGGGTGGCACTCAAGGTCCGTTGGCCTTGCATTTCGTCCATCGAGCGCTGTGCAATGTCAGCGCCTTTGAAATCGCGCAGGTAGCGCAGCTCTAGCACCAAGACTTGCTTGGCCCAGTCTTCAGGTGCAAACACAGTGCTGCCCCACAGGCTGGCGTCATACACCTCAAAGCCCCAATAGGTGAATCGATGTTGCCCTATCAGGCGTGGTGTGCCGCGCAGCAGGTTGCGCACCCAACTGGGAACAGTCGTTGCGGGCGCGTTGGGTTTGGCCTGATCTTGCACATTGGCAGGTGCGGCCACCGCTGCGGCGCCGGCCCCACTGACAAACGCCATATGCATCACATGGGTCAATGCTGCGCGGCGCGTCGTCATGGTTTGACCAAGGTGTATTGCACAACGTCAATGTTGTGCTGTTCAAAAGCGGCTTCACAGTAGGCCAAATAGAACTCCCAAATGCGAATGAAGCGTTCGTCAAAGCCCAGTTGCAACACCTGTGCTTTGTCGGCCATGAACTGATGACGCCAACGCCGCAAGGTCTCAGCATAGTCCAAGCCAAAGGCCAATTCGTCCACCACCTTCAGGCCTGCGCGCGCGGCCTGTGCGCGGAACTCAAGTGGGCAAGGCAAGCACCCGCCGGGGAAGATGTATTGCTGAATGAAGTCGGTGCTTTTGACGTAGCGTTCAAATAGCGCATCGTCAATCACGATGGTCTGGATGCACGCCTTACCACCTGACTTGAGCAAGCGTGCCACGCTTTCAAAGTAGGTGGCCCAATATTCTTGGCCTACGGCTTCCAACATTTCGATGGAACAAATCGCGTCGTAGGGGCCGTCATCAATGTCGCGGTAGTCTTGCAAGCGCAGGTTGCTGCTGGCGCTCAAGCCCAGCTTTTGCATGCGCTGATTCGCAAAGGCGAGTTGCTCATGGCTGAGCGTGACACCGCTCATGTGGGCGCCAAACTCGGTGCCCCCCAGCTCGGCCAGAGCACCCCAACCGCAACCGATTTCAAGAATCCGGTCACCCGCTTTGGCATCCACCATGCGTAGTGCGCGGCGCACTTTGGCGGTTTGTGCTTGCACCATGGCTTGGGTGCGGTCATTGTCAAACCAAGCCGATGAGTAGTTCATCGTCGGGTCCAACCACAATTCATAAAACGCATTGCCCAAGTCATAGTGGGCGTGGATGTTTTTCTTGCTGTTGCTCCGGGTGTTGCGATGCAACAGGTGGCGCACGCGGTAAAACAAGCGGCCCAACCAATGGCCGTAAATCACCTCTTCCATGTCGCGACGGTTGGCCACCAAGAGTTGCAACAAATCAGCCAAGTTGTTGGTGGTCCATTCACCCGCAATATAGCTTTCGGCAAACCCAATATCGCCCGACTTCAGGGCCTGCGTGAGCGGTGCCCAGCTGTGCAAATGCAAGGTGACGTTGAGACCTGTGCCCGATTGGGGAGAGGTGCCAAATTGCTCCACACGGCCATCGGGCCATTGCACATGCAAGATGCCGTGTTGCAAGCGTTGCAACAAAGCCACCACGCGGCGCGCTGCAGCGGGCATGGGGGGCGTGGAAGCGGTAACAGGGGCGGCGGAGTTTGTGGAAGTTTTCATGGTGGTGCTGTGTCTCAACATCAACGGGTCAAAAAATCGGCGGGAGGTGTCGGTTTGCTGAAAAATGGCACGCGCTTGAGCCACAGCTTCATGGCTTGCCAGTGGATGCGTGCCATCACCATCAGCGTCATCAGCGGGTAGCGCCACAGCGCGCGGCGCAGGGCTGCGGGAGTGATGGGTTCGAGCGCGCCGCTCACGCTGGTTTCAATCAAAGGTCCAAGGGCATCGTCATGATCCACGCGAGCCGTCGTGTGGTCAGTGGTGCGCAAAAAGCGAAACCGGTAACTGCCTTGCACCTCACAAAATGGCGACACATGAAACACCTTACGTGCATGGAGCTCCGCGCCATAACGTGGCTGGTCTAGCAAATAGCAGTGGCGTTCGCCAAAGGTGTTGTTCACTTCCACCACGATGGCTCGCAGCGTGTTGTCTGCGGCGTGGCAATACCAAAAGCTCACAGGCTTGAAGGTGTAGCCCAGCACGCGCGGGTAGCAGTGCAGCCAGGCTTCGCCGGTGGCGTCGGTGATGCCTTCGCTGTGTAGCAACTCATCCAGCCATGCGAGCGCTCCACCTTGCGCTGCGCTGCGGCCATCGCCATGGTCGATATCGTGAAAGCTGATGGTCCCCCAGCGGTTGACAGGCAGGTCTTGCCCCCCGTGTTGTGCCATGCTGCGCATGGGCAACATCAAAAAATAAGTGGCGTACACAAACGCGTGGTGTCGTGGGCGTAAACGCGTGTGACGTACCTGACCAAAGCCGATCAAACCGACAGCAGGGGAAACTGCGATCTTCACCTGCGCGTTCGACCCTTCGAAGGCAAGTGGCGCTCCTGGGTTCACGGCGGGTTGGGGTGTGGACATGATGGGCTCAGTGTGTGTTTAAGCGGCCAACCAACTCTGTGCGGCAGCGCGTCCAGCTTTGAAACCGTCTTCATGAAAACCGTAGCCCATCCATGCGCCCGCAAACCAGGTGCGTTGCTGGCCTTGCAGTTGCGGCATCTGTGTTTGCGCTTGAATGGCGGCCAAGTCAAACACAGGATGAGCGTAGTCGTAGGCGCCCAGCACATGGGCAGGGTCGATCTCGAGCACTGGGTTGAGCGACACCAACACGTCTTGTGTGAACGGCAAGGGTTGCAACAAATTCAGCCAGTAGTGCAAACACACGCGTGCGGATTCGGTGTTGTGTTGTGCCGCGCGTTCGTAGTTCCATGCTGCCCATGCCAATTTCTTTTGCGGCATGACCGAGGTGTCGGTGTGCAACACCGCACGGTTGGGGTGGTAGCGGATGGCGCCCAGCGTGGCGTGTTCTTGCGGTGTGGGCGCGGCCAGCATGTGCAAGGACTGGTCAGCGTGGGTGGCCAAGATCACAGCGTCAAAGCGCTCGCTACCCGAGTGCGTGTGTAAGGTGGTGCCTTGAGCGTCGCGCTCAATGCGCAGCACGGGGGTGTTCAGGCGTTTGTCGGCAATGCGGGCCACAATTTTTTCCACATAGTGGCGCGCACCACCTGCCACTGTGTGCCATTGCGGACGGTTGTTGACTTGTATCAGGCCGTGGTTGTGGCAAAACCGAATCATGGTGGCGACGGGGAACTCGAGCATTTGATCGGTCGGGCAGCTCCAAATACAGCCCAACATGGGCAGCAAGTACCAGTCACGAAAGGTGTCGCCAAAGGCATGGGCTTGCAAAAACGCGCGCAAGGGTTGCGCCAGTTCATGGTCTTGGTTGCGTTCGGCCAAGGCGGTGGCCAAGGTGTTGAAGCGCACCACATCGCGCAGCATGCGCAAGAAGCGGGGCTTGAACACATTGCTGCGTTGTGCAAACACGGTGTTTAAGTTGGCGCCGTTCCATTCCAAGGCACGCTGCCCAGGCGCGCCCGGCACTTGTACCGAAAACGACATGTCTGATTTCGCGGTGGCGATTTGCAGTTCATCGAACAGCCCAATCAAGCCGGGGTAAGTGCGCTCGTTGTAGACCAAAAAGCCGGTGTCCACGCCATGGGTTTGCAAGCCTGTGGCAGTGGGCAAGGTGACATCCACCGTGTGGGTGTGACCACCAAAATAATCACCCGCTTCAAACAGCGTGATCTCGGCATGGCCGTGCAAGTGGTGGGCGGCGGATAAGCCCGAAATACCGGAACCCACAATGGCAATGCGTCGTGTCATTGACCAGCCCCTTTGAGCGCCAATTGCTTTTCAACTTCTTGCACAAAGCTTTTGTCTTGCGGCCCGGTCATGCTGCTGAAACTTTTGATGTGCTGGCCGTCGCGGCTGATCACGTACTTGTAAAAATTCCACTTCGGTGTGGTGCCGGTGATGTCGGCCAACTGTTTGTAGAGCGGCAAGGCGTCGGGGCCGCGCACCGTGGTCTTGGCGAACATGGGGAACTTGACGCCAAAGGTGTTTTCACAAAAATCGGCAATCTTGGCGTTGCTATCAGGCTCTTGTGAAAAGTCGTTGGACGGAAAACCCAGCACCACCAAACCACGGTCTTTGTATTTGGCCGACAAGGCTTCCAGTCCTTTGTACTGCGAGGTGAAGCCGCAATAACTCGCTGTATTGACCACGACAACCACCTGTCCGGCGTACTGACACAAAGCCTGTGGTTTTTCGTCTTGCAAGCGCAGCACGGTGTGTTGAAGTACACGGGGACATCCACCAAGGGCCGCTGTGGCGCCGCTGTCTGTGGCAGCCAGCGATACGTTGGCACTCAGACCCGTCAATAGGTATACAAAAGCGTACAGAATGGCGCGCATAAATTTATCTTTCATAATGACGAATGATGACTTATTCTCTCCATATTGTCTAGGACAAGTAAATCCCCTGTTGTTTGATTTGGAATGACGCCAACCCATGAACATCCACGAACCTTTCAACACCATCGTTTTGTCCATTGCGGCGGTTGAGCGCGATACCGGCATTGGCAAAGACACCCTGCGCGTGTGGGAGCGTCGCTACGGCTTTCCAACCCCGAGCCGCGATGCCAATGGCGAGCGTGTCTACCCCATGGCACAAGTCGAAAAATTGCGCATCATCAAACGCTTGATGGATCAAGGCCATCGGCCAGGGCGCATCGTCGCGCAGCCGGTGGAACAACTCCAGCATTTGAGCCAAGCCCAAATCGCCACGCCCCAAAGGCTGTACCCAAGTGCCGCGTCCCACGTCGATTTGCGCCAGTACATCGAGTTATTGATCGCCCATGACAGCGATGGCCTACGTCGTCAGTTGAACCAAGTCATCGCGCGTGAGGGGCTCAAGTACTTTGTGACCGATCTGGTCGCGCCTTTGACCACGGCGGTGGGTGACGCATGGATGCGTGGCGAGCTAGAGGTATTTGAAGAGCATGCGTACACCGAATGCGTCACGGGACTGCTGCGCCACGCCATCAATGCCCTCACCGAACACGCCACCGATGGCGTTCCATCGGTGTTGTTGACCACGTTTCCACAGGAGTCCCACGGTTTGGGGCTGTTGATGGCTGAGAGCATGCTGGCGTTGGAAGGTTGCCGCTGCATTTCCTTGGGCACCCAAACACCTTTGCGCGACATTGCCCAAGCGGTGGTGGCGCATAGCGTTGACGTGGTGGCCTTGAGCTTCAGCATGAGCATGAATGCCAAACAAGTGATGGACGGTTTGGCTGAGTTGCGACAGCTGCTGCCCGCCTCGGTGGAGGTGTGGGCCGGTGGCCAATGCGCAGCTTTGCAGCGGCGCGAACAAACCCATGCGGTGGTGTTGCGTGATTTGGTGGGCATCAGCCACGAGATCAAGCGCTGGCGCACGCAACACGCGACCAAGCCTTGAGGCATGGAGTGCGCGCCGGCGCGCCTAAAATTTGGCCATGAACACAGCATTGCCCGCGCCTTCTTTTTTATCTAAATTGGTGTCACGCCACGACGCGGTCGCACGCGTGAACGCCTTGCGTGCCCAAGGGCCGGTGGTGTTCACCAATGGCGTGTTTGACGTGCTGCACCGCGGCCATGCCAGTTATCTGGCACAAGCACGCATGCTCGGCGGCAGCTTGGTGGTGGCGCTCAACAGCGACGCTTCGGCGCGTCGCTTGGGCAAAGGACCTGATCGCCCATTGAACAACGAAGCGGATCGTGCCGCCTTGATGGCCGCACTGGAATCGGTGAGCTTGGTGACTTGGTTTGACGAAGATACGCCGCTGGAACTCATCACCGAGTTACGCCCAGACATTTTGGTCAAAGGCGGCGACTACGACATGAGCAAGTTGGCGGAAACCCAGGTCGTGTTGTCGTATGGTGGGCGCGCCCAAGCGATTCCCTTTGTGGACGGCTACTCCACCACTGCCCTTGTGAAAAAAATTCGTCAGGGCTGAGGTCTGTGCTGATGCGCAGCGCTGTTCAGTGCGAGGCGCCAAACACGGCGTGCCACAGGGTCAAGATGGCGCCGCTTTCCTGCGCCAGTTCTTGTTCGGGCACTTGCGTGGGTTGCTCGTCCAAGCGTGCGCGGTGCTGAATGCGGCGCAATTCCCGATAGGCGCCGCCAGCGGCTTGGCCCACGCCCGCAGGCAGTAAGCCAGCTTGTTCGGCAGCGAGTAGCAAGGCGATATTGCCCACGTTGCCCAGCAGCACCGGATGTTGACGGGCATGTGCCAGCACGAGGTACTGCACGGCAAACTCCACATCCACCATGCCCCCGGCACTGTGCTTGACGTCAAACAAGCCAGGTTTGACCGTGTGTGCTGCGCGTAATTTCTCACGCATGGCCACAATTTCTTGCGCTAGGGCTGCATGGTCGCGTTGGGCGGTGATGACATTGGCGCGCACGCCGTCAAAGCGTTCTTTCAAACTGGCTGCACCGAGACAAAAACGCGCCCGTGTCATGGCTTGGTGTTCCCAGGTCCATGCCGTGTTCTCGCCGCGTTGTTCTTGGTAGTTGGCGTAGGCCTCGAAGGTGGAGACCAACAAACCCGAATTGCCGTTGGGACGCAGTGCCGTGTCGATTTCGTACAAATCCCCCTCGCCTGTTTTAACGGTCAACCAGTTGATGAGTTTGCGCACAAACGCGGCGTAGATTTCACCGGCTCTTTCGTGGCTGTCTTCGTACACAAACACAATGTCGAGGTCGCTGCCATAGCCGAGCTCTTTGCCCCCCAATTTGCCATAGGCCAGAATGGCAAACTGTGGTTCTTCACGGTGGCGGGGTTTGAAGTTTTGCCAGACCCAACGGCTGGTGACTTTCAGAATGCAATCAGCCAGAGCGCTCAAATCATCGGCCACTTGCTCGACCGTGATGCGTCCTTCCACATCGCGCGCCAAGGTGCGAAACACCTCGGCGTGGTGTGCACGGCGCAACAAGTTGAGCAATGTTTCTTCATCGGCCTGACCCATCGATTGCAGAGCCACCAAGCGTTGCTCCAACTCTTGCTCAAAGCTGGCCGGTACAAAGCGTTCTGCCAGCAAGGCCTCGCTGGCCAACTCGTCGATCACGCCGGGGTGTTGCAGCAAATATTTGGCTGGCCAACGGGCTAGCCCGAGCAAGCGCATGAGTTGCTCGTGCACGCGGGGTCGCTCAATCAGCAGTGCCAAATAGCTTTCGCGTCGCAACAGCGGCTCCATCCAATCGCTCCAGCGCACGGCGGCTTCTTCGCTCACACGACCTTCTTCCACCCAGGCGTTGGTGCGTTGCAAGAGCTTGAGCAAGCGCTGCATGCCTTCCTCGCGCAAAGCTCGCACGCGCGGCTGGTCTGTCCAGTCCGCAACACGGGCTCGCAAACGTTCGCCCAGGTGCGGCAACAGCGACTCCAAATCAAAGCACGCAGGCTGTGTGGTGGGCTTGCAGCCTTTGCAGTCCCCAGGGCTGTTGCTGGCGGTCTCGCTTTCACCCTGGCCCAACAAGCGGTCAAACTCATGCGCCACCAACTCGCGGTGGCTGTCGAGCTGCGTTAAAAAGTCGCACACATCGCCATAGCCCATGGTCAAGGCCATCCAGTGCAAATCGCCATCTTGAGTCGGCAGCACATGGGTTTGCTGGTCGTCTAGGTATTGGATGCGGTGCTCAACCTGGCGCAAAAAAACATAGGCCTGGGCCAGGGCTTCGGCGGTGGCTGCAGGCATCAGGTTGGCTTGGCTCAGTCGCTGCAGCGCTTTGAGTGTGGGGCGGGTGCGCAGTTCTGGAAAATGCCCGCCGCGCACCACTTGCAACAGCTGCACGGTGAATTCAATTTCACGGATGCCACCACGCGACAGCTTCACATCGTTGGCACGCTCGGGCCGTCCTGCACTGCGCTTGGCCGAATGGTTGCGGATTTGCTGGTGCAGACTGCGCAGCGACTCAAACACGCTGTAGTCCAAGTAGCGACGAAACACAAAGGGCAACACGGTGTCACGCAGCTCAAAGGCGTTGGCCAGCGCGTTGTTGGGGGCTTGGAAGGGCGCTACCACGCGGCTCTTGAGCCAAGCAAAGCGCTCCCATTCGCGGCCTTGGACCAAGAAATACTCTTCCAAGGCTTGACGCGAGACCACACTGGGTCCGGAATTGCCGTTGGGTCGCAAGGCCAAGTCCATGCGAAACACAAAGCCATGCTCGGTGGTGTCGCCCACCATGCTGTAGATGATCTTCACCGCTTTGGCAAAGTAGTCGTGGTTGCTGATGCGGCCACGGCCATCGGGCAAGCCCGTGGTCTCGCCGTCTTCGTCGTACACATAAATCAGATCGATGTCACTGGAGACATTGAGCTCACGGGCGCCGAGTTTGCCCATGCCCACAATCCACAACACCGCACGTTGGCCGTTGGGGGTGGTGGGTATGCCGTGACGTGCATCGAGCTGGGCTTGGGCCTCGCGAAAGGCCTCGTTGAGTGCAAATTCGGCCAATTCGGTGACCGCACGTGTGACCACTGAAAGAGGGGCACGTTGTGTGGTGTCTAGCACCACCAGACGCTCCATCACCAGTTGGCGCAGGATGCGCAAGGCGTCAGCGCTGGGGTGGGTGACGCGCAAGGCCTCAAAACAGGTGTGCAAGCTCGCCATCTCGGGTGCTCCCGGTGGCAGCAGCGCCAACTCCGCGGCATAGCGGCGGCGCAGGCGTTGAACAAAGCGCGAATACGCGCTCAAGTCGTCCATCGAGAGGGGGATAATTCCGGTCACGTTGTGAACACCATGAAAAATTTGTCTGAGTCGTTAGCACCCACCCCTGCCCCTACCCTCTCACCTTCGCGGTGGATGCGCGCGGCCAACTTTGCTGTGCGCGCATTGGCGGTGGCCTGGGTAGCAGCTTTCTTGGCATGGGCTGCCCTGCATGTTTTCATTGTGCCGCGAATCGACGACTACCGTGAGCTGCTGCAACAACAAGCCTCACGCGCTATGGGGATGCGGGTGCAAATTGGCAGCATCCGTGCCCAAGGGGGCTGGCTGGTACCGGCGTTTGAAATCAACGAAGTACAACTGTTCGATGCGCAGAACCATGAGGCTTTGCGTTTGCCACGGGTGTTGGCCGCAATCTCGCCCCACTCCTTGCTGCGCGGCCAGTTTGAGCAATTGGTGATTGACCGGCCTGAGCTTGATATTCACCGTGACTCACAAGGCCATGTCTGGGTGGCCGGACTCGATACCAGTGCTGCAGGCGACGGCAGCGCCGCCGATTGGTTTTTTGCCCAACCTGAGTTCGTGGTGCGCCAAGGCGTGGTGCACTGGCGCGACGAACGTCGCCACGGACCCAACGGCCCCACACTGAGTTTGACCCAGCTGGATGTGGTGCTGAAAAACCCATGGCACCACCACCAACTGCGTGTGGACGTGACGCCGCCACCAGACTTTGGACAACGCTTGACCTTGCTGGGGAAATTTCAGCAAACCCCATGGCAACGCAAAGGTGATGTGCAGCATTGGACGGGCGAGCTGTTTGCCGATGTGCCGCATGTGGACCTCTCCAGCTTGCGCCAGTGGCTGACCCTGGACTCGGGCGTCTCGGTGCAAGAGGGCCGAGGTGCGGTGCGGGTGTGGACCGACATCGTGCAAGGTCAGCCCGTGGGCGTGACGGCCGATGTGGCACTCGATGCGGTGGATGTGCACTTGGGGCCCGATTTGAAACCCTTGAACTTGCGCCACATCCGGGGTCGCTTGGGTGGGCATTGGCAAGACGAAGACGTTGAAGTCAGCAGCCAAGACCTGATGTTTGAAACCCAAGACGGCGAGCAGTGGCCTGGGGGCGAGTTGCGTGTTAACTGGCGGGGCAGCAATTTCAATTCGGGCGCGGTGATGGCGGATCGACTCGATTTAGAAGCGCTGGCCCAAATCAGCCAACGCTTGCCGTTGCCAGACCTTTTGCGCACGTCCTTGGCGCGTTGGCAGCCCAAAGGGCAAGTCAACCAACTCAAAGCCAATTGGCTCATCGGTCACGGTGCCAACGGTGATGTGCAACCGCAGTACAGCGCCCGCGGCTCAATTAAGCAGTTGCATTGGTTGCACGATGCTTCGGCGCCCCAAGCATTGGCCAACATGCCGGGTGTGCAAGGTGCCGATGTGGAGTTTGATGTGAACGAGCACAGCGGCAAAGCGCGGGTGCACATTCAGAATGGCAGTTTGACCCTGCCCTTGGGGCTGGACGAACCGCGCGTGCCGTTGGATGAGGCCACGGCGCAGCTCGCATGGCAGTTCAAGGGCGATGAGATCGGTGTGCAAATCAGCCAAGGCAGTGTGCAAAACGTCGATCTGGCGGGTGAGTTCAGCGGCAGCTGGAAAACCGGCCCTGGTGCCGCACGTTTGCCTGGTGTGCTCGATCTCAGCGCTGCACTCAATCGGGCCAATGTGGCGCAAGTGCACCGCTATCTGCCCAACACCTTGTCGGTCGATGTGCGCCACTATGTGCGCGACGCCGTGAAAGCCGGCACTGCCAGCAAGGTCAAGCTGCGTTTGCGCGGTAATTTGAATGACATGCCGTTCAACGACCCCAAGCTCGGTGAATTCCGCATTGCTGCGCAAATTGCCCAGGGCCGCTACGCCTATGTGCCGCCCGCCGTCCCAGCCAAAGGCGCGAGCGCAGCGCCCACGTGGCCCGCCATGTCCGAACTCAACGGCGAGTTGGTGTTTGAGCGTAGTGCCATGCATTTCAAAGGCAGCAGCCAGCTCGAAGGTGCGCCGCGCGTGACATGGCAAAAGCTCGAAGCGCATATTGCGAATTTGGCGAAAGCTGAGGTGCAGCTCAGTGGTGAATCGCGTGGCCCTTTGCCTGAGGTATTGAATGTGATTTCGCGCTCAGCACTCAACGAGCTGACCGCCAAGGTGTTAGAGAAAAGCCAAGCCAACGGCAATGCTGATTTCAAACTGGCCCTGACGCTGCCTCTGGATGCGTTGCCCAAAACCAAAATCCAAGGCAGTGTGAACTTCATCGACAACGACTTGCAAGTCATGCCTGGCACGCCCGTGCTCAAACGCACCCGAGGGCTGTTGCAATTCACCGAGCAAGGCTTGCAGCTCAAGGCCATGCAAGCACGCTTACTCGGCGGCGAGGCCCAGATCGAAGGTGGCTTGTCGTTTGATGTGGCCAAGGCCGAATCCCCCCTGCAACTCAAAATCAAAGGCACCCTCACCGCCGATGGTTTGCGTCAAGCACGTGAGTTTGGTTTTGCCTCGCGCTTGGCCGAGCGCGCGACCGGCAGCACCGCGTATGCCGCCACCCTGGTTCTGCGACGGGGTCAGCCCGAGTTGTTAATTACCAGTGAGCTCAAAGGCATGGCCTTGGCCTTGCCTGCACCATTGAACAAAGTGGCGGCCACCGTGTTGCCCCTGCGCGTAGAAACACAACTCACCCGTGAGTCCATGGCGCCCAAGGCCAAGATCTTGCAAGACCAAATCAAAATCAGCTTGGGCCGCGTGGTGGCGGCTACCTATCTGCGCGATCTGAGTGGGTCCAGTGCGCGCGTTGTGAGTGGTGGCATCGCGGTTGGTTCCGCGGTGGCCGATGGGGCCATGCTGCGCGATGCGGGCGTGAGCTTGAACCTGCAGTTACCCATGGTCGATTTGGATGCATGGAACGACACGCTCACCCAGTTCACCGGCGCGCCTTTGGTCAAAACACAGGCCAAAGGCAAACCTCTCAAATCGCAGGTGGTGCCTATCGGCATGGAAGCCAATGCTGAAGATGGTCAAGACTATGTGCCCACTTATCTGGCCTTGCGTGCCGATCAAATCAAAGTGACCGACCGCGTGATCCATCGCGTGCTGGTGGGCGGCACACGCCAAGGCGATGTGTGGCGCTTGAACATCAGCGCCGATGAACTCAACGGTTCGGCCGAAATTCGTCCCGGCAATGACAACACGCCTGCGCAACTGTTTGCGCGCCTGTCGTACTTGAACATTCCACCGAGCTTGGTGCCCGATGTAGAGCGCATGTTGACCGAGCAGCCCAGCAGCATTCCCACGCTGGACATTGTGGTGAACGACTTGCCCTTGCGGGGCAAGAAACTGGGGCGCCTTGAGATTGATGCCATCAACCGCACGGGCGCACAAGCCACGCGTGAGTGGCGTTTGAACAAACTCAACATCCTCTTGCCCGAGGCCACCTTGACTGCCAATGGTGCGTGGGCCGCCGATGGTCCGCGCACACGGCGCACCCAACTCAATTTTGTGATGGAGGTGCGCGACAGCGGCCAGCTCCTCAGCCGCTTGGGTACCCCTGATGCGGTACGTGATGGCCATGGTCGTTTGGAAGGGCAGGTCTCGTGGGCGGGCTCGCCCATCACCTTGGACTATGCCAGCATGGGCGGCAAGCTCAATTTGTCGATTGAAAAAGGCCAGTTCTTGAAAACCGATCCAGGCGCTGCGCGTTTGTTGGGGGTGCTCAACCTACAAGCCTTGCCGCGCCGCCTCACCTTGGACTTCAGTGACTTGTTCAGCGACGGCTTTGCATTTGATTTTGTGCGCGGCGACGTGCGCATTGAGCAAGGTGTGGCCATCACCAACAACTTGCAAATGAAAGGCGTGGTGGCCGGCGCTCTGATCGAAGGGCGTGCCGATTTGGCGCGCGAGACCCAAGATTTGAAGGTGGTGGTGGTGCCAGAAATCAATGCGGGCACCGCGTCCTTGTACATGGCCACCATCAACCCCTTGGTGGGCTTGACCAGTTATTTGGCCCAACTGATTTTGAGCAAGCCCTTGGTGCGTGCTGGCACCTCCGAGTTTCATGTGGACGGCACCTGGGCCAATCCCAAAGTGACCAAGGTGGATTGATGCGGCTGCCTGCGCGTCATATGTGGCGTCGGTGGTCGCTGTGGCTGCTGTTGGTGTTGCTGGTGTTCAGCATGCTCAGCACCTTGGTGTGGTTCGCCGGTCGCTACGAGGTCAGTCAAGTGCAAACACGCATTGAGCGTGATGCCTCCGATGCGGTCACCGACATTCGCACCGCACTCACCCGCAACGCGCAAAGTTTGCAGGCCCTGCAATTTGCAGACCGCACCTCCGTGCCTTGGGCACAAGATGCGGCCAACTTGGTGCGTGAACACCGCGAGTGGTTGCGCATCGAGTGGCGCGATCTGGATTTGAATGTGATCGCTGCTGTCGACACGCCATTTCGTGCCCCCGTGTTTGCCCGCATGGGGCGCTCGGCCAAACAGCCCGAAGTGGTGCAAGCCTGTGCGGTGGCCAAGCGACAAAGCGGGCCCGGTTATGGCACCAGCAGCTATGTGCCGCAAAAAGACGGACTGGGTGTTGAAATCATGGACCTGTGTTTGCCCGTCATCACCGATGGGCAGTTGACGGGCTACACCGTGGCCAGCTATGCCTTACATGAAATGCTGGTCAATATGGTGGGACCGCAACTCGCGCGCAGCCGCGAGGTGTCGTTCACCGAAGCCGATGGCACACGCTTGGCCATGCATGGCACCAGCCGTCGTGGCAGCCGCGTCTTCACTGCGCGGCAGCTGCTGGATTTGCCGGGCCACACCATGGTGTTGCGCATGGACAGTTGGCGCGCAGCGCCGGACTTGTTTCCTAATGTGCTGACCGCCTTGGTCACGGCGATGGCCATTGCCTTGGTGACGGTGCTCGTGATGTTGGCACGTGACATGCGGCGGCGCCAAAAAGTCGAATCTGATTTGGCGGATGCGTTGGCATTTCGCAAAGCGATGGAAGACTCGTTGGTCACGGGTTTGCGTGCGCGTGACAGCGAAGGCCGCATCACCTACGTCAACCCAGCGTTTTGCGAAATGGTGGGCTTTGAGGCCAAGGAACTGTTGGGTCATGGCATTCCGGCGCCCTATTGGCCGCCTGAGCGCATTGATGAATACGGCCAACGCCAAGCCTTGCGCTTAGCCGGTAACGCGCCGCCTCGTGAGGGCGTGGAGTCGGTGTTCATGCGCAAGAGTGGTGAGCGCTTTGCGGTGTTGATTTTTGAAGCCCCTCTCATCAACGCCCAGGGCGCGCAGACCGGTTGGATGAGTGCCGTGCTCGACATCAGCGAGCAGCGCCGGGTGGAAGAGTTGTCACGCGCCAGCCAAGAGCGTTTGCAAGCCACGGCGCGCTTGGCCACGGTGGGTGAAATGGCCTCGCTCTTGAGCCATGAACTCAACCAACCGTTGGCTGCGATTTCCAGCTATGCCACGGGCAGCATGAACTTGTTGCAAGGCGGCGCATTACACGATCCGCAGTTGAGCGAGACCTTGAGCAGCGCCATCCAACGCATTGGTCAACAGGCCGAACGTGCGGGCAAAGTGATCAAGAGCGTGCACGACTTTGTGCGTCGTCGTGATCAAGCGCGTGAAGCGGTGGCGCCACGCACCTTGCTCGACGATGTCATGCCGTTGGTGAGTTTGCAGGCGCGCAAATTGGGTGTGCGTGTGGAGGTGCGTTGCCCGCCCGATTTGCCTCAGGTGCTTTGTGACCGCACGATGGTCGAGCAGGTGTTGTTGAATTTGTCGCGCAACGGCATGCAGGCCATGGTGGAAGATTCGGCACACAAAAAGGTGCTCACCCTCACCGTGCGTCCGGCCGCGTCGAATGCGGTGAGTCGTTGGCTGGAGTTCACCGTGGCCGATTTGGGCTGCGGCATTGCCGAAGAAATTTCTGAAAAATTGTTCACCCCGTTTTTCACCACCAAAGACGAGGGCATGGGCTTGGGGCTGAGCTTGTGCCGCACGGTGGTCGAGCAGCACGGTGGTTTTTTGAGCCACAGTCCCAACCAACCCCGTGGCACCGTGTTCAGCTTTACCCTGCCCCAATCTTGATGCGAGGAATTTGACCCATGCAACCGACCCAAGACGCCTTGGTCTTCATCGTGGACGACGACGCTGGTGTGCGCGAGGCCCTGGCATGGTTGCTGCGTTCGCGCCGCTTGCCCAGCGAGTCGTTTGACAGTGCCGATGCGTTTGCCGCGTTTCTCAACGCCCACCCGCATGGCGCATGGCAGCCTTCGCAGCCCGGTTGTTTGCTGTTGGATGTGCGCATGCCGGGCATGAGTGGCTTGGCTTTGTTTGAGCAACTGTTAGAGCGTCAGCTGCTTGATGTGTTGCCGGTGATTTTTCTCACCGGCCATGCCGATGTGCCCACGGCCGTCGACTCAGTCAAGCGCGGCGCGTTCGATTTTTGTGAAAAACCGTTTTCTGATAATGCGCTGGTCGACCGGATTGAGCAAGCCTTGCAGCATTCCGCGCAGAAGCTCCAAGGCGTGCGCGCCAAGCAAAGCTTGCAACAGAACCTGGCGGAGTTGACCGAACGTGAACGCGATGTAATGCGCTTGGTGGTGGAAGGCTTACCCAACAAGCTCATTGCCGATCAGCTCGACATCAGCGTGCGCACGGTGGAGGTTCATCGGGCGCGGGTGTTCGACAAAATGGCCGTCAAGTCCGCGGTGGAGTTGGCGAATCTGCTGCGCGGCGAATGAGTCAGTCTTTCGTGTCTTTGCTAGCTTGGGCTTGCGCCGCTTCGTGCTCTGCTTCGGTCTCGCGACGGCCTGAGAACATGGTCCACCAAACGATCAGCACCAAGATGCAGCCGGCGCCCAAAGCTTCAAGCAAAATCAACAACATGAAACAACTCCTGTGGCGTGTGGTGTGGGCGCTGATTGTAGGAAGCCTGGTGGCCTGTGGCTCCGGGCCATCGCGTCGTGCGCCCGTGGATGACTATGCGCGTCCTGCTCCCAGCGCGCCCGCTCGTCCTGCCGCGGACGCGGCACGCGCCACCGGCACCTTGGCGGGCATGCCCGGCACGCCCAGCCCGCAGACCAGTTACCGCAGCCGTTGGGTGCAGGCCTCTTGGGCCGAGTTGCCCGGCTGGACCAGCGACAACTTGCAAGACGCTTGGAATGCTTGGTTGCAAAACTGCGAACGCCCCGGCCCTTTGTTTGCACCTTTGTGCAAAGACGTGCGTCAGCTGGTGTTGAGCAATGACGATGACCGCCGCTTGTGGATGATGGCGCACTTGCAGCCCTACCGTGTGGAACCTATCGAAGGCACCAGTGACGGCTTGCTCACCAGTTATTACGAACCCTTGTTTGAGGCTTCAGCTCAGATGCGCCCTGGTTTTGAGGTGCCGCTGTATTCCCCGCCCGATGGCTTGGCCGAGGCGCGCCGCACGGGCCGACCTTGGTTCAGCCGCCAAGAGATTGACACTCAACCCCAAGCGCGTGATGCTCTGCGCGGTCGTGAAGTCGCGTGGCTGGCTGACCCGATTGACGCTTTGGTGCTGCACATCCAAGGCTCGGGTCGGGTGCGCATCACCAACCCGGATGGCAGCACGCGCATCGTGCGTTTGGCGTTCGCTGGCTCGAACGAGCAGCCCTACCAAAGCGTGGGCCGTTGGTTGCTGGACCGGGGTTTGATTCGGGATGCTTCGTGGCCAGGCATCAAAGCATGGATCAGCAGCACGCAGCAAAGCAACCCACGTTTGGTGCAAGAGATGTTGTGGAGCAATCCGCGCTATGTGTTCTTCAAGCCCGAGGTACGCAGCGCGGCCGATGCTGACCTCGGGCCGCGCGGTGCCCAAGGCGTGCCATTGACAGCGGGGCGCTCGATTGCGGTGGACAAAGATTCCATCCCCTACGCTTCGCCCGTGTGGTTAGCCAGTGCAGGCACCAACGCCAATTTGCAACGCCTGGTGTTTGCGCAAGACACGGGCAGCGCTATTGTGGGTGCGGTGCGTGCCGACTATTTTGCAGGCACGGGCCCCGAGGCCGGGGATTTTGCGGGACGTATGAAACAGCCGTTAAGGCTGTGGGTGTTGTGGCCGAGGTGATTTTGTGAGTATCAAACAATTCAATGGCGAATGGGTGGCCCGTGAAGACCGGGTGCTGTTTCGCTTCAACACATCGCAAGACCAAGAGTTCAGCTTTTGGCTCACCCGCTTTGTGGTCAAAAGCCTGATTCAAGGCAGTCAGCAATTGGCTGTGCAGACGCTGGAAAAGAAACACCCACCCCAAGTGGCGCAGGCCATGCAAGAGTTTCAGCAGCAGGCCGTGGCGCAGCGTGCCAATTTTCAAGAGACTTACCAAGCACCTTCGCAAAAACCGTTAGGCAATGAACCGCTGTTGGTGACCGGCTTGGTGATCAATCAAAACGGTGACCAAACCTCCATCGAGTTTCAGCTCATCACGCAAAAAAGCGTCAATGTGCAAATGAACCAGTCCGTGCTGCAATTCACGAGCACCTTGCTCAACAAACTCCAAGAGGTGGCGCACTGCGGCATGGGCTGTGAGTCTGCACCCGTCGCCCTGGATGTGGCGGCACCCACGCAAACCTTGATGCACTGAGGGCGATCAATGCCATCAGGGCTTGAGGTGCGTCAGCGGCAGGGCGCCACTGGCTTTGACTTCTCCGAGGGA
>JACCEA010166571.1_pt1 | contig 18362 bp, 17 predicted proteins | sample 7449851 | NCBI WGS metagenome assembly JACCEA01 (sample SAMN15323453, study PRJNA562643) | freshwater metagenome | isolation source: river surface water | place: USA:Blue River Watershed | collected 2017-08-18
ACACAAGATCATTTACGCTGCCTACAACATAAAAATGTCGCAGATCAACAAAAAACAAGGGCTGGGAAAGGGTATCAGAGCATTGCTCGATACTATCGATGAGGAGATACAAGCCCCTAAGGAAGGAGTGCCTGCGGTTTCGGGGCAAAACGCTAACACGATCGCGCGCATCCCGCTCGACCAGATCACCCTGAACCCCAAGCAGCCAAGGAAAGATTTTGATGAACAACCACTGCAGGAACTCGCGGCAAGTATCAAACTGCACGATGTTATCCAGCCGGTTACTGTCATCAAGACCGGACCATCATCATACCAGCTTATCAGTGGTGAGCGAAGGTTGCGTGCATCAAAGATCGCCGGGCTCACCGATATTCCGGCATATATCCGCACCGCAGATAGCCAGGGCATCCTGGAAATGGCTTTGTTGGAGAATCTGCAGCGCGAGGACCTGAATGCGATAGAGATCGCGCTCAGTTACCGCCAGTTAATGGATGAATGCGGCCTGACACAGGAACAGGTGTCTGAGCGGATGAAAAAAGAGCGCAGCACAGTGGCCAACTATCTTCGCCTGCTGAAGTTACCACCGGATATTCAAAGGGCCGTTCGCGATGGCCAGATAACAATGGGCCATGCACGTGCCATCATTGGTCTGGATCATGTAGAGCAGCAGTTGTACGTCTATCGCGAGATAGTCCAACGTGGTTTGTCGGTAAGGCAAGTGGAGCAAATGGTGAAGGAACTCTCATCAAACGATGCAGCACCGATTGCTCCCAAGGGTTCTGCCGCAAAGCTGCCTGTGGCATATAAACGCATAGAAGACAATATGGCTTCCCATCTGTCTACAAGAGTGAAGCTGGACCGCAAAAAGAGCGGAAAAGGTAAGATCGTTATTGAGTTCTATAATGACGAGGACCTGGAGCGTATAATGAGCAAAATGAACCTCTGATCATGAGAATTGCACTGATCGGTTACGGTAAAATGGGCAAGGCGATCGAAGAGATCGCAGTTGCTCGCGGGCACGAGGTGGTATTGAAGATCACAAGTGCCAACCGTGCAGATATGACGGTGGCCAATCTGGCGCAGGCCGATGTGGCCATCGAATTTACCGGACCGCATGCGGCATGGGCAAACGTGAAAGATTGTCTGGTGGCCGGTGTGAATGTGGTAAGCGGTTCCACGGGTTGGAATGACCACTTTGCCGAAGCCAATGCACTGGCAACTGCGCAAAACCAAGGTTTCCTGCATGCATCAAATTTCAGCGTCGGGGTCAACATATTCTTTGAGGTAAATAAGTTGTTGGCCGGACTCATGCAGGGGCGCGATGAATATGCCGTGAAAGTAGAAGAAACGCACCACGTTCATAAAAAGGACGCTCCCGGTGGTACAGCAATAACCATTGTCGAGCAGATCATTGCCCGTTTAGGTAACAAAAAATCCTGGCAGTTGGATGGAGCTGACACACCCGAGGCACTTCCCGTTTTTGCCCATAGGGTAGGCGAGGTGCCGGGTACCCATATGGTCAGTTACAGTTCTCCGATAGACACTATCGATATTATACATACCGCGCACAGCCGTCAGGGATTTGCGCAGGGGGCCGTGCTGGCTGCCGAATTTCTGGCAGGCAAAACAGGAGTTTTCACGATGAAAGACGTCCTGGGCATCGCCGGTTATTGATTTCTTTGTATATTTATTTTCAGAAAACTTTATATGAATAAAACTGCGATCTACGTAGCGGCACTGGCCGCCCTTGTTTCATTTGTGTCGTGCCACGAAGACTCTGATATGGCCTATATGCAGCAGTTGCAGGACAGTGTTTTTGCAGCATACCCCGAAAAAGTGGGATCGGTACACATCAAGCCCGAAGACAGAGAGCACTTGATCGTTGTGCTTGGAGCCCCGGGCATGTATGACCTGCCGGAGGAGCAACGCCAAAAAGAGGCTGTGGCAGTAGGAGCCATGGCACTTCGGATATTCGGGGATGGAAATTTACTCAAAACAGGCAGGCTTGTATTCACAAAAGACGTAAAGAACACTGTCGATGCCCCTGCCGATGGACTGGTAAGTGACATGAAAATCGACAGCCTGAAAAAAGCGTTCGGAGGGAGGTAAGTGACTGTCTGAGATGTATTTGTATTTCGCATAATTGAACAAATTATATGAATATTGCAATACAGGCATTGTTAAAATTTGACTTGAATTGATTAGATTTGCCTGATTATTGTTATCTGAACCAGAACCCGGTTTGTTAATTCTATAACAATTGGGTGATGATTACTTAATACATAGGAAAAATAAAATAACGAACATGAAAAAAAGTGTTTACTTATCAAGTCTGCTGGCGTTCTGTCTCAGTCTTTTCGCTGCAAAAGCTAATGCACAGGCTCCGGTGGTAACTACAGACCCTGCCAACAGCACCATTTGTGCGCACGACACTACTTATTTCCACGTTGTGGCAACAGGTGCAACTCCTCTTTCATTCATGTGGCAGTATTCTGATGATGCAGGTACATCATGGGATACTGTTTTCAATGGTGCGGCTTACTTCTGGGCAACAAACGACACACTCGCGGTGATCCCTTCGGTTGCAAAGAATGGTTATTGGTATCGCGCAATCGTTTCTAATGGTACAGGAAAAGACACATCTGCAGCGGCAATGCTGACCGTTGACACTGCGTTTGCAGGCGTTATCAGCGGCATGACTCCTGTGTGTGTGGGTAGCACTATCACACTCACCAGTTCTGTAGCCGGTGGCACCTGGAGCAATGTGAACCATGCCATCGACACAGTAAGCCCGTTGGGTGTTCTGGAAGGTCGCGCGTTTGGTGTAGACACCATCAAGTATTCATTTACCAACACATGTGGTCTGTCGGTGTCTAAGATCAATTCAAGGGTAGATACGTTAGTGACTTTCTCAGTTACAACCGGTCCAACTCACGTTTGCGTCGGCAACGTAATCACACTCGTGAATAACAACTCTATCGGAACCGCTACATGGTCTACAGCTGCAGGAAATGTGGTTGTTGCACCGGGTGGTGCTACAACAGGTGTTACTGCAGGTTCTGATATCGTAACGCATACGTTTACAAATGCATGTGGTTCTATCGTTTCTACTAAGTCAGTATTTGTAGAGGTGTTGCCTTCAACCGGCACTATCACTGGTGCCACTGCTCTCTGCTCTGGTTCGTGGATCCATCTTACTTCATCAGTATCAGGTGGCATGTGGCTTAGCGGCAACCCTTCAGTTGCTCCGGTCGATGCTGCAGGTTTTGTAACAGGTACTGCTCAGGGTACTTCAGTGATCTCTTACTACAGGTCTAACAGCTGTGGCGCTGCATATGCAACACACACGATCACTGTTGAAGTTCCGGCAGCAGCAATAGGCGGTAATGACAGCGTTGGTATCGATTCATTCCTCGTTCTCACAAACACTACTCCCGGTGGTGCATGGGTATCTGCCGATACAATGATCGCTAAGTTCACAACGGGAAGCACCATCAAGGGTATTGACACAGGTGTTACCACTGTTACTTATACTGTAAGCAACACATGCGGAACTACTTCAGCAACTTCACCAATGCATGTCGGTCCTCTCCCTAACCCGGGTACTATCTCTGGTCCTGACACAGTTTGTGTTGGTTCAACTATCTCTCTCATATCTTCAGTTGCTGGTGGTACATGGGTTAGCCTCCAAGACACACTCGCTACGGTTGCATTGTTCAATGATACAACCGGAAAACTTACGGGTGTAGAGCGCGGTAAGGACACAGTGGTATATTATGTTACAACAGCCTTCGGAAGGTCATCTATCAAGAAGCCGGTATACGTGAACGATCGACCTGACGTGACGATCACAGGGCCTGCCTCAGTTGCACTCAGTGGTTCTTATACACTCATTGGCTCTCCTGCAGGTGGCGCATGGTCAACCAGCAACATGGCAATGACTCCCCTCATCGGTTACGGCTTCTTCGTGGTGATCGATACGGGTACTTCGGTATTCACTTATGTTGCAACAAACACTTGTGGATCAACTACGAAAACATTTACTGTTACCCTTCACGGTTCAACTTCTGGTGTGAATGGGGTTGCTGCTGAAGGCACTTCTCTCAATGTGTTCCCTAACCCATCTCAGGGTACGCTGGCAGTGAAAGTATCAGGCGTTGCTAACGAGCAGGCTAAAGTGGTGATCACTAACCTAGCCGGGCAAACAGTAAAAGAATTTACTGCTGTTAACAATACCAACGTAAATGTGTCGCTCAATGAGCCTGCGGGCGTTTACCTGCTTACAGCAATTGCTGCTGACGGAAGCAGGCACACTGCAAGGATCACGATAGCAGACTAATTACATAATGTCTTTTAGAAAAGCCGGCAATAACATTGCCGGCTTTTTTTATGCGCAGAATGTTGTTGTGCGTGTCGCTACCGTTTAATACATTTGTTTGTATAGCAAAAAACGTGAGTAAGAACAAGATAAAACAGGTCGGGGGCATTGATCAATCTAACCAACGTAAAGTGGCTGCTGACGCAGGTAGTGCATTTCGTATTCCATACCCTGTAATGTTGCTTGCTGCCGCAGTATTGCTCGTTTACCTGCCCTCATTATCACTGGGTTTTACCGAGCTGGATGACAGTATTTTCATCAGAGAATTCAAAGCGTTTAATGAGGACACTTCCAACCTGATAGCATCATTCTCCCGAGGACTTTTTGATGCGGTAAAGGATCCTTACTACCGACCCCTGTTCTCCGACGCTATGATACTCAATTACCAGATGAGTGGAGAGGAGCCGTTTGGATATCATCTGATAAACGTGCTGCTGCATATGGGCGTTGTGGTAATTTTGTATAAGTTGCTATTTCGCCTTGGCATAACGGCTGCCAATTCGTTTTATCTTTCGCTTATATTCGCGGTTCATCCTGTGCTCACTCAGGCCGTTACCTGGATACCGGGCCGCAATGATACGCTGCTGGCTTTGTTCGTGGTTCCTTTTCTTTATCATTCACTGGGATATGCCCAATCAGGCAAAGCTAAGTCGTTGACGTTTTCCGGGCTGTTTCTTTTGTTGGCGTTCTTTACCAAAGAGACCGCAGTGTTTGCTGCACCGGCCGCTTTTTGCTTGCTAGTGCTATACAAAGGTATCCGTTGGAATGAGAGGAATATGTTGGTTCAGTATGGCGTTTGGGCCGGCTGTTTTCTGGTGTGGTATGGAGCACGATCGGCTGCCACTATTCAATCGTCGGGTATAGGGTCAGCCGCGGCGTTCAGCGACATGGTGCATCGTTTGCCCGTTATCATACAATACATCGGGAAGATCTTCTTGCCGGTTAATCAAAGTGTATTCCCCACTCAGGAGGACACTGTACTGTATTTCGGGTTGATGGGCATCGCTCTGTTCGGTGCGCTTGTCGCGCTTTCATCCCGCCGAAGTGCTGAGTCACTCAAGGCGTTGGCGGGAGCATTGGGTATCTTCCTGTTATTTCTCATGCCGGCATTGCTGGTGCCCGCTTCACTTAATCAGCAGACGTTCGAGCACAGGCTCTATTTGCCGGCTATCGGCGTTTTGCTGGCTTTGCCACATACTGCTTTGCTAAACAACAGATTTTCAGAGAAACAGCGTGCTGTGGTCATTGGGGTGTTGTGTGGTGTATTGGCGCTGCTGAATGTGCGCCATCAGCACAATTTCTCCGATCCGCTCACATTTTGGACAAGTGCCGCAGAATCATCGCCCAACTCTGCGTATGCGAATATGATGCTGGCCGCTCGCCTTGATAAGACAGAATATACGAGGTCTGAGCAATTATTCAGAAAGGCATACAAGTTGAATCCGAAAGAGAAATACCTCAATTTCTACATGGCCGAGATGTTGCAGCGCAAGGATTCTGTTTTGGCATCAGAGCCATATTTGCTTGAGGAGAAAAAAATATCAGACTATGTGCAGTGCGATTTCCTGCTTGCTCGCGTGGCCATGGAAAAAAGGGACCTGAATGGTTCAATAGGTTACCTGGAACGTTACCTGCAGCGAGATCCTTACAATCCGATGGCTCATAATAATCTGCTCCTGTTGTATGTGGACACGCAGCAGCCCGACAAGGCCAGGAATCTGATCAGAAGTATGCAACAGAAAGGCATGGATGTACCTGCCCCGTTAAGGGCTAAGGTGGGGATGTGATTTACCCTACATCATACCGCTGCATAACACTCCAGGCCTGAGGGGGGGCTGCAAACATTGCCTTTGTAATTCCCCATGTTTCCTTGAAGAATTCTGAAAAGCGGTAGTGGTCTAATGCAGTCTCTGAGTCCCAATGGCTGTACGTGAAAAATATTTCAGGTTGCTTCTTGTCTTGCCAAAGCTCCAGATGCCTGCAACCATCAAAATGACGGATACGGTCTTTTCGTTCATTGAACATCGCTACAAACTCATCTGTTTTGTCGGCCCTGAAGGTCATTTGCACTATACGTACTATCATTCAAACGTGATTTTTAGGTAATTATGTTGGCCGCCCGTTCTTAGTCCGAACAGGCTGGCGGCGCTGCCCTGATTCACGCAGATCTCCATCAGACCGTTTCTGTTGAATCTGCATAGCAGCTCGCCCGGGGGCACATCTGAGTAGCTTTCGGAAATGGTGTTCAGTTCGGTAACGTGCATGATATCGAGCCGGAATCGGTTTCCTGTGTTCATTTTATCGAAGTACTCCCTTTGGATATTGGTTACCGCATTTCCAAAGTGATCTACATACTGTATATCCACGTTGGAATCTACCTGTTTCTCGTCTTTCTTAGTTTCCACCTTTTCCATAGGCGCAAGGCGGATGGATGATAGCTGGTCAATGGTCCCATTTGCGATCATGGATATACACTTTGCCGCCGCCGAGAGCCAGTCTGCAAATGAATTACCTGCCTGCAACTCAAAACAAAGCCGTCCCTCCGGCGCGTTCATCCCCAATGCTGCCGGGAGTATCCCGTTATCGGGTGCAATAAAATAGTGCCCCTCGTGGTACACGCATACCAGTCGTGGCACAGCGTCATGATACACATCGACGAAAAGCAGATGCACTGTGCCCGGCGCGAAGTGCGGATACGATGACCGGAGCACGTAGCTTGCCATGTCCTTGCGGAAAGGCTGTATCTCATGGCTCACATCAATAATCCGCGTATCGGGCAGTGCTGACAGAAGAATGCCCCTGGCCATACCCGCCGACGCGTCATGTGTCCCGAAATCTGTTATGAGTGTTACGATTGCCAATTCGATTCAGTCTGTAACAAAAGTACGATACAGCCGGTGTATTTATTAATGAATACAGGCGTAAGTTTGCGTTGCGGCAACTGCCGCTTCATGACTATGGAATTGGTGATAGCTTCAAACAATAAAGGTAAGATCCGTGAGATTAGGGAGATGTTACAACAGGTGGAGTTACTTTCCCTTCACGACATCGGGTTTACGGAAGATACACCTGAACCCTGGCACACATTTGAAGAGAATGCACACGCCAAGGCAAAAGCAGTATTTGATTTCTGCGGAAAGAATGTATTTGCCGATGATAGCGGTATCTGTGTGCCCCATCTGGGTGGTGAGCCGGGTGTAGACAGTGCGCATTATTCCGGCTCGCGCGATGACGAGGCCAACCTGCAACATCTGCTGCACAATATGAATGGCATTGCGGACAGAGCGGCCTATTACAAGGCGGTTATTTGTCTAATATGGAGTGGAGAGGTCCACTATTTCGAGGGTACTTGCGAAGGGACGCTACTGGAGCATAAACGAGGTACAGGTGGCTTCGGGTACGACCCTGTATTTGTGCCTTCGGGTTACGAAATGACATTTGCTGAGTTGTCGCCCGAGATCAAGAACGCGATCAGTCATCGTGGTAAGGCAGTGCGTAAGATGGTTGAATTTATTAACGGAAGGATCAACGGCTGATATGAAGTTTTCAATAGGCGACAAGGTTGTGCTGAAGCGCACGGGGGAAGAAGGGCGTGTCACCGCCTTCATAGATAAACAACTCATAGAAGTAGAGGTGAACGGTACCGCATTTCCTGTTTACCTCGAAGAGGTCGATCATCCCTACCTCCGTTGGTTCACCGAAAAGACCGTGGTTAAAAAGAAGCCCCTGCCGGCCGAGCAGATCCCGGTAGAGAAGCTGCTGGCACGACCGCAACGATTGGCTCGTGGCGTTTATCTTTCTTTCATTCCTGTTTTTCGCACTGTAGATATGGAAGAGATTGCCACCCACGTAAAGGTCTATCTGCTTAATGAGTTGCCCGTAAACGTCAGATTCCGCTACGATGTTCGCGTGAAGGAGAGTAGTGTATTCATGCACGAGGGTACATTGCACGCTTTTGGTAATCTATATCTCCATACCATAGAGTATCAGGATATGAATGACCAACCCCGGTTCAACTGGGAGTTAACCGATTTACAGAACGAAGACAATGGTCAGGAAGCCGGTACCCTGCGGATAAAACCTGCAAAGCTATTTGGTCATATTTCTGATGTCCTGGCCGGAAAGAGTCCTTCTTTCGACTACTGCCTGATTGATAGCTTCGGTCCTAAAAAGGAGGAACCGCAGCCTGTAAGTACACCCATTGTTCGTCGATCGGTAGTAGAGCCGGTAACCACACGAAATATTGAAAGCCCGGTGCATGAGCTTGATCTGCACATAGAGCAGCTCGTTAGCAATACACGTGGCCTCACCAATGCCGAGATCATACAGATTCAACTCAGTACCCTGCAGCGTTATGTGCACCTGGCCATTGTGCACCGTCAGGAGCGTATGGTGGTGATACACGGACTGGGTAGGGGAAAGTTGCGCGATGAAGTGCATGCCGCATTGAAAAAAGTCTCGGAGGTGGCCCGATACAAGAACGAATGGAGCGGCAAATACGGCTTTGGAGCCACAGAGGTGTGGTTCCGTTATTGATGTTCACTTTTAGTCTTCTTTAAGCCTTATTGGCACAAGGTCGTTGAGTTCCACATCGGTGAACACTCGCGATCTGATAAGGAAACGTTTTCCGGTGGGAATCTCCAACGAAAAACTGGACCCACGTCCCGGTACTACGTCCAGTGTCAGCTGGGTGTACTGCCAGTATTCGAATTGGTCTTTACTCATCCAGAACTCTGCCCCTGCCACCGTGCCCAGGCATACGTCGCTATACCCTATTCGAAACTCACCCTTTTCAAAGCACATTGGCGCCGACCCGTCGCAGCATCCTCCGCTCTGATGGAACACCAGAGGCCCGAAACGTTGCTGCAGGTCTGCTACCAGATCCAGTGCTGCTGCGCTGCCTATAATACGTGGTACGCCCATGGTCCTAAATTTTGAAACAGACGGCTGCGGTATCTATGATCGGCAGCCGTCTGTTGTTATCGGTTTAGAAGAAACCCAGTTTCTGTTTGTTGTAAGAGATCAGCATGTTTTTCGTCTGGCGGTAATGTGCCAGCATCATCTTATGGGTCTCCCTCCCGAAGCCTGATTTTTTATAACCACCAAATGGTGCATGTGCGGGGTAGGCGTGGTAACAGTTCACCCACACCCGGCCTGCCTGTATGGCGCGTGGCACAGTGTATAGTTCGTGTGCATCCCTCGTCCATACACCCGCACCAAGGCCATAAAGTGTATCGTTAGCAATGGCTATTGCTTCTTCAGTTGTTTTGAAAGTGGTCACACAGGTCACAGGCCCGAAGATCTCTTCCTGGAAAACACGCATTTTATTATGTCCTTTCAGGATCGTTGGCTGAATGTAGTATCCGCCTGACAGTTCGCCTTCAAGATTATTGGCCGCACCGCCGCACAGAACTTCTGCACCTTCATCTTTACCTATTTGCAGATAAGACAGGATCTTGGCATGCTGGTCGTTCGATGCCTGTGCGCCCATCATCACGCTGCCATCCAGAGGGTGGCCGGTTTTTATTGCGTTTGTGCGCTCTATAACGCGCTTCATGAATTTTTCGTAGATATTCTCATGTACCAGGATCCTGGATGGGCAGGTGCACACTTCGCCCTGATTCAGTGCAAAGAGCACAGCGCCTTCCACAGCCTTGTCAAAGAATTCGTCATCTGCGTCACCCACTGATTCGAAGAATATGTTGGGAGATTTGCCGCCCAGCTCCATTGTAACAGGTATGAGGTTCTCAGACGCATATTGCATGATCAATCTACCGGTGGTTGTCTCTCCTGTGAAGGCCACTTTGTTCACTCTTGGAGATGTAGCTAATGGCTTGCCTGCTTCCGGACCAAAACCTGTCACCACATTTAGCACGCCTGCAGGTAATATGTCTCCTATCAGCTCCATAAGGCACATAATAGATGTTGGGGTCTGCTCAGCCGGCTTTACAATGACACAACATCCTGCAGCGAGTGCCGGTGCTATTTTCCAAGCCGCCATCAAAAGCGGGAAATTCCACGGAATGATCTGTCCAACAACGCCCAATGGTTCGTGGAGGTTAATGCTCACTGTGTGTTCGTCGTGCTCCGAAAGCGTCCCTTCTTCCGCGCGGATAACACCCGCGAAGTACCTGAAGTGGTCAACAACCAATGGTAGATCTGCTGCGCGCGTTTCACGTATTGCCTTGCCATTGTCTATGGTCTCAACAGTGGCCAGGTACTCCAGATTGTCCTCAATTACCTGAGCTATCTTCAGCATCAGGTTGCTACGGTAGGTAGGGGCAGTCTTGCTCCATGTCGGGAACGCTGCATGCGCGGCATCGAGTGCAAGTTCTATATCCTCCTTGCCCGACCGTGCAGCTTGGGTGAATACTTTGCCGTCAATGGGCGACACATTATCGAAATACTCACCTTTTACAGGTGCGACAAATTTCCCGCCGATATAATTGTCATAGCGGGTCTTGAATACTGGTCTTGTTGCCTGTTTTTGCATGATACTTTGATTTTTGTTGCCTGCAATTTTGTTTTTCTCGCGCTGAACCGGCTGCATTTTTGTCCCGGAGAATAGCACAGAATTCCCAATTTCCTTTTCAGGGTATTATTGCCTTTGTGAAATCGTTATATTTGAATGACTGATCACACATAGTTTATGTACCGAATTGGAGTAGTTCCGACAACGGATTTCGCAAAACTGTCCACCGACATCGAGCATAAGACCACTTATGCGTTGAACAGGTGTCAGCTCAGTATTTTCGAAACACATCAACAGGCTGCGAATGTTCGCCTTCGTTTTGAGGGCTTCACCATTACATCAATGCTGCGCGGCAAAAAGGTCATCCATAGCGGAGCCGATTCTTTTGCCTACCGGCCGGGCGAAACACTGATGGTGCCTCCTGATGCCGAGATGGTGATCGATTTTCCCGAAGCAGGCCGCAAAAATCCTTCTCAATGCACAGCGTTGGTAGTTGAAGAGGGCTACCTGCAGAAACAGTTGGAGTACATCAACGATCTTTTCCCGCGAGATTCGTACGATGGTGCATCCTGGTCTCTTGATTCGCAGAGCTTGTTTCTGCGTAACGACGATCAGATCGCCTCACATAGTACTTCGTTGGTCCGGCTCTTTTCAGGCAATGACCCTATGAAGGACCTCCTTGTTGATCTGAAGTTGAAGGAGCTTGTTCTGGCTATCATGAGGTTGCAAAATTATCATGGCATTACCGAGCGCGCCCATAGTAAGCACTATCCCAACGAGCGCTTCCGTGCCGTTGTCGACTACATCCGAAACAATATCCGCGCTAATATAAACGCCATCGAGCTCAGTAAAATGGCTTACATGAGTAAGTCAGTCTTTTACAGGGCGTTTGCTAACGAATTCGGGGTGCCCCCGGCCAAGCTCATACTCAAGGAAAAGATAAGCCATGCAAAGGCACTTATTGCCAACAACTATTATAGTATCAGGGAGATATGTTACGAGGCCGGTTTTTCGGATCCCAACTACTTTTCACGTGTATTCAAGAAATTCGAGGGCATGACGCCGAGTGAGTACAAACAAAGCCTGAATCTCAAGTAGGCGTTTCGCCTTCTTGTTACTACCTGTCTTGTGCATATTTGTTGTACTTTCGGAGTAGTAAATTAAATCTGTGATCTATCATGAATGACATGCCTGTTACGGTGCGCCGGTCAATTGAACTTCTTGGTTTGTGCGCCTTAGGTGTCGTGATCAATGTGGGGCAGAGTGTCATAATGCCGCTGCTGATGGCCGTTTTTCTGTCGCTGCTGCTTTTGCCTGTTCTGCGTTGGCTGCGTGCCCGTCGTGTGCCCGAGGTGATCGCAATTACTTTGTGCATAGTATTGGTGTTACTCATAGCATCGGGCATTACTGCATTTTTGTTATACCAGATAGGCGGGTTCCTGAGCGATCTTGATGCCATTCAAACAAACCTTACTGCACATTGGAATAGCCTCAGCGAATGGATAAGCGCGAAGACACACTTCACCATGAAGCAGCAAATGGCACTCATAAAGCAGCAGGGCACCGGCCTCTCTGAAAACATATCAGGCTATTTCCGCGATGCCTTCAGCTCGGTAAGTAACATCTTTATCTTCCTGGGCCTGCTCCCCATTTACATCTTCCTAATTCTCTATTACCGCAACCTGCTTATTCATTTCATCTATATGTGGTTCGATGAGACGCAGCACCAGCGGGTGAAGGAGGTGGTGCGTGAGACAGAGGTTATTGTGAAGTACTATTTGCTGGGCCTGCTTATCCAGATCACTTACCTCACAGTATTGTTGGGGGGCATACTGTTGTTGTTCGGCATACAGCATGCTATTCTTATCGGCGTGACATTTGCCATTCTTAACCTCATTCCCTATGTCGGTGCACTCATCGGCAATCTTATCGGGGTGTTGCTAACACTCACTACATCGCAGGAATTGTGGCAGATCTGGGCAGTGCTTGGCACCATTGCATTTGTCCAGTTTCTTGATAACAATATCCTTATGCCGCGCATCGTTGGCTCTAAGGTGCGCATAAACGCATTAGTAAGTATCGTGGGCATTGTGTTGGGTGGTGCGCTCGCTGACATTTCAGGTATGATCTTGTCCATACCTGTTATGGCGGTGCTGAAGATCATTTTCGATAAGTCACGCCATATGCGTCAATGGGGGCTTCTGCTGGGCGATACGCGCCCCGAACCGGCATTGGGTGAGCACATAACACAGGTGAGACAAGAGTTGGAGCGACGCCATGACGAGGAGGTAGACAAGCAGCTCCGGGATGAAAAGGAGCGCTAGTAGCCGTCTGAAAAACTATTCAAAAATTAATTGATTATGGAACCGAGACATCCGTTACCTCCATTTACCGAAGAGACAGCAAAGCAGAAGATACAGATGGCTGAAGACGCCTGGAACAGTAAAGATCCCGAGCGTGTCTCAAAGGCATACACACCCGATAGTGACTGGCGCAATCGAAACGTATTCCTGCATGGTCGCGAAGACATCATAACCTTCCTGAAAGAAAAGTGGGCGAAGGAACAGGACTATAAACTGAAAAAAGAATACTGGGCACACACCGGCAATCGCATTGCTGTACGCTTTGAGTATGAATACCATGACGTGGCCGGGCAGTGGTTCCGTGCTTATGGAAACGAGAATTGGGAGTTTGATGAGAATGGCTATATGGCAAAACGTTTCGCCAGCATCAACGACCTTGCTATCGACGAGAAGGATCGCAAATTTCGTTAGCCCTTACCATGTTTGGCATCAGCCCACACATTTTCTGTGTTCCATTCCAGTTGTTCGGCAAATGGCTCTTTACGTTCGGGGCAGTCCTGCATGCTGCATAGTCGGCACTGGTAATGCATGCAGCTATCTATGTGAATGAACAATTCCACTCTGTTGCTGAAATGCGATTGTATCAGTGTTTCAAGTGAGTGTATCTCTCGGTCTGCATCTTCCACCTTTTGATACCAGGGGAGCGTGAGGTGGGCATCAATATGCAGCAGTTCGCCATAGTGTATCACACGAAGATTGTGCAGATCCACCCACTGTGCTTTTCGGTTTTTCTGCAGCAGATCTATCACTTTCGCCAGTGTGCCCATATCCATCTCATCCATCATGCCCGAAAGCGATTTCCGCAGTACCCTGTATCCGGTCACTATCGTCACTACTGCGAACACCAATGCCACAGCACTATCCAGCCATGGGTACTTTCCGTTTGTTATCAGCAAGAGTCCTACACCCACTACCACTGCTATCGTAGAGTAGGCATCTGACAGCAGATGACTCCCCGCCGATTCCAGCACCATGCTATGCAACTTTTTGCCTTGCCTTATCGCATACTTACCCGCCGCAAAGTTCAGCACGCCTGCACCTGTAACGATCATCAATCCGATATCAAGGTGTTGGATAGTGTGCGGCGTCATCAGTTGATGTATCGCTTCGTATATGATCAATAGCCCCGCTACAATGATCAATGTCCCCTCTACAGCCGATGAAATGAATTCTACTTTACCATGCCCGTATGGATGATTGGTGTCGCGTGGCCGTGCAGACATCACCACACTAAACAAGCCCAGAAAACCTGCCACGACGTTCACTATCCCCTCAAGTGCATCAGTAAGTACGGTCACCGATCCTGTGAGCCACCACGCCAGCATCTTGCCGCCAAACAGCACCACAGACAGTAAAGCAATGTAACGTTGGATCCTTACAGGCATCTTGTAAAACTAAAGATCGTTGGGTGGAATATCAAGAGAGGTTTCCGCCCAACGATCCGTATATGATTTGTTCCCTTACGGGTGTGTTTCTTTATACTTGGCTTTTACTCCGTCCAGGTGTCTGATGAACTTCGCTACATCAGGGTCGTAGCTATATCCCTTTTCTGTCAGCTTATTGCCGTTTTCATCAACAAAGAAATAGAACGGCTGCGAGTTTGCGCCGAATTTTGATGCCTGCAGATCAGAGTTTTTGTTACCTACTGTAATGATCTGTGAGTTCAGGTCTTTAGAGAAATATTGCTCGCTTTCAGGCAGGTCTACTCTGTTGAAGTCGCAGTAAAGCGATGCAACAATAAAGTCTTCCTTGAGGCGTTTTGCCACCTCAGCATCCGACCATACCTGACCTTCCATCTTACGGCAGTTTACGCAGTTGATACCGGTAAAGTCAAGCATGATAGGTTTTTTCAACTTCTTTGAAGCTGCCAGAGCTTCTTCGTAATCGAAGTAGGTGATGAGACCCAGATTTTTCACAACCGGTGGTTCGTATATTTTCATCTCCTCAACGTATTTAACAGGGTGCACTTCGCTGTTGTTGGCACTATGCACAGGTGCCGCATTGCCGCCGCCCCCGCCGAACGAGTCAAATGTTCCTACTGGTGGCAGGAATGCGCTCATACCATTCAGTGGTGCGCCCCACATACCCGGCAACAGGTATGTTGCGAACGTGAACGAGATAATGGCAAGGAACAACTTGAATATGGACACATACTCTTGTCCGTATAAATTCTTTGCCGGAGCATCATCGTGCGACAGTTTCAGTTTGCCCAGCAGGTAGAAGCCAAGCAGCAACGATATCACTATCCAGCAGGCAATGAATATTTCCCTGTCCAGCAGGCGCCATCCCTGTGCCAGATCGGCATTTGAAAGGAATTTCAGTGCCAGCATCAGTTCCAGGAAACCCAGCACCACTTTCACCTGGTTCAGCCAGCCGCCCGATGATGCCATTTTATTCAGCATGCCCGGGAATATCGCAAACAATGCAAACGGCAATGCCAGACCTATTGAGAACCCGAACATACCAACGGCAGGGCCCGCAATGCCGCCCTTGCCCGCCAACACCAGCAACGGACCCACAATAGGGCCGGTACAAGAGAACGATACAATAGCCAACGTTAGTGCCATGAAGAAGATGCCGCCAAAGCTGCCTACTCCTGCTTTCGAGTCGGTTTTGCTGGTCCACGACGACGGAAGTGTTATCTCGAACGCTCCAAGGAAAGATATACCGAACAGAACGAAGATGAAGAAGAAGAACAGGTTAGCGATCCAGTTGGTGGATAGGGTGTTCAACGCGTTCGAACCGAAAATGGCAGAGATGGCCACACCCAGCACTGTAAAGATGATGATGATAGACGCAGAATAATACAGCGCGTTCCTGATGCCTTCTTTACGGGTCTTGCTGCGCTTCGTAAAGAAACTTACCGTTATAGGTATCATCGAATACACACATGGCGTTATCACAGCTGCAAGTCCGCCGCCTATCGCCGCAAGGAACAACCATAGCAGCGACTTACTGCCGCCTTCCTCTGCAGGTGCCGTATCAGGAGTTGGTGCTTTTGCGGTATCTGTTGGTGTGTTGTTAGTGTTTGCTGCAGCGGCAGTCGCAGTTGAATCAACTTTCGCAGAATCTGCAACCGCCGAATCAGGTGCTCCGCCGCCTTCATCAGTTACGGTAATAGTAAAAGGTACGTTCTTAGGCGGCAGACACATTTTATCGTCACACACCTGGTAGGTATAGATGCCCTTAATGGTGGTGTTGCGCGCTATTGTCAGCTTTTGTGTGTAGTCTACATTGTCATGAAAATAGGTCACAATACCGTCCACCCCATCCATAGGGCCGGTGATGTTGTGGCCTTTTTCTTTCACTTTTCCCGAAACGGTAAAATCAGCAGTTTTCCTGAATTTGAATTCAGGTGGTATCTGCAGTCCGTCACCTCCGGGTGTCAGCGACCAGATATGCCATCCTTTAGCCAGTTTCAGGTGAAAGGTCACCTCATATTCGTTGCCCTGGATTTTTTTCGTTTCTATCGTCCACGTGGTAGGGTCCTTGGTTATCTGCGCTATGGCGCTGCCTGCGCCCCACAGGCACATCATGGCTATCAGCAGTATTTTGGTCAGCTTCGTCATACTTGACATCTTCTTTTTCCTTTGTTACTAAGGGCTTTTCTTAATCAGGGTCTCCCTGCACTATCAGTTGATCACAAATTCAAAACTTTTATCCACCGGTGCAAGACATTGTTTGTCATCGCATACCTGATAGGTGTGTTTGCCGGTTATTTTGGTCGGGCCTTTCACTACAACGTCCTGCACATAATCTATCTGTCCGCTAAGGTAGGTTACTTTGCCATCCACGCCATCCATAAGGGTCGTGGTGGCTTTTCCATTTTCTTTCAGTCCCTTCACCTGCACTTTGTCGTTTTTGTCTATCCTGAATTCAGGCACTATCTGAAAGCCATCACCTCCCGGATGCAGCGACCAAATATGCCACCCGCTTTTCAGATTAAGGTGGTAGATCAGCTGATACTCGGTAGCTGACTTTTTCTTTAATTCATACTTCCAGGTTGTCGGGTCTCCTGTTTGTGCATATGCGATCACACCTGCAATAGAAAGTGCTGTTGTAAAAGCAAGATTGCGGAGGGTTGTTATCATTTTTACGCGTTTTGCAATATATAAGACAGTGCAATATAGTTTTCCTGATGGGTAAATTCAGTCATATCGCCGTCTTTTTAACGTTTGTTTTGTATCAGCACAGGTCTGTTTCTCGCCGCATACGACACAGTTTTTTTGCATCCGGGCCTGTACTATACATCAATGAGCCGATATACGGCTCATTGATGAAGGTTTTATGAACGGAGACCGTAACGGTCTCCGTTAGTATTTCAGACAGATCAGTTGTGTGCCAGCGCCATCAGTATTGCCTTGCCGTCTATGTTATTCAGCGGCTCCGAGCATGCCCGTTCAGGGTGGGGCATCATCCCGAAAACATTACGCCCGGCGTTACAGATGCCTGCTATATTGTTAACGGCTCCGTTCGGGTTCGAGTCTATGTGTATCTCGCCCTGCTCATTGCAGTACCGGAAAACCACCTGGTCGTTGTCGTGCAGTTGTTTCAGTGTGGCGGCATCGGCATAGTAGCGCCCTTCACCATGTGCCACCGGTATTTTCAGCGCCTTCGTACCCACTGTCGCACCTATACGGTTGTTGGTGCCTTCGCTTTTTATGTATACGTTTTTGCAGGTGAATTTCTGGTGGTCGTTCTGCAGCAGCGCGCCGGGTAGCAGCCCCGCTTCGCACAGGATCTGAAAACCATTACACACGCCCAGCACCTTGCCGCCGCGGTTAGCGAAATCTATCACCTGCTCCATCAGCGGACTGAACCTTGCCAATGCACCGCACCGCAGGTAGTCGCCGTATGAAAAGCCGCCCGGAAGCACTATACAGTCGTTGGTCGAGAACATGCTCAGGTCTCGGTCTTTGTGCCAAAGCATCACTGTTTCTTGTTTCAGATCGTCTCTTAGTGCGTGCATCATGTCGCGGTCACAGTTCGAGCCGGGGAAAACGATAATACCGAATTTCATTTAAGGTCATTTGCCTGCCCAAAGGCAGAATAAGAGTAATAAAAGAGAAAAATAAAAGATAAAATTACTAAACCGTTTGTTCTTTTCAAGCAAAAGCCCGTGAGATATAATTATGCTTAATCCGGGCAT
>JACCEA011797692.1_pt1 | contig 18361 bp, 14 predicted proteins | sample 7449851 | NCBI WGS metagenome assembly JACCEA01 (sample SAMN15323453, study PRJNA562643) | freshwater metagenome | isolation source: river surface water | place: USA:Blue River Watershed | collected 2017-08-18
AAAATTTGCTTCATAGGTCTTTTTTGCGAAATTGTTCCATTCACTTGAAAACACGCATTTTCCTCCTAAATTTTGAAAGGCCAAACGAATACCACCTATGCCAGCAAATAAATCGATGAATTTAAACGATGTTTTTGATTTGGAGGAAAAGGCACATCATATTTGAAAGGAATATAAAGCTGATCTGGTTCTTCAACGATAGACAGAATATTTTCCTTTAAATATTCCTTTGCAGAAGGCTCAAAACTTTGCGCGACACCATTTTTATGATTTTGCCAAAAATGAGTTAGATGAGCAAATCCATCATTTAAGTGTTTATCAATTTTTATATTGAGTTGTTCTTTTATGTCGTTATATGTTGCCATTCAAATTTTTGATTGTCGCCTCGTAAAGGTACATACTTTGTTCAAGCGCGTCAAGTGGGTTTTTCGATAAGTTCTTAACAGATTTCGGACTTATCCACCAACAAAAAAGGCCGTCTTTTCAGACAGCCCTCGTGTATTTTGGAATGTATGTTTTTCTTACAAATCGAACTTGATCCCTTGTGCCAATGGCAAGTTGTCGGTGTAGTTGATCGTGTTGGTCTGACGGCGCATGTACACTTTCCACGCATCGGAACCAGACTCGCGGCCTCCTCCCGTTTCTTTCTCACCTCCAAAGGCACCACCGATCTCTGCTCCGGATGTACCAATGTTCACGTTCGCAATACCACAATCAGATCCCGCTTGTGATAAGAATGCTTCCGCTTCTTTCAAGTTGTTGGTCATGATCGCAGACGACAATCCTTGTGGAACCCCATTCTGGATCGCAATCGCGTTCTCAACACCTCCTGAATATTTCATCAAGTACAATACCGGCGCAAACGTTTCGTGCTGTACGATCTGGAAGTGGTTTTGCGCCTCAGCAATAGCTGGACGTACATAACATCCGGATTCGTATCCTTCTCCGGTCAAAATTCCGCCTTCTACGATCACTTTTCCTCCTTCGGCAACTACTTGCTTCAAGGCGTTCTCGTAAGCCGCTACGGCATCTTTATCGATCAATGGACCTACGTGGTTGTTCTGATCCAATGGATTTCCAATTTTCAATTGCTTGTAGGCATTCACCAAAGCATCGCGTACTTTATCATATACCGATTCGTGGATGATCAAACGACGTGTAGAGGTACAACGCTGTCCTGCTGTTCCTACGGCACCAAATACGGCTCCCGGAACTACGATCTTCAAATCAGCAGACTCGGTGATGATCACTGCGTTGTTTCCTCCCAATTCCAACAAGTGGCGGCCCAAGCGTTTTCCAACTGCTTCTCCAACCAATTTACCCATGCGCGTAGAACCTGTAGCAGATACCAACGGCACACGTGGATCGTTCGACATCAATTTTCCAAGCTCAGCATCTCCGATCAACAAACAAGAAACTCCTTCCGGAACTCCGTTTGCTTCGAATACTTCTTGCGTGATCTTCTGACAAGCGATTGCTGTCAAAGGCGTTTTTTCAGACGGTTTCCATACACACACGTCACCACATACCCACGCCAACGCCGTGTTCCAGTTCCAAACTGCTACCGGGAAGTTGAACGCAGAGATGATCCCTACGATCCCAAGCGGGTGGTATTGCTCGTACATGCGGTGACCCGGACGCTCCGAGTGCATGGTCAAACCATAAAGCTGACGCGACAAACCAACTGCAAAGTCACAGATGTCGATCATTTCCTGAACCTCACCCAAACCTTCTTGCAAGGATTTCCCCATTTCGTAAGAAACCAACTCACCAAGAGGTTGTTTGTATTCACGGATCTTTTCAGCCAACTGACGGATCACTTCTCCGCGTTTTGGAGCCGGGATCATTCTCCAGGAAAGGAATGCTTCCTGCGCTTTTAGGATCACTGCTTCGTATTCCGCTTCTGTTGCTGCATTTACGGATGCAATTACTTGTCCGTCTACCGGCGATACCGAGTCAATTTTCGCTCCACGCGTATTGAACCAATGTCCACCTGTTGAAGCTCCACGGTTTACAGCTTCGATGCCCAATTTGCTGAGCGTTTCCTGAATTCCAAAATCTACTGCAGTTGCTGACATGCTAAATGATTTAATTTGTGCAAAATTACACAAATTTTGGTGGGATTTGTGTCATGCAAGTGGCCTTAACATATATTTTATTCCCGTATTTTCCCAAATGCTCCCTTAATCGTGTAACCAAACCCGGACATTTCTCTTATTTTTGGTCATGCGCCTAAGCTCTCTTACCCTTATTGTCCTCCTTTTTGGATTTTCCTCCTGGTCTCAGGAACGCCAATTATCGCTGTTCGTGCAAGCTGCGAATGGCAATTGCGACTCGACCCAAAAATCTTTCTTCTTTTTCAAGCCGGCAGGTGAAAAGGACAGTTTGTTCTTCCGGTTCAGCACTACGAATTGTAAGATCGATCAAAACATCACGTGGCATGCAGGTCCGTATCGCGTGCGCATCGTGAGCGATGAGGGTGGCACTGTCGAAACAACGTTCTCCATTCAAGATTCGAGTACGGTTATCCGCTTGGGAAATCTGCTATTGCAGTCGGATACCGCCACCATCGAAGAGGTGACCATCACGGGTGTGCCGAAGAAGTTCATTGTGGTGGATGCTGAAAAAACGACTGTTACTGTGGAGGGCAATCCCATTCTGGAAGTAGCTTCCGTGTACGATGCGGTCTTGAAGATTCCGGGAATTTTGCCTTTTCCGGGCGGCGGTTTTGCCATGGGCGGACAGCAAGCGAGTGTATATTTTGAAGGAATACCGAGTAATTTGGGCGGACAGGATCTGGACAACTTGCTCAAGAGCATGCCGGCAACAACGGTGAAGGAAATTGTGCTGATCAGCAATCCGGGTGCGTCTTACGATGCCACTACCAGCGGCGCGATCATCGACATTGTGAGTCAGGGACGCGTGACGAAATGGCTCAGCGGATCGATCTCACTGAATACGGGGATCAACGAACAAGTGAAAACAAGTCCATCGTTTCTGATCAACGGAAAAGGGAAGAAGTTCACCTGGCAAGTACAGTCGACCTACGCTTTCTACGAACGCACGTCCAAGACCAGTTCCAAACGGTCTTACCAATATTTCACAGCGCCCGCAAGCTACGACAACTACAGCTCAGAGCGTTCGAAAGATCAGTATGCGAGCATTCGCCCTTCGCTGACGTATCGCATCAACCGCAATAGTTTTGTACAGTTCAATCTGGGCTTTTCGCGTTTTGTGAACAACATGCGCAGCTCCAGCTTTGTGGAGTCTACGGATACCGCTTTTCAGGCCTTCAACAATTATTCGCAGCGCAAAGGGAACGGTTTTAACTGGGATGCTTCCATGAAATACCGCTTGATCCTGGACAGTTTGAACCGCAAGCTGGAGGTCATGGTGAGCTATTCCAAATACGATTACTCCACGAAACGCTTGTCGGAACAGATCGGCGAGAATTCCTTTTACCACTTGCTGGACAATACCAACGCCAACGACCGCTTAACAGCGCGGATCGATCACGAATACCCGATGCCCAAATTCAAAGCGCAAGTGAATGTGGGTGTGAAATGGTCGGGCTTCCTAGCCGACAATACGGGCTTTTACCGCTTGAACGACACCACGGTCCTATCGTTCGATTCGCCGACTACAGGTTTTACCTTGCCCTTTCATTACGCGGATCAGAACAGTGCGGCCTACCTGGAATACAAGCAGCGCATCGGAAAGAAAGTGTCCTTAACGGCAGGATTGCGTGCTGAAGATTACCGCTTAAAAGGCGAAGTAGCCGACATCGATTGGGTGAATAAGCACTACACGAATTTGTTTCCTTCCATCCATGCTTTGTACCGCATCACCGGAGACATCTTGTTTACGGCCAGCTATGCGCGCAAGATCAATGTGCCGTACTACACGCAATTCGATCCGAACTTGAGTGGTTATTACGATGTCTACACGCAAAGTACGGGTAACGCGAACCTCGAGCCGAACTTCAACCAGCGCATGCACGCCAAATTCACGGTGTTCGAGTACCTGGAATTCTCCGCAAATTACAACATCGCGGCCTCCGTAAACCTTTCCGAAGTTCGCGCAGATAGCAACAGTTATTCCATCGATCAAACGTATCGCACCTACACGAATGTGCAATCCATCAATTACTTCATGTCCATCCCAATTCCCTTCGGCATGTTCAAGTACGGCTTGGATTTCTTCAATCAGGCGGTGGATGTGGATGCGATCTCGTTCTTGTATGTCTACGCCGACAACCAGCGCACCTACATCCCGAATTACGATTACCCGTATGGGAATTTGTCGCAATGGTCATTTGGCTGCTACTCGCAATTCATCTTGCCGTGGAAGTGGCGTTTGAACGCAGATTACAATTACACCGCGAAGGGTGTGTTCCAGATCACAGAGACCACCAAGGCCATCCACGACCTGGAAATGACTTTGAGCAAAGAGTTCAAGGAAAAGCATTGGCGCATTGCCTTCACGGTGCAGGATGTACTGAATTCCAATCGTTACTTGTCCCGAACGAGCTTTGCTCCGGTGATCATGGAATCCGATTCGAAGCCGGACACACGGGTATTTTGGATCAAGTTGGCCTACTCGTTTGGTCGCTACGAACGTCCGAGTATTTCCGAGAACGGTTTGCCAAATGTAGGAGGGGGGAAGGAATAAGGAAACTTATTCTTCCATGAACGGCATCATTTCTTCCGAGATCTGCTCACGAAGTTTCCCCAGTTTGTGTGCGTATTCTTCCAATTTCAATTCGTGTGGCGTTTCGGCTACCCACGGTTTTACCGGTATCGCTTTTCCGTTTTCATCCACGGAAACGAAGACGATCACGCAGTGCGTTTTCTTCTCAAACTCGCCATTGATTGGTCGGGAGTAAACGTCCACCGCGATGTGGATGCTGGTGGTTCCGGTTGCCAACACGTAAGCATCTACTTTGATGATCTCGCCGATATTGATCGGTTTCAAAAAGCGGATTCCTCCCACGTACACGGTCACGCAATACGTTTCTGCCCAATTGCGGGCGCAGGTGTAGGCGGTCTGATCGATCCATTTCATCACCATGCCACCATGTACTTTGCCACCAAAATTCACATCGGTAGGTTCCGAAATGAACTGAAACGAGATCAATCCTTTTGCTTTCATCGTGTTTGCTGTTAGATCATTCCTTTGGCCTTCAATTCCAAATACTTATTGATCGTGTTGATCGACAAGTCTTCCGGACTGCTCAGGATGGTTTGAATGCCGTGTTTTTTCAATTCGCGGGCAATGCCCCATTTGATCGCCGACATTTTTTCGGCAACGGTAGCCAGGGAAAGTTCCTTCAAGCTATTTACCGGTTGTTGTGCCAAGTCCTCCAATTCGTTGTTCACGAAGAAGACCACCACCAAAACGTGTCGTTTGTTCAAGCGCTGTAACATTGGCAAGGCGCGGCGCATCGCAAATTCACTTTCAAAATTCGTAAAGAGCATCAACAGCGATCGGGTTTTTACTTGCGAACGCACGGTTTGATAAAGCAACTCGAAATTGGCTTCCTTGAACTGCGTTTTTTGATTGTACAAACCTTCCAAAATGCGACGCAACTGTCCGTTCGACTTTTCAGCCGGCAAGATTGTCCCCATTTTATCCGAGAATGTGATCAATCCAGCGCGGTCTCCTTTGCGCAGGGCAATGTTGGAGAATACCAAAGAGGAGTTGATCGCGTAATCCAGCATGTTCATGCCGTGGAAGGCCAATTGCATCGGGCGACTCTTGTCGATGACGCAATAAATAGGCTGTGAACGCTCTTCCTGATATTGGTTCACCATCAATTCGTTCTTACGCGATGTCGCTTTCCAGTTGATCGTACGTAAGTCATCGCCTTGCACGTAATTTCGGATCTGTTCGAATTCGCTGGTGTTCCCGATACGGCGCACTTTTTTAATTCCCTGTGCCTGCGTTTGCGGGTTGAACACCTTCAATTCATATTGCTTCATTTGAAGCACTGACGGATACACTTCCGTAGTTTCCTCAAATGGGATCACCAAACGGCGCTGCGCCAAAAAGAGCGGAGAACGCACGAAGATCACTACATCCCCAAAGGTGTATTGTCCACGTTCTGTTGGGTGAAAATCATAGGTGAATTTCGTAGAACGCTTCGGCAATAAAATGGCGCTCCAAGAAAAAGAACGGCGTTGCATTTCCACCGGAAAACCTTCGTAAATGGCCACGCTGAGCGGTTGGAAGGTCTGATTCCAGACATGCACTTCCACGTGGTTGTTGTCGCCCAAGTTCATGCGCTCCTGGAAGTATCGTTTCACCTGGATCGGTTGCTGACTGGAGAAAACCAAAAAGACATCCAATACCACAGCGAAAAGTGCTACCAGCAATACAGTTTTACCCACGATCATCATCCACGGAATGAGGTAGGCAAGTCCGATCAGGACAATACCGGCTCCCATCACCAAGAAGAAGAAGCGCGTGAGGTGTATGTTACGCATGAATTTCATTAACGCGGCACTTCTATCGATTGTACGATCTCATGGATCACGTCTTCTACGCGTGTTCCTTCCATTTCTGCTTCAGGCGTCAAGATCAAACGGTGGTTCAATACCGGCGCGGCCACAAATTGAATGTCATCCGGTGTTACGAAATCTCTTCCGCGGATCGCAGCAAATGCTTTCGCAGATTTCAAGATCGACAAAGATGCTCTCGGTGATCCACCCAGATACAACTTTCCGTGATTACGTGTTTTGTGAATAATCTGCGCGATGTATTGGATCAAACGCTCTTCCACAATGATCTTCTCTACGATCGTTTGTACTTTTTTCAATTCATCCGTCGTGAACACAGCCACCATCGCCTCCAAAGAAGGAGCTTTGATGTGGTCTTTGTAGCGCGTCAAGATGCTCGCTTCTTCCTCCAAGCTTGGGTAGTCCAATTTGATCTTGAACAAGAAACGGTCAAGCTGTGCTTCCGGCAAGTTGTAAGTACCTTCTTGCTCCACCGGGTTTTGGGTAGCCACCACTAAGAACGGGAAGTTCATTTCGTAACACACTCCGTCGTAAGTGATCTGGCGTTCTTCCATTACCTCGAACAATGCAGCTTGCGTTTTCGCCGGTGCACGGTTGATCTCATCGATCAGTACGATATTGGAGAAGATCGGACCTTTCTTAAAGGTAAAGGCAGAATCCTTCATGTTGAAAACAGAAGTACCGATCACATCCGATGGCATTAGGTCCGGCGTGAACTGGATGCGCGAAAAGTCAACGTGAAGTACCTTTGCTAATCCTTTGGAGGAAAGCGTTTTTGCTACACCCGGCACACCTTCCAACAGCAAGTGTCCGTTGGAGAAGATCCCGGCCAACATCAATTCGATCATTTCAGACTGACCGATCACGTATTTGCGCATTTCTTCGCGCACACGATTGACTTTTTGAGCTACCCAAACCAAGTCACTTTGATCGCGTTGTTGCAATCCGTGACTGGTGTTCGCAGTTTCTTCAGAACTGTTTTCCGGTTGTGCTTGTGGATCGTTGCTCGGCATGTACGCTGAGTGATCCGGAGTTTGATTTTCATCTTGCATCATAAGTGAAACTGTTTGATGTGTTCAATAAATTGGAATAACGACGATTTGGCACTGCGCGATAAGAACGCATGACGGATCGTGATACTGTTTCCATCTTCAAAATGAAGCGTTGTAGCTTCCTTGGTTACAACAGGCTGCATGGCCTGGTCTAATTGTATAACGGTTTTACCCCAAAGCCATCCGTTTACGGTGATCTGTTCGTTTTCGATGACGATCAATGGTTTGGTAATAAAGCGGTAAGCGAGATAACTGAGGATAGCTCCGGCAATAACCAGAATGACACCGATTCCGGCACCTTGGGCCAACATGTACAATCCACGAATGATGAACATGAAGGAGAACAACAAACTTGCTCCACCCAACCACAGTGACTTATGGATTTCGATCTTCTTGCCTAATGCAACAAAGGTGTCGCGGTATTTCACAATTCCTGTAGCCTGATAGAATGCACGGATCTCGCGGTATACCATACCCAAATGCTTCTCATTCACTTCGTTTTTTCTTGGATCCATCCAGTAGATCAACTGGCGCAATTTCTCGCCGTCGTAGCCTGATTTTTCGATCAGTTTTTCCACGACTTCATCCTGCGAACCTTTTGTACCGATCTCCAGATAGAAATGGCGTTGAACCGCGGCAATGAAGTTCTTGCGCATCACCAATAACAAGCCCGAAGTGGAGTGACGGGTCAAATAGATACTGCTCAAGGTTTCCACGAAGGACAAGGACAAATTGCGCTTATCCGGTACACCGGGCAATACATTTTCGCGGCGTTTTGCACGGAAGATGACATAAAGGATCAAGAGCACCAGCGACAATAAGAAGGCTGTTCGCAAGGATTCGTGCTTCATGATGAACTGGATCAGCGAGGTATCTTCCGCTTCCTGTCCATCGCCTTTGTCGTCTGAATCACCATCCTCTTCGGCATTGCCTTTTAAGTCCGCAAACGACATCCATACTACCTGGTGGTCCTTCGGTAGTTTCGCTAAAACAGCTTCGGTATGTAAGAAACCATTTTGCTGGATCACTTGGTAGTTTTTGAATAAGTCGGGCGTACTGTGGAAATGAATGCTCCCTTCACCGCGTTTAATCTCGAAGGCTACCGGTTCGTTCAACGCGAAGAAATACGGTTTGAAGGTACTGTCCTTGATCGCATCGGTACTGAAGGTATACCAATCTCCGTAAATGGTGTCGTTTTGAAACACATAAGGGAAGACCAAACTTTTCCCGTCGATCCAACAATAGAAGCGGTTGGAGTAGTCCCAGGTGTAAGCTCCTTGTTCAAAGTAGCGGTTATACAAGTTACTGCTAAGGTGATCAAAAGCCATGTAAAGAGTTGCTCCGCTGTCTACATAGGTCAACATGCGGTCGAATTGCGCATCGGTCATCCCGAATTGCTCACCCACAAAAACGAAGGAAGTCTTTTCCGGATCTTTGATGGTATGCGCATCTTCCCAGAATTTCAGATCGTGGATCGTATCTCCGGTATGCGTTTCGAGGAGACTTTGGAAGAATCCAAGGTCCTGCGGGTCTTTACTTTCTAAACGATAGGTGCTTTGCCAGTTGGAAAAAAGGTCCTTTTTCTCGCCCGCAGCATCGCTATCCATCCACCAGAACAAGCCGCCAATGACAAGCGCTAAAACCACTACTATGCCTATGATCTGCTTGTTCATTTCAGTCTCTCAATGGTTAAGTAATGACGCTCCAATTCGGGCTGAATGCCGGCGTAAGTGGATTTATCCAATTCGTAATCTCCGTACCACACCAAATCGTAGATGTTGACGATCTGCTCAAAGTCATACGCTCCCGGTCTGCCTTGCATCTCAATGATGTAGTGCATGTTGGTGCGTTCTTTTTTCCAGAAGATCCAGCGGCGTTCGATGAGATTTTTCATTGCGAACAAGAAATAAATCCGCACGCATTCGCGGTAATCTTCGTTGCGCATGGCTTCTTCCAAACGTAATTCCAATTCGGTCTTTGTGATCGTAGCCGGATTCAGATCTTCGGCCAGTGGTTCGAATGGGATCACGGCATCTTGCGGCGATTTGTTCTTGATCAGTTGGTAAATGATGAAAGCAAGCAGGATCACCAGCAGGATGATTCCCAGCGTTAACCAAAAGTTCTTTCCGGGACTGTTGAATTTTACCGGATCGGATTCTTCGGGTTCGATCTCCGGACTTTCCCATTCTTCCCCCGGTTCAATGTCGGGATCGGCTTGTGTGGTTCCACCTCCACCGGGTCCGTTTGGATTGGAAGGTGTATTTCGTCCACGTTGGATCTGGCGATTACTTAGCGGAACGCCGTTATACGGTTTCTGCGAAATATTGGGAGTTCCTTGTGTCTGTTGCTGACTTTCGTTGATGGTGGTTGGATAACCGTATGGATTTTTGTCTGGTCCGCGGTATTTATCGGAAGCCTCGTATCCATTCTGTTTGCGGATCTCTTGCCATTTTTTCTCCACAGATGGAGAAGCCTGAGCTTTAGCAAGAACAGGAAGCAGCATGATGCAAAGCGCTATGAGAACCTTATTCCACATCAACTGTCGATTCCTGATTGCGTTTGCGTTTTCCAAACTGTTCGAATTCCTTTCTCAACCCGGTGGCGGTTTGCTTTTCTTTCACATCAAAGAAGATGAAGCCCATCATGATCAGGAACAAGGGAACCATGGCAAAAATGAAGAGGACGTAAACCAATTGTCTCACCAAGTTCGCCGGTACCATAAAGTCCGTAAAGTAATATTTGGAAACGTCTTTCACGAAGCCCGCCAACATGTCTAAGAAGTCCGGCCAAACCGGCTCTTGCATCCAACCGACGATCTGGTAACTTCCTACGAAGGCAATCAATTGCGCGAAAAGGAAGAGGATGATCAAGAAAACAATAATCGGGAAGATGGAACTGCCGTAGGAGCGCGCACCAAATGTGAAAGCACGACCGTAACGCGACCAGAATGGCAGTTCTTCCAAGGCCATTGTAGCCGGCATAACCCAGAACAGTGGCGCCAGAAATAAGAATAGCAATTGCCAATACCACGGGATCAAGAATAAGATCACCAATAAAAGGAAGGATCCCACCCAAACAGCAGGCAGCTTTTTAACGGCAAAACGCAGCATATTTCCTAAACTGTTCTTCACCGATTGATCCTGAAAACAAAAGAAAACCGAAGTAGCGATCAAGGATAGAACCACACTCCACACGCCTATCGCCAACCAATCTTGACCGGATTTCATGTCCGTACCCATCATGATCGCAATCTGCGCCACCCAATCGTATTCGTGTTGCTTGGTCAGCATGCGGTAGTGCTCAATATCCTGAAAAATGGTCATTGTGATCACGATTGGCAAAGTGATCAGCAAATTGAACTTGAAGATCTTCCCGATGTGCACGCGGTAAAACGAGAATGTGTCTGAAAAAATAGCTCCAAAATCGCGAAGCTTTGTCAGTACAAAGTGATTCTTATAGGTTTTTACCGGAACTTCTTGTTCGTGCACCAATTCCGGATATTTGCGCGCAACGATGATGGGGTAGATGATGTAATAGAAAATAATCAAACCAAAGGAGCACAAGATGATCGTCCACTTGGACCACTCCGTCAAAGACTGGTAATTGTGGGTGACGAAACTTTCCAAGAACCCGGCCATGATCAGGAAGGGAACTAAACTCATCATGATCTTCAGTCCGCGTTTGGCGCTCAGTTGAAGTCCTTGCAAGCGGGTGTAAGAACCTGGGAAGAGCAAGCCATTTCCGAGTGTAATTCCTGCACCACCGGCGATCACGATGGAAGAGATCTCAAATGCTCCATGAAGCCAGATCCCTAAGAATGAGGTCAACAACAAGCCTTTCAATTGGAAGAAATATTGAAAAGAACCCAACATGATGGCGTTGTTGAAGATGAAAATGTGCGTTCCAATTGTAAAGAATACTCCGAAAATGAAGGTGTAAAAGGCCACTTTTATATTGTTCATGGTAATCTGAAAGAACATGGCCCATTGATTGTCGTCATGGTACACGCCGAGCGGATCGCCTTTGGCAATATTTTTCAAGGTCATTTCCACGTAGCCATCACCCATGATCAAACGCGGGAAGTCCGGATTGGTATGGGTTGTAACTGCTCCTACGATTGCCCAAAACAAAAAGACGAACAAGGCAAACAACAAGCTTTTACGCGAACGGTAGATCTCCAAGGGCAAGGATGTTTTCCAAACCGTGAAAAATTTCCGGAAAGAATCGCTACGTTCTTTGTGCACTAAATTGTGAATGCCCTGTGCGATCTGATTCAAGTAGACGCGTACCGTTCTGCGGTTGTAAAACGTTTGGACGTAACTCAAGTCATCCGTGATGTCTGAATACAAATCTGCAAGTTCCTCCGGATCACCGGCATCGTTCGCGGCCAATTGCTGAAAACGTTGCCATTTCTTCTTGTTTTGTTCTATGAAGGAGGTTTCTTTCATGATAGGTAGGCTAAAATAAGGAAATTCCCTATTCGTGGAATCATTGACTGCCTAATTTGTCTGAAAAAAAGTCCGCGCGGTTTCAGCCACGATTTTCTTAGCGCTTGCGACCTGTGTGGGAGATCTCTAGTTTACCGATCTTTAGGAAAAATCCGCCTTTCTCTTCCTTCGTTTTTTTGGCAGTCTTCAGGTCGATCGGTGTATTCAATTTATCTGACAGTACGCTGGTTACCATCGCGATTGGATTACTCATACGATCTTTCACCAAAGCCATGTCCTGATCGTTCGGCGTTGTTTCCGGATTCAAGGTCACTTTGTTCGGTCCGGGTAAATTCGGTGGTAAACTACCATCGTTGTTAGCCAGGTTCATCGGACTGTTATTCGAAGGTGCCTGCTGAATACTCGGTTGTTGTACCGGCGTTTTGATCACAGGCGCTCCCGGTTGTTTTATATTTGGCTTCACGGTGCCATTCTGGATCGGTTGGATTGTTGTGTTCCCATCCGTTTGACTTTGCGTATTCTTCCATTCTGAACGTGGCATTTTAGCAGTAAAAGCAGCATTTGTTCCCGGACCAAATTCGCGATCATTGCCAATGCCCAAAGTAACGAACAGCGCTATTCCTGCAGCCATGGCAGCCACACCCGACCACCAAAGCGGAATGATAGCTCCACCTTTGCGATACAATACCTGCTTATCGGTTTGCTCCTGCATGTTTGGCGCAATATGCGCTTGGGCGTATAAGTGTGCTTCTTGTTTCCACAGCGGATTGGAAGTGATCCATGCTTCAAGGGCTTTCTTTTTCTGATCGCTTAGTAAACCTTCTGAATCGGCAATTAAAAGTCCTTCCAGGTTTTCCGGTAGAATAGCTGTGTCGTCGTAATCGCGTTTCAAGGCCATTTTCTCTACAGATGAAAGCATCGTGACTTCATCTACAAGGGTGAATTCCGGAAGCAAGTCGTCCTCCAATTGCAATTCCGGATGTTCTGCCAAGAATTTTTCAAATGCAGCACGGTCCGCATCGGAAAGATTACCTTCCAGATAATCGAGGTAAAATGCCTCGTAATTTTCCAATGTTATCAATGCTTTCATGCGACTAATTCTACTGACTTTAAAACTGACTTCAGTGCCTGACGAGCGCGGAAAATATACACTTTCACTTGTGCATCCGTCAATCCGGTGATCTCAGCGATCTCTTCATACGAGTAACCCTCATAATCACGCAATAACACCACCGATTTTTGAATTTCAGGTAAGGTGTCCAAGGCTTCGTGAAGTACCCGTTGTACATCGAAATGGTGGTGGTCTCCTTTGTTGCCAATAGGTTCAACACCTTCGATCGAAGCAGAGCGATTTTCCTTTTTCAGCAAGTCGATCATACAGTGGTAGGCACTCGTGAACAAATAAGACTTCGCTTTTTCGGCCTGGATGCTTTCGTGCCGCTCCCACACCTTTGCGTAAGTCTCTTGCACCACGTCGTCTGCCAGCATTTTGTTGCGTACGTGTTTCAGTACGAAACGATAGATGCTATCGGCATACAAGTCTACGGCTGTATTGAATTCTTTTGCTGTCATGTAACACTCGTCGGTCATAAGACTAACTTGTTCCGATAAAGTTACAGCGAATTGAAAAAAAAATAAAAAAACTTTGAATTCCCCATCAAACGGAGATTATTGCTCATTCGGTAAAACTTTCAAGCGGCTTTAACTGTTTGACTAGTGTATGATGAATGAGGTAAGTTTCGTTTTTCCGCATCAGTTGTTTCGTCAAAATCCCTGTTTGGCAAAATCGCGTCGGGTGTTTCTGATCGAAGACGACCTGTTCTTTTCCGAATTGCCTTTTCACAAACAGAAGATCATGCTGCATCATGCATCCATGCAATTCTACAAAGATTACTTGATGCAAAAGGGATACAGAGTGACTTACATCGATCATCCAACTTATGGCGGCATGGAGACTTTCTTCAAGCGCGTGTTGGAAAACGAAGTATATGTGATCCATGTTTGTGACCCGGTAGATTACCTGTTGAAACGACGTTTGATTCGCTTTGCGGAACGCTATAATAAGCGTTTGGTTTGGTACGATAGTCCGAATTTCCTGAACAGTCACGAACGGAATTCGAGCTTATTGCAAGGCAAAAAGAAGCTCTTTCTCGCAGATTTTTATAAAAATCAGCGTTTACATTTTGGCATTTTGGTGCAAAACGGTAAGCCGGAAGGCGGACAATGGAGTTTTGACAATGAAAACCGAAAGGCCTTGCCAAAGCAAATTCAAGTGCCAGCTTATTTTGGCGCGCCTTCCAATCAGTATGTAGAGCGGGCTAAAATTTATGTTGTTCAACATTTTCCCAATAATCCGGGAGAAGTGGAGACTTTCTGCTATCCGGTAACTTTCGACGATGCGGATGAACAACTGGTGAAATTTTTCGGGGAACGCTTCTATGGCTTTGGGACATATCAAGATGCGTTTAGCGACCAGCACCCGTTTTTGTTTCACTCCATTCTTTCTCCCGCTTTGAATTGTGGTTTGTTGGATCCGGGTCAGGTGGTAGATGCGGCGTTGTTGGCGTATCAGGAAGATTTGGCTCCCTTAAATGCCGTGGAAGGTTTTATAAGGCAAGTGATCGGTTGGCGCGAGTTTGTTCGAGCCGTTTACGAGGAAAAAGGTGTGGAGCAGCGTACACGCAATTATTGGGGTTTTCATGAATCGATGGAACGACTGGAACAGTTTGAACCCTTTCAACGGGGGATGAAAAAACTGGAGAAATTTGCATATGCGCATCACATTGAGCGTTTAATGTTACTCGGAAACCTCTGCACCTTGTTTCGCATACATCCGGATGAAGTGTATCGCTTTTTTATGACTTATTTCATCGATGCCTACGATTGGGTGATGGTTCCGAACGTTTATGGCATGACCTTACATGCTGATGGCGGATTGATGACTACCAAACCCTACATTTCAGGTTCGAATTACGTTAAGAAACAAGGCTTGCAATTGAGCGAGCAGGATGCTAAGCATTGGGATGCGTTGTTTTGGTCGTTCATAGCTGATCATGCCGCCTTCTTTGAGGCCAATCCACGCATGAAGCCGATGGTATCCACCTGGAATCGCTTTTCGCGTGAAAAACAGATCGAGATCCGGAGTCACTTGCGCAAAGAATATGTCTGATCACGAATTCTGATTTGTGGTATATTTGCCCCATGCGTCATGTAATCTGGCTCTTCTTATTACTTCCTGTTTTGATGGTGTGCTCCAACGGCAAACGATCAGACATGAATGTGTATGCTGCAAATCACGCAGCAATCGAATACTTTGGTCGTTTTGATTTTTCCGAAAAAGAACGCCCGAAAGTTTGGAATCCGGGGGCGTACGTCCGCTTTACTTTTTCGGGAACACGCTGCGAATTGACTTTGATCGATGAAATGCGCTATGGATCCTATCACAATTACATCAGTATTGTTGTAGACGGTGGCAAACCGAAACGCATCAAGTTGACAGATCGGATCAATGAGTTGGTGTTGGCTGAAGGTTTGGCAGAAGGTGAACATGAGGTACTCATTTGTAAGGATACTGAAAGTAATATTGGATTCATTCAGTTTGGGGAAATTCGCTGTGATCAATTGGTGGAGAGAGCACGATCCAAGAAACCTATCATCGAGTTCATCGGTGATTCTATTACTTGTGGAAATGGAAATGACACGGTGGCTATTCCTTGTGGAAAAGGGGAGTGGTACGATCAGCACAACGCATATTTAGCTTATGGACCCTTGACAGCGCGTACCTTGGATGCGGAATATTTATTGAGTTCTTTTTCCGGGATTGGAGTGTATAAAAGTTGTTGTGGGATCAAATACCAGATCGATGATATTTACCATCAGCTGGATTTGCAACCCCTGGGTAAGACCTGGAAGAATACCACTCTTGTGCCCAATGTGGTGTGTATTACTTTAGGTCAGAATGACGGAGTAGCAGAAAAGCCTGGTAAATTTGTTGCAGCCTACTTGCGTTTCTTAAAGACCATTCGCGCCAACTATCCGGATGCTCAGATCGTTTGTTGTTCCAGTCCGATGGCTTCTAACGAGCTTAAAAAATACCACGCCAAATACATCCCGGCCATTGTGGATCAAGCCAAACGTAAAGGAGAAAAGCAAATTTCTTATTTCTTGTACACAGGTCAATACCGCAGCGGTTGTGGCTCGCACCCTACCTTAAGCGAGCATGCCAAGATGAGTGAGGAATTGGTTGTCCATCTCAAAAACACATTCGTGTTATTTAACCTGGATTAACATGACGCAAACGTCGTCTGTTTGTTCAACATCGCCACGCCAAGATAAGAAGGTGCTTTCGAGCAAGCTATTTAGATCCTCTAAGGAGTGATCCGCGTGATCAAGTAGCAATTGTTTCAAGGTAGCATACTTGAACTTTTTATTCTTGGGTCCACCAAATTGATCGGCATAACCATCCGAGAAGGCAATGATCAAATCGTTCGTTTCGCATTGGAAATCCTGCGTTTGGAATGGTGTTGCTCCCTCGTACTGACCGATTGGTTGCTTATCTGGTTTGAGTTCGATGAGTTCATTATTGCGGATGATCCACAGCGGATTATTGGCACCACTCCACAGAAGTTTTTTTGTTTCCGGATCGATACACCCTACGCTGATATCCATGCCATCCTTTACGGTGCTCGCATCGCGGTTAAGAGATTGGATCACTTTAGAACGAACGAGATCCAGAAAAGGACCCGTTTCCAGATCCGGCTTCTCGAGTAAGGTTTGGTTCATGGCATTCACGCACAAGACGGATACCATCGCTCCCGGTACGCCATGTCCGGTACAATCGGCAACGGCAAACCAATGTCCGCGTTTCGTCTTGTCCACCCAATAAAAATCTCCAGCAATGATGTCTTTTGGAATGTAAAGCACCGTATTCTGCGGGAAGAGTGTTTGCATATTTGCAGAACTCGGCAAGAGTGCTTCTTGAATGAAACGCGCATAGTGGATAGAGTCCAGAATTTCCTTGTTCTTTTCCACCACCAATTCCTTTTGTTCAGACAATTCTTTTGTGCGTTCAATCACTTTATCTTCCAACGATTCGTAGCTGGCTTTCAACTGGTGGATCATTTTATTGAAGTTGGCAGCCAATTGTTCAAGCTCGCTGCTACCTCCAGCTGCCACTTGTGTGTCCAGATTTTCGCTGGAAATGGAAAGTGTTTGTTGAGAAAGGGAACGGATCGGGTTGGCAATTTTTCGTGCGCGCCAGATCATGAGGATCAAAATACTTCCGATCGATAATAAAAAGATCAAAGAAAAGCGCCAGAGCAATTCGCTAAATAGTTGTTTTTCCTGAGAATCGTTGATCTCCACAGCTAGGATGTATCCGGCATAAAGTTTCGAATCGCGTACGGGTATGAAGAAGAGATCCCAGCGTTCCTTGAAGCGTGTTTCCGGTCGGTCAATATCTAACTGCTGGTTTTTTCTTTCTTCCAAACAGCGCAGATATCCTTTGATGAAGGTGAGGTCTTTCAAGCGTACATCCGGACTACCTTTCACACCTAAGTAAAGTTCCACGTTTACGAAGGCAGAGAATCGTTTTTTAAGCGTAGAGATGCGTTGGAGCAAAAGATCTTGGTAGGCAGTTGCCTCATCCGAATAGCTTCCCAGCTCGATGATGTAGCGCTTGTCGGCTGTAGGAAGGAATGCATATTTCTTGATCTTACCGGTTTTCATTTCCAATCCAAAGCGATCTTCCTTGAAAACATTATTCTTCCGGATATCGTTGAAAAAGGTGTTGTATGAAGCGTTTAACTTCGCAAAGTCGAGTCCCAAATCCGGTTTAAACGTAGTATTTACGATCACTTGACGCTGATCGATGAGGTAAATATGTTCGTAGGCAGTGTCGATTCCCAATGCTTTACTCAATTGGAACAGATTGATCTTTTTGGGGTCTTGGTATTTCAAGGCATCACGCAACTGGTAGGCGTGTTGTTTCATTGGCCCGATGAACGCCCGTTCGTGCTGGCGCATCGCATAGTCGAAGTAATACGTCAGATTCTTGGTTTCTTCGAGGATATTCTTCTCTTGTTGAGCGAGAGTTTCATCCAGCTTTTCCTGATTGTATCGAAAGATAAGGAAGAATACGGCCAAGAGCACAGCTACAACCGGCATGAGCAGGTTGAGCAGTAGTTGCTGAATGATCGTTTTATTCCGGAGAGAGGTCAACACGCAGTGAAGATAATGAAAATGAAAAGAGTGGTACAAAAAAAGGGCACTTCAAAAGTGCCCTTCTTGGTATTTTATCGGATTAAAACTCAAACGTTTCCATGAATTTCGTGGTGAAGTTTCC
>JACCEA010598389.1_pt1 | contig 18360 bp, 6 predicted proteins | sample 7449851 | NCBI WGS metagenome assembly JACCEA01 (sample SAMN15323453, study PRJNA562643) | freshwater metagenome | isolation source: river surface water | place: USA:Blue River Watershed | collected 2017-08-18
AAAAAAGTCAAAAAAGATTTCAATTTTGTCTACATCGTTTTCCTACTCATAAATCATTATCCCACTCATTTCTCGTTATCGATACATAGTATTTTATACATTGTAGTAGAGACCTTGGAAATAAATATGAGAGAGTCCGGATTAAAAGTCCGGATTAAAGGTCCGGATTAAAGGGGGTGGGGTTAGGGTTGGGTTGGCGAGTACAGCAAGGGGTCCCATAGCAAACCCTTTTACAAAACGCTCAAAGACATATTTATTATTTACTCAGTATATTTTTGTGTTCTCTCTATATGTAACCAATTCTCTTAAATTGGTTACATTTGATTCTGACAAACTATTTCAATAAAAGTCTTTATCAAATAAGTTTGTCGCGAATAAACTGTTGTTTGCCCAGTTTCATAGTATTTGAAGAAATATTTTTCCAGTTTAAATCTTTGTCCAAGTTTTGTTCAATATGTAAAAACGTAAAATTAAGATTCGAACCAAGAGCTTGCCAGTCCCATGGCTTATCAGGATGTCGCATCACATCTTCATATGTAATATTCTTATTTATACTCAAATGTTTCCAGTCCCACGGCATATCTGGATATTGTAATACATGCTCCAATGTGATATTTGGGTTTTTACTTACTTGTTCCCAGTCCCATTGATTATAGTTCATGTAACGCAATATAACATCGATTGTTGTGGTTGGATGTCGACTTAACTTGGGCCAGTAAAAAAAATGATATATAAACATCCGGTCACCTCCAAATAACTCAAACAAATTATCGACTGTTACATTTGGGTTAGAACACATTTCGGTTGGATGCCACAATTTGTCCGGATTCTGCAAAATATTTTCAAATGTGATATTTTCATGTCCGCATAGCACTTTCCAATCCCAATCCACCTCAGGATGTTCAAGTACTTGTTCATATGTAATATTATCATTGATACTAAGACAAGACCATGGTTTGTCCGGATTCTTCAGAATATAATCGAGTGTTATATTTTTGTTCTCGGTTATATAATACCAATACATTTTTTTGCGTCCATACTGTTTTTCAAGAAACTCGAGAAACTCGACATTCAGTGATTTCTTATAACATAACATTTCTGGATACCATGGATAATTCGGGTGTTTCATAACATCTTCGCATGTAATGCCCTCATTCCAACTCAAACTTTTCCAATCCCATGGTTTATCTGGATTGTCCAAAACATTTTGAAAAGTTATATTTGGATTGAAACTTACAGTAATCCAGTTCCAGGGCAACCAATTATATTTGAGCACATGTTCAAATAAAATATTTGAGTTACAACTAAGAGACTTCCAGTCCCATGGTTTATCCGCATGACGGACAACAAAGTCAATGTATTTATCGCTCCACTCTTTTTCAATTGACATATTATGTGTGTAGTTTATAATTTATGCTCTTATGTGTTTATATATTTTATATATAATCTATTGTTCAAAACACGCAAAAACGCATATTAAGGTAATCTCTATTAACCATCAAAATAAAATACAAAAAGATTAATAAACAAATAAAACAACCTTTTGAAAATCTATTGTTAACAATCTATTGTTCAAAACACGCAAAAACGCATATTAAGGTAATCTCTATTAACCACCAAAATAAAATACAAAAAGATTAATAAATAAATAAAACAACCTTTTGAAAACTCATCCAAACAATCTATTGTTCAAAACAAATCAAAATCTATTGTTCAAAACAAATCAAAATCTATTGTTCAAAACAAATCAAAACCTATTGTTCAAAACACGCAAAAACGCATATTAATGTAATCTCTATTAACCACCAAAATAAAATGGCAAAGATTAATAAACAAATAAAACAACCTTTTGAAAATCTATTGTTAACAATCTATTGTTTAAAACCAACCAAAAATCTATTGTTCAAAACACGCAAAAACGCATATTAAGGTAATCTCTATTAACCATCAAAATAAAATAGCAAAAATTAATAAATAAATAAAACAACCTTTTGAAAACTCATCCAAACAATCTATTGTTCAAAACAAATCAAAATCTATTATTCAAAACACGCAAAAATCTATTATTCAAAACACGCAAAAATCTATTGTTCAAAACCAACCAAAAATCTATTGTTTAAAATACGCAAAAACGCATATTAACGCAATCTCTATTAACCACCAAAATAAAATACAAAAAGATTAATAAACAAATAAAACAACCTTTTGAAAATCTATTGTTAACAATCTATTGTTCAAAACCAACCAAAAATCTATTGTTTAAAACCAACCAAAAATCTATTGTTTAAAACCAACCAAAAATCTATTGTTTAAAACCAACCAAAAACACCCATTAATGTAATCTCTATTAATCATCAAAATAAAATACAAATGTTAATGAACCAACCCAAACAATATATTGTTCAAATAATTATAAACCAATACAAAGACAATTGAAACATCTAATATAAATGAACACAACAACAACAACAACAATACAAAAACCAACACAAAATAACCAAACAAATCTTTGGACACAAACTGTCAAAAAAGAAGACAAATGTTTTATAAGAGATTCGGTAAAGAGAATCAGCAAAGAAATACAAACAGAACAAAAGAACCAAGACAAATAAAAACATTTCACATAAAAAACATTTTTCTGTGAAACTAAAGACCACCAATAACATAACGCATAAAGTCCACCGTCCGCAAATGCTGATAAGACTCACAACGAAAGTGGAACACACCATCAGCAACAAGCGCAGAAATATCCTCACACCCAGTCTGAACCCAACAACGTTCAATTGGAACAATGCCAAACACAGGCTCTAACAAAGCACCAATCGCAACATCATCAATCAAATCCCAACGCAAAGAATCCCGATTCGCAACCAAATACAAAGCAACATCGCGAGACATTAAGAACCCGGCACCAGATGCGAACCAAATCCCATCAGCCTTTCCAACATAACCCCCATAAAACCCAGTTCTCTTATCAAGACCCAATCCTAAAATATATTGTTGAAGCCCATCAAAGTCAAGGACAGAAGAAAGATTGGTCCGCCAAACAAAGTCATATGAAGAGTCAGATAACAAGAAATAAGACAATGCCTCTATAGTCTTATACAAAATACCTGGAATAAGACACTCGTCGCCCTTAACAAACAAAGTCTTGTTTTCAATGTCTAACTCAAAGCAGTCACGAAGTGACTGCATAAGCGAAGCGGACCCAAGCGAAGCGGACCCAAGCGAAGCGGACCCAAGCGAAGCGGACCCAAGAGAAGCGACCGTAAGAGAAGGAGGGTTCATAAGGGAACTACGTTCCCTTATATCATTAACAATATCCCCAATCCATTCACCGGCAGATTTACACTGAATAAACCAAACATCATAAAAACTATTGTTCAAACATCTTTCTCTCCACAATCTCAACATATCATAATAAACTGGTTTATCAAAAGATACAATGACAAGAATTAGGCAACGCATTAAATAAACAATTTATGAAAATTATTATAAATGATTTTAGATATAAAAATAATAAAAGGAATTAGTTATATATAATGTCATTTAGTGGATACAGAAGTAGTTTTACTAATACAACATCAGCAAATGATATAATATCTGATGTAATATTGTCATCAGGAACAAGTACTAGTGGAAATTATGGACATATTATATTAGGTGGTCTTCTTATCCAATTTGGAACAGGACGTGATGCTACAAGTTCAGGTGGCACAACAATTAACTTACCAGTAACATATGATGCCGGTACTTATAATACAAGCACTGGATGGTATGAGCCATATGTTGTATTAGCGTTGCCATGGGACCGTAGTTTTTCAATGTATATAGGTACAAAAAACACATCTAATTTTACCATATATATATCAACAAGCACTTCTACTAATTTTAACTGGATTACAATTGGACCTGTTCCAACAGCATATACTAATTCAACAAGTTCTTTTAGTGGATACAAAAGTAATTTATCTAATTCAACATCAACAAATGATATAATATCTGATGTCATATTGTCAGCAGGAAGTGGCGGAAATCCCACAGGACAATATGGATATATTAAATTAGGAGGTCTTTTTGTCCAATTCGGAACAGGACATAATGACTCAAATGGAACAGTTAATTTTCCAGTTGCATTTGCAAGTAACAGCAATTGGGATAATTGTATTGTTTTTTTATTAACATACTCTTCAAACATTAGTTTATATATAACTGGAAAATCTAGAACTACATTTAGTATGGCTGGAACGGGCTCATCTACATCTGGTATATGGTATAATTGGATAGCAATTGGACCTTCTATATAAGAATAAAGTTTATCTATATATATAATGTCATACAGTGGATACAAAAGTGATTTAACAAAAAATTATAGTACAGGTGATATAATGTCTACTAATATATATACAACAGGAGTTTCAACAGAACCAATTTCTGGAAAATTTTCACATGTTATTTTAGGCGGTCTTCTTATCCAATTTGGAACAGGATATAATACTAAAAATTCAACTGTTACTTTACCAGTAGCATATGATGCTGGAACTGGAAGTAACACGGTTGGATGGAAAGATCCATTTTTACTATTCGCAATACCATGGAGTTCAAATACAGAATTATGGATAAATACAAAATCTACAACTTCATTTTTTATATCAGGAATGGGTACAAGTAATATTTTTTACAATTGGATAACAATTGGACCTGTTCCAAGTAATTATGCTGGAACTTAAACCTAAAATATGAAGTTTTATATAATTAATAATATTACACCAACTAAAAGGAAAAATATACAATCCACATTTTCTTTATAATGTTTATCACTTATAAATATAAAAATAAGACAATTTTTGTCTCATTTTTTGTAGAATATAATTAACTCCCATTAAAAAATAAAACAATATATTTTATACATTTTCTGATTTACAAAGGCATACTTGCAAAAATGTCTACATTGTAGAAAGTTTTTAGTAAAGAAGGTTTTGCGTATTTTAATGCAAAATTATATAATTCTCCAAATGATGCAGTATATACAGGATATCCCATTTTTACAAGTTCTAAAATCTTCACCTGTAAAAAACAAACATAAAAATATAATTCGATTAAATCATAATGAAACCCCCAAACTGTACTCTAATTACCGCCTGCTACGATCTTAACAAGTATAACAAAAAGTGTCGCACAACAGAGGAATGTTTAAAACTCATTAGTCCTCTCCTCCAAATCCCCATCTACCTCGTCATCTACGGCTCTAAATCAACCATCCCCGCGATCCAAATGCAACGCCAAATATACGGCTACAACTCAATCACTAAATATATCCAAGTAGAATTGGAAGACCTGTGGGCATACCAATTCCTCCAAAAAGTCAAAGAAAATCGCAAAACTTATTGGCCCACACAAGACGAGCGCACGTGCGCCGAATCCCATATTATTTGCTGTAACAAGTTCGATTTTGTTCATGAAACCATCACCATAAACCCCTTCAACACAACCCACTTCGGCTGGATCGACGCCTACTTAGGAGACGGCAAAAACGGCCTCCGAATCTGCGAAAACTATGACAAAATGGTTGTCCCACGCATTTTACACCAATTAACAAACAATCAAAACCCCACAGAAAAGTTTCATATACAAATCTTAAACTGCAATGACAAAAAGTTCAAAGAACCTCAACACAAAAGAGAATATTATGAAAGATATAGATGGGTAGTATGTGGCGGATTTTTCATAACACACCCCACTCCAGGAACAAAAATAATGTCAAGATTAAAAGAGATTTTTGTAGAAACAACAAACCAAGGCTATGGACATGGCGAAGAAATGTTCTATTTGGAAGTTTTAGATGAGTTTTATGATGATATTGCCAGGTCATATGGAGATTACGGACAAATGCTGAATAATTTCATAACACCGACCAAGAATATAGATTATATTATTCAAGTAATCATAAATGGTTTTAAAAATGCGAACTATCAGAGAGAATACGAAGACGCAAAAAAGGCAATCGAATATTCAGTGGAGAACTATTTTATAGGGGAATGAATGGTGAAGGCGTTCCGCCTTACCGAAGGTTTCCTTTAAATCCTTCCTTTTTTACACAATTGCGCATTTAAAATGCGAAATCAGAGTTTCATCAGGCACTGATGTGCCCGTAATCAAAGGTTTAATAAAGAGCATCATCGGAGCAATATACCATTCAGTTTTACCCCAAAAAATAAAACCGCAAATAAATATAAATATGCGAACCCAAGAAAAAAAACTTTTAGACCAAGGCACATTCGGTTGTATCTACCACCCAGGATTCACATGTACACACGAACCATTGGACATAAAATACACAACAAAAATCCACGCACATACAGAGAAAACCGCAATCAACGAAATCGCAATATCTGAAAAAGTGAAAACAATAACAAACTATGAACAACATTTTGCTCCCATTATAGACAGTTGTATTGTAGATTTAGAGAAAACAGACCCAGAATTAGAGAAATGCAATTTCATAAAAGAAGACAAAAAAACCCGCGCAATCCCCTACATTTCTACAAAAACCAATTTCATTACAGGCACAACATTAATGGATTACGTATCAAAACACAAAACCTACGCGGTTATAACATTTCTCTACGACAAGTTATTAAAAAGTGTAAAGAAGTTGGAAGAGAAAAACATCGTCCATTTTGACTTAAAAGAAAACAACATTATTGTAAAAAAAACAGGCGAACCAATCATTATTGATTTTGGAATATCCATTGATTTCGACAAGAAAAAGAAAATATCAAACAAAGACAAAGCTTATCTAAGAAAATATTTCTACGCATATACAACAAATTATAAACCTTGGTGTGTAGAGATAGTATTAATATGCTATATTGTAAATAAGAAAACACCATTAACCAAAGAAAAAATAATGGAAATATTTGATGAAACAACAGAACCATTAAAAAATAAGCCCTACTTAAATGACGACCACGAAACATATAGAGAATTATTCAAAAACAAAGTAGCATCAAAGTCCCATCCAGAATTAATGGAATATTTGTTGCAAACATACAAACACTGGGATAAATACGCAGTATCAATTCTCTTCATACAAATGCTAGAAAAAACAAATAACGAACCGACACAAGCACGCATAAAGCAACTCAAAGAGAATCTAAGAATCAGTATATAAACAATGCGAATAAAACCTTACATATATAAAGAGGACATATTATATATTCATAACATAATATATAATGTCATATAATGGTTATTTAGATAGGAAAAAAGCCCGCAGTTATGCCAATGCGAGTGGTCAATGCATAACAGACACAGTAACATCATCAGCCACAGGTCCAACCGGACCCACTGGATTGCGCGGGCAAGACGCCCAAATCGGAGTATTAAAACAAGGAAATACGGGACCAAGAGGACCGCAAGGTATACTCGGACCCACCGGTGGCGTTGGTGGAACAGTCTTCAATACAATAATTCCAGGAACAACTGGTTTAAATGTAGGAACTTTGACAAATCCTTTCCAAGCGGGTTATTTCCAAACAGGAAAATTCGGCATTTTAGAAGTATCAAACAACGCAATCATACCATCCGCAAATAATTTATACGACCTTGGTTCAACCGGTCAAAGATTCAATAATATTTACACACATCGTCTCTACATAGATGACCAAACAATCGTTGTAACAGACCCAGCAACCCAAAAAAATATGGAAATGTCATTCGACGTTTTAACAGGAGAAGTTCTCTACACATATACCGACATATCAGGCGTGGTTCATACTATAAAATCAGTTCAAACATCACCCGGAAATCCAAATCAAATTGATTCCAAATATTTGCCATTTCTCTCACTAAGATTTCTCAGCCTCTACGAACCCAACACAACTGTTCTCAAAGATCTGCTGACAACTGTTTTTGAAAATGTCCCCTCAACAACGGTTTCAACAGGAGTCCTCTACAATGACCCAGTCGCAACATACACAAGTGGTGGATATACTGTTTCTATTGGTTCAGGAACAATCGACCCACTAATAGACACCTCTTTCAATGTAATAAATGGACCGCGCACATTCCACCTTCAACAAACATGGGACACACTCGATATTAGCGGAGATGGATTAGTCTATATTAATGACGGCGACATCTTAATTTCCACAATAACACCAGAATCCGGAATAATAGACAGCTACATAGTGAAGTGGGTAAAAGTAGCATTCAGTATGAGTCGCAATGGAATTGTAAATACGCAAAATATACAAAATGGAGCAGTAACAACAGAGAAAATTGCCCCCTTTGCCATAACTGTTGATAAAATAGCAGACAACGCAATAACATCGGAAAAAATAGCAAATGGAGCAATAACTGGCGACAAAATCGCAGACAACTCAATTTCAAATGAACACATTATTGATGGAACTATATCGGGAAGCAAACTCGCGCCAAACACAATAACAACAACAAATATTGCTTTGAATACATTAACAACTGCCAATTTTGCGTCAGGATTTATTACAAGCGACCTCATACAAGATGGAACCATAACAGCATCAAAAATCGCAACACAAACTATTCAAAATGATAATATTCAAGACAATACAATCACAGAGGATAAGTTAAGTCCAGAAATACGCAACTTATTATTGGGTGATATAAAGGGACAAACCGGTCCAACCGGTCAAGCGGGTCTTCAAGGTTTTGACGGTCAAGATGGTCCCACTGGTCCTACCGGCCCTACTGGCACAACCGGCCAACGCGGTTCAACCGGACAAACTGGAAACACCGGAAACACCGGCCAGACGGGAACAACCGGCACAACAGGCCAAACTGGACAAACTGGACAAACCGGTCAAACAGGCACAACCGGCCAAACCGGCACAACAGGCTCAACCGGCACAACCGGTCAAACAGGCACAACCGGCCAAACCGGCACAACAGGCGCAACAGGATCAACAGGCGCAACAGGCCAAACAGGCCAAACAGGCCAAACCGGAGATACAGGAACAACCGGTGCAACAGGAACAACAGGCGCAACAGGTCAAACAGGTCAAACAGGTCAAACAGGTCAAACCGGCTCAACAGGCACAACAGGTCGAACAGGAAACACAGGCTCAACTGGATCAACCGGCACAACAGGAACAACAGGATCAACAGGCGCCACAGGTCAAACAGGAATAACCGGCACAACAGGTGCAACAGGAACAACCGGACAAACCGGCACAACAGGTGCAACAGGACAAACAGGAACAACCGGCTCAACAGGCCAAACCGGCCCAACAGGTTCAACTGGATCAACCGGAGCAACAGGTCTAACCGGTAATACAGGCTCAACTGGCCAAACAGGCTCAACTGGCCAAACCGGCTCAACAGGCGCAACAGGCGCAACAGGCGCAACAGGCTCAACCGGTGCAACAGGAACAACCGGCCAAACAGGCGCAACAGGTCAAACTGGTTCTACCGGCGCAACAGGACCAACAGGTCAAACCGGTGACACAGGTCAAACAGGACCAACCGGTCAAACTGGTTCCACAGGCCAAACTGGAAAAACAGGTGACACAGGCCAAACCGGTCAAACAGGTAAAACAGGTCAAACAGGTCAAACAGGTCAAACTGGAAATACAGGACCCACAGGTCAAACAGGTCAAACTGGCACAACTGGAACAACAGGTGACACCGGCACAACCGGACAAACTGGTCCCACAGGTTCAACAGGCACAACAGGAACAACCGGAGACACAGGCTCAACCGGTACAACAGGACCTACAGGTCAAACCGGACCAACCGGTACAACAGGACCTACAGGTCAAACCGGACCAACCGGTACAACAGGCCAAACAGGAGACACCGGACCAACCGGTCAAACCGGACCTACAGGTCAAACCGGACCAACCGGTCAAACCGGCACAACAGGTCAAACCGGCACAACAGGAACAACTGGAGACACAGGAACAACAGGAACAACAGGAACAACTGGACAAACCGGCCAAACAGGACCTACAGGTCAAACCGGAACAACAGGAACAACAGGAGCAACCGGTCAAACCGGACAAACCGGCGCAACCGGAGACACAGGAGCAACCGGTCAAACAGGAAATACAGGAGAAATTGGCTATACAGGCCCTACGGGCCCAACCGGAAAAATAGGCATAGATGGTTCAACCGGAAACACTGGAGACACAGGATCAACCGGAAACACAGGACCTACAGGACAAACCGGCTCAACAGGCCCTACAGGCCCAACCGGAAGACAAGGCATAGATGGTTCAACTGGAAACACCGGAGACACAGGACAAACTGGCACAACCGGCACAACAGGTCAAACAGGAACAACCGGCTCAACCGGCGCAACCGGAAGACAAGGTATAGATGGTTCAACCGGCAACACTGGCAAAACAGGTGAAACCGGAAACACAGGCACAACTGGAATGCAAGGTGAAAAAGGTATATCAGGTGCAACTGGTTCAACCGGCTCAACAGGAACAACTGGAGACACAGGCACAACCGGCACAACTGGAGCAACCGGAACTACAGGAAACACAGGTTCAACCGGCTCAACCGGTCAAACAGGAACAACCGGACCCACAGGTCAAACAGGTGACACCGGAGCAACTGGCGCAACTGGTGAAAAAGGAGAAACTGGATCAACCGGTACAACTGGACCCACCGGTCAAACAGGTAAAACAGGTCAAACAGGAGAAACCGGACCCACAGGTCAAACTGGTTCAACTGGTGCCACAGGATTAAAAGGAGACACTGGTCAAACCGGCAACACCGGCTCAACCGGTGAAACCGGAGAAAAAGGAACAACAGGCGCAACCGGCGCAACAGGAACAACCGGTCAAACCGGTGACACCGGCAACACAGGATCAACAGGCACAACAGGCGCAACCGGCACAACCGGCACAACAGGCCCAACCGGCCAAACAGGTCCAACCGGACAAACCGGCTCAACAGGCCCAACCGGACAAACAGGCCCAACCGGTGCAACCGGCGCATACGGAGATACTGGTTCAACAGGCTCAACCGGCACAACAGGATCAACCGGCGCAACTGGTCAAACTGGTCCTACGGGCTCAACAGGCACAACAGGTTCAACCGGAATTACAGGACAAACAGGTTCAACAGGTTCAACTGGTTCAACAGGAAACACTGGTCTTACTGGAGATACTGGAAACACAGGATCAACAGGCCAAACAGGCTTAACCGGCCAAACAGGCCCTACAGGATCAACAGGCGCAACTGGCGCAACAGGCACAACCGGTCAAACAGGTAAAACCGGTCAAACCGGTCAAACCGGACCAACTGGCCCAACCGGCCCAACAGGCCAAACAGGTGATACCGGAAACACCGGAAACACCGGCTCAACCGGTGCAACTGGTGCCACAGGCACAACTGGTCAAACCGGTCAAACTGGAGATACTGGTTCAACCGGCACAACCGGACAAACTGGCGCAACAGGCCAAACAGGCACAACTGGCCCAACCGGTCAAACAGGATCAACCGGCCCAACAGGCCAAACAGGTGATACCGGAAACACCGGAAACACCGGCTCAACCGGTGCAACTGGTGCCACAGGCACAACTGGTCAAACAGGAAACACCGGCCAAACAGGATCAACCGGTACAACAGGATCAACCGGTCAAACCGGTCAAACTGGGTCAACAGGAAATACCGGATCCACCGGTCAAACAGGCAAAACCGGCCAAACAGGAACAACAGGCACAACAGGCCAAACCGGCACAACTGGCCCAACAGGTGAAACCGGACAAACAGGAGCAACAGGAGCAACCGGTCAAACCGGAAACACTGGCAACACCGGCAACACAGGCACAACTGGCCAAACAGGATCAACAGGATCAACCGGCGCAACAGGCGAAACCGGCGCAACCGGCACAACCGGCGCAACCGGAACAACAGGAACAACCGGATCAACTGGACAAACCGGATCAACTGGACAAACCGGGTCAACAGGCCAAACAGGCTCAACCGGACAAACAGGCCAAACCGGACCAACAGGCGCAACAGGATCAACAGGTCCAACCGGCCAAACTGGTTTAACAGGAAATACAGGAAATACTGGTACAACAGGCCAAACAGGCTCAACCGGACAAACAGGATCAACCGGACAAACCGGTGCAACAGGCCAAACCGGTCAAACAGGAAACACCGGCCAAACAGGATCAACCGGCACAACAGGCCAAACCGGCTCAACTGGCTCAACAGGCGCAACAGGTCCAACCGGCAACACAGGTCCCACAGGACCCACTGGCCAAACCGGCGCAACAGGCACAACTGGACCCACAGGCCAAACAGGAAACACCGGATCAACCGGTCAAACCGGCAACACAGGCGTAACTGGATATGCTGGTGAAACTGGAAATACAGGCGAAACCGGCGCAACCGGACAAACCGGCGCAACCGGACAAACCGGTGCAACAGGCCAAACCGGAGATACAGGTTCAACTGGTACAACAGGCGCAACCGGCACCACAGGCGCAACCGGCAAAACAGGTCCAACAGGCCATACAGGCTCGACTGGAGCAACCGGTGCAACAGGCCAAACAGGTAAAACAGGTGCCACAGGCCAAACAGGCTCAACTGGAGAAACTGGCACAACAGGTTCAACTGGTACAACAGGAGCAACCGGCCCAACCGGCCCCACAGGCACAACAGGCACAACAGGAGAAACCGGCTCAACCGGACAAACAGGCCAAACCGGATCAACTGGTTCAACAGGAGAAACCGGCTCAACCGGACAAACAGGCCAAACCGGCTCAACCGGACAAACAGGCCAAACCGGCTCAACTGGTTCAACAGGCTCAACTGGTTCAACTGGACAAACCGGAAACACAGGAGCAACAGGCTCAACAGGTCAAACAGGAAACACAGGCGCAACCGGAAACACAGGATCAACCGGCCAAACAGGCTCAACTGGTCAAACAGGCACAACAGGAGACACCGGTAACACAGGATCAACAGGCTCAACTGGTTCAACAGGACAAACCGGCGCAACCGGCGCAACAGGCCAAACCGGCCAAACCGGTGAAACTGGTCTAACAGGAAATACAGGAAATACAGGAAATACAGGACCCACTGGAGACACAGGTGCGACCGGAGCAACAGGCGCAACCGGCCAAACCGGCAACACCGGATCAACTGGCGCAACTGGACCAACAGGTATCCCAGGCTCAATTGGTTCAACTGGCAATACAGGCCAAACCGGCCAAACCGGACCCACTGGAGACACAGGAAATACCGGCGCAACAGGCGCTACAGGTCAAACTGGTGCAACAGGTCAAACTGGTGCAACAGGTCAAACTGGAAACACAGGATCAACCGGATATACAGGCGCAACAGGACAAACCGGCAACACAGGCGCAACCGGAGATACAGGAGCAACCGGAACAACCGGTCGAACAGGAAACACAGGCTCAACTGGATCAACCGGCGCAACAGGCGCAACAGGAGCAACCGGCGCAACCGGTCAAACTGGACGTACTGGTAACACTGGAAATACAGGACCAACCGGAGAAACCGGAGCAACCGGTCAAACCGGACGCACTGGTTCAACTGGAGCAACTGGCCCCACAGGTATTGCTGGAACAACAGGTGATACCGGCAACACAGGTCAAACCGGCAGAACAGGCCAAACCGGACAAACTGGTTCAACGGGTCCTACTGGTATAACAGGCAACACCGGCAACACAGGCAACACAGGCCAAACCGGCCAAACCGGTCAAACAGGAGATACTGGTACAACAGGCACAACAGGTCGAACAGGCCAAACCGGTCAAACCGGTCAAACCGGACAAACAGGCGCAACAGGCGCAACCGGCGCAACCGGCGCAACCGGCAGAACTGGACAAACAGGCCCAACCGGTATTGGATACACCGGCCAAACCGGCAATACAGGCCAAACCGGAAGAACAGGTCAAACCGGAAGAACAGGCCCCACAGGAACAACTGGCGATACTGGTACAACTGGTAATACAGGCCCAACTGGTCCTACAGCATCAACTGGAACAACTGGAGACACAGGAACAACAGGCGCAACAGGTCAAACTGGAAGTACCGGTTCAACAGGTCAAACTGGCTCAACCGGCACAACCGGACAAACCGGCGCAACCGGCACAACTGGACAAACAGGCGCAACAGGCACAACTGGCCAAACCGGCACAACCGGTGATACTGGCCCTACAGGAACAACAGGCCCTACAGGTCCTCCCGGTTCAATTGGATATACAGGACCAACTGGTGCAGTTGGATACACTGGACCCACAGGACCAACTGGAGCAACTGGCTATACCGGATATACTGGAAATACCGGAGATACTGGAATAACAGGCCCTACTGGCTCAACTGGCAATACGGGTCAAACAGGACATACAGGAGCAACCGGCGCAACCGGTCAAACCGGACGCACAGGACAAACAGGCACAACAGGAACAACCGGCACAACAGGAACAACCGGCACAACAGGAACAACCGGTCAAACCGGTCAAACCGGTCAAACAGGCACAACAGGACAAACCGGTGATACAGGAACAACCGGAACAACTGGATCAACAGGAACAACCGGCGCAACAGGCCAAACAGGCCAAACAGGTCAAACCGGCTCAACCGGTCAAACCGGCCCCACAGGAAAAACCGGACAAACTGGTTCAACTGGCATAACTGGACCAACTGGTACATTTGGTCCAACAGGCCCTACAGGCCCTACAGGACAAACAGGCGCAACTGGTTTACAAGGTCCTCAAGGAGAACCCGGTCCAACTGGACCTACTGGTGAAACCGGTCAAACCGGCGCAACCGGCGCTCAAGGAGACATAGGTAATACAGGCACAACAGGTCAAACCGGCAATACAGGCCCAACAGGAGCAACCGGCAATACAGGCCCAACAGGAGCAACCGGCTCAACCGGCAATACAGGACCAACTGGACCCACTGGTAGAACAGGTGATACAGGAAATACTGGCCCTACTGGTCCAAGTTCAACCGGCACAACCGGCCCTACCGGTTCAACCGGCGCAACAGGCCCTACCGGTTCAACAGGCCCTACAGGCTCAACCGGACCAACCGGATCAACTGGCCCAACTGGTCAAACCGGTAATACAGGCCCCACCGGTGCAACCGGCACAACCGGCCCCACCGGCAATACTGGCCAAACAGGCATAACAGGACCACAAGGTAATACTGGCATAACTGGCCCCACAGGTATTCAAGGACCACCCCTAACTTTCACATCTGATCTAGTATCATTTCCAGTTTCCACATTCGAAGTAAGCGATCGCCATGACCCCACCAACAATTTATACTCAAGAACTGTAACAACAAAGTCATATATTCATGATGATAACGCATCTTATTCGGCCAGAACCACCGGATATACTTCAATGACTACAGCATATACAGTAGGCAAAAATGTGAGTCCACTCCTAATTGTAGGCGGAAACTCCTTAACATTCAGTAATAATGGAATCAACTGGAATCAAGCACCAACAAACATTCCACTAACAACCATAAATACACTAGAATACAATGGAACAATCTATGTTGCGGGAGGAACAAATGTGTCTCATTCTCTCGCATATAGTGAAAATGGAACATCATGGTATGGAGCAAGTAATACAGTATTAGCTGGTTGTAATGCGGTAAAATGGGCCGGTTATGGCACTCGCGGTGGAAGTATGTTTGTTGCAGTAGGCGACGCAAGTAATGGAAATGCCATCGCATACAGTTCAGAAGGAATTAACTGGACTGGAATTGGAACATCAATGTTTGGCGGAAATACTTTGACAGTGCGTGGTCAAGCAATTGAATATAATGGAACATACTGGATGGCAGGAGCATCAAATGGAGCAACACATCCACTTGTTTTAAGTATTAATGGAACATCATGGTCAACAGTAGACACATCAGCAAACTCAATTTATGAAATAATGTGGAATGGTGCTCAATGGGTAATTGCTGGAAATACAAATGCCGGCGCAGGATATATTGCCTTCTCAAACAATGAATCAGCAACATCATGGACAACCGCAACCAGTCCAATTGGAACACGTGTAACCGGTTTGGCTTACAATGGAGGAAGAACAGTCGCAGTAGGAAACGGCACAGGAAATACAATTGCCTATAGCGACGATTATGGAGCAACATGGACAGGACTTGGAACAACTCTTCTTCCAAATACATCTCCAACATCCATTCACAAAGTCGCATGGCATATGAACAAGTTTATTATTGCCGGAACAAACTCATCTAGAACAATTCTTTACAGTTTGGATGGTCTTACGTGGAAAACAGCAACTAATCCAGGTCTCTCTTCTGCCCGCGCCATTATTTCTTCTTTAACACTTCCAAATCCAATCCGTTTTACAGCAAATGGAATAATATGCGGAAATTATGTGTCATTTGATGAAGGGGCAAATTGGAACCAAATGTTTTCAGACAATATTAATACAGCAGTATATAATGGAAAATATGCCGTCTTCGCCCAAGGCGAAAATGGAAACACTTATGTAGCTTATGACTTGATGTCCGCATTCAAAATAACAACGGCAAACACAGATCCATCAGGCGTAAAAGTATTGGAATGGAATGGAACGCAATGGCTTATGGGCGGAGTTTCACACGGGGCAACATCGCGACATTTACTTCTAAGTTATGACGGCTATAATTGGAAACCCGTGGCAACAAATTATATGACAAGTGGATACTACGTAACTGGATTAGATTGGAGCGCACCCCTAAGTAGATGGTGTGTTTCCGTACAAACTGGCGCAACAACAAGCCAAATCATTTATAGTAGCGATGGAACAACATGGTCTCTTTCATCAACCTCTGTGGGTGGTGGACCAGTAAAATGGATAGACTCATATTTTATGGCAGCGGTCAATGATTCATCCGGCCTCACCAAAATAGCAATCAGTCAAGACGGAATTACATGGTCAACACGTACCATCGGTTCATACGGTCAAGTCCAATCAATAGCATCCAACGAAACAAACATAATTATTGGAACATATCCCAATTCCACATCTGTAGAAGCAATCTTAAAGTCATCAGACGGAACAAATTGGACCGCAGTTGGCGGAACAAATCATAACTACGCACATACAGGTGCGGTATGGGATGGACTCCAATTTTTTGTAAAGACACCGAACTCGGTTCGCACAAGTTATGACGGAACAACTTGGAATGATATAAGCATAAATATGCCAGGTCAACAATTATATTGGACAAAACCGCACATAGGAACACTCACTATTTATCAACCATCAATCGCATTAGGAAAAGATACCAATGGAAATAATACAATGGCATTTTCGAAAGACGGCATCTTTTATAAATCTTTGGGTAATACACTATTTTCAGATGCGGGCAATTATGTAGGATGGAATGGCAGAATATGGGTTGCGTGTGGCAAAGGTTCAATAAATACTTTGGGTTATAGTTATGACGGTTTAGTCTGGACCGGACTTGGAAATACAATCTTCTCAATACAAGCAAACCACATAGTATGGAATGGAACGCGATGGGTTGCTGTAGGCGAAGGAACTAATACAATTGCGACCTCTTCAGACGGAATTAATTGGTCCGGATTAGGACAAACAGTATTTGACAATTCAGGATTGTGTGTAATGTGGAATGACAATGTGTGGTTGGCAGGCGGAGCCGGAACTACAAATACATTGGCATCCAGTTCTGATGGTATTACGTGGACTGGACTTGGAAATAGCGCAATGGACTTGGCAGTAAATGATTTACAATGGGCTGGAATCCAATGGATAATGGCTGGAAAAAGTTCATCCGGAAATAATATGAAATATTCTACAAACACAAGCGGGCAAAATGGATGGACGAATGCGTCAAATCAACCATTTACAACAAGTGGCAATTCTATATTCTGGAATGGACAAACAACAGTTGCTGTGGGTGAAGGAACTAATACAATTGCGTCATCAACAGACTTGGGAATAACATGGAGCGGACAAGGAACAAGCATATTCTCAACAAGAGGCAATGAAGTATTTTGGAATGATAAGCGATGGATAGCATCGGGAGCGGGAACAAATACGCTAGTATATAGTAATAATGGAACAACATGGTTTTCTTCGCAAGGAAACAATATATTTACAGAGGGATTTGGAATAGGAACCAATCCAAAGGTGGGCGCAACACCAATAAGAAGTGCGATTACATTAAATAATAGAGAAAAGGTGTGTGTAAATACGCCGAAGTCGTATGATAGTGATATTGCGGATGATACATCATTGGTATTTAACCTTAATGTATACGGTCCGGATGGTGCTGAGACATCCGACAAACCCCCTCACAACCCCCCCTTTTCCTTTTTTCACTCTT
>JACCEA011592067.1_pt1 | contig 18359 bp, 19 predicted proteins | sample 7449851 | NCBI WGS metagenome assembly JACCEA01 (sample SAMN15323453, study PRJNA562643) | freshwater metagenome | isolation source: river surface water | place: USA:Blue River Watershed | collected 2017-08-18
TGATTAGCTCCATTTTTTTAGGTAACCAATCATATTATTACACTTCAAAGTGGTGCACTTTTATTTCGGGCGATTTATCAACAATTAGGCTTCAGGTGGTGCATTTTAACATCGGGCGTAACAATTATAAAAATTTATGTTGTAAGGGTAATCCCATGAATAATAAAGAATTAATTTTATTTACGTCAACTGATGGCAATGTAACGGTTGATGTGCAGCTAAAAAACGACACAGTTTGGCTGTCACTTAATCAATTAAGTCAGTTATTTGGTCGTGATAAATCGGTGATTTCACGACATCTAAAAAATATATTTTCAAGCGAGGAATTGGATAAAAATTCAGTTGTTGCATTTTTTGCATATTGCAAATTCAGATAAACCAGTAGCATTTTATAGCTTAGATGTCATTATTTCGGTCGGTTATCGGGTAAAATCTAAACGAGGAGTAGAGTTTAGAAAATGGGCTAACTCAGTTTTAAAAGATTACCTCCTCAAAGGCTATGCGCTGAATAATAATTTGATCAATAAAACCCACCATGAATATCAAAATTTACTTGATTTACTCAATAAAACTTTAGCTAGTAATCAATTAATTACCGCCCAAGGGCAGAGCGTGATTAATTTGATTAATGAATATGCTACGACGTGGACATCATTATTACAGTATGATGAAGATCGCTTATTAATTCCAGAGAATATGCATAAAAGTAGCATTGGGTTAACTCCTGAAAGCGCACTACAGGCGATTGGCGAGTTTAAAGCCAGTTTGTTGGTGATAGGTGAAGCTACACAGTTATTCGGTAATGAGCGTAATGATCAGTTACAATCAATTTTATCTAATTTGGATCAAACTATGTTTGGTGAAGAGCTTTATCGTAGTGTCGAAGAAAAAGCGGCGAATTTGTTTTACATGGTGATTAAAGATCATCCGTTTAGCGATGGCAATAAGCGCATCGGTAGTTTTTTGTTTTTACTCTATATCCAGTTGAATAAATTACCGCTAAAGATTGATAATATCGGACTTACTTCATTAGCCTTGTTGATCGCTGAGTCAGATCCGCAACAAAAAAATCTGCTAATTAGATTGATTGTAAATCTTTTGGCGCCAAATCAAGAATAATCTATAAATAACTAGCACCGCAGTGTATAAATATAAAATGTATTGTATGTTAAACAAAACTATGTTACAATGGCAATATGTTTAATATACAGTGCAGAAACAAGATGAACTTAGTCGAAATCGGATATTTAATAGCCTCAGCCAGAAAAAAGCGTAAGTTAACTCAAGGTGAATTAGCGCGTGAGGCTGGTATTGGCCGCACTACATTATCACTTATTGAAAATGGTTCGATAAATGAAATTGGTATCAACAAGATAATTGCTCTTGGTGAACTTTTGGGGTTTGAGGTTGCTATTCAAGAAAAATCTAGTCGTCCCACCCTCCAGCAGCTTTTAGCGGAAAAAGATAATCATGGTTAATGTTTTTATCGCGAGTCATCAAGTTGGTGAGCTTTTTCAATCAACACAAACCTCCAGTAAATTTATTTTTAATTATGCTGCCACGGCATTACCTAATGAAGCGGTATCATTGACAATGCCTGTGACCAATGAACAATATGATTTTTGGCATGGCTTACATCCTATTTTTGAAATGAATTTGCCAGAAGGTGTTTTGCTTGAAAAATTAAAAACTATTTATCGCAAGCAGATTATTAATTTTTCTGATTTGGATTTGCTTTGATCTGATTGATGATATTTACTATGGTTTTGAAGATTTTTGCGTATTGCAAGCCAGGCGTACTCATGAAAAATATGACAGTAGTTATGAGCAAATCGCAAAAAGCATCAAGAATAATTTGGTTGGTGACAGTACCGTTAACCTAAAATCGGCATTATCGGATTACTTTAAATCATTGGTTGTGAATATTTTATTGCGGAATGGTGATGCTCATTTAAAAAATTATGGCTTGATTTATAAAGATACTAATAGTATAGTCGATCTTGCACCAATCTATGATATTGTAACAACCACGGTATATTTAGCTAAAGATATTATGGCACTTACCTTAAATGGTAGTAAACGTTGGGCTACTAGGAGTGATTTACTCTCTTTTGCAACTAAGTCATGTCTGCTGTCAAAGGCTGAAGCGGTACTAATATTTGATGAGGTTATTACTGCTATCAAACAAGTTAGTGATCTGTTAATCCAAGAAATTGAATTAAATTATAAATTTAAAGATGTTGGGACGCGAATGAAAGATATCTGGCATGATACAAGTATTAAATTCTAAATTGTAGAATTGGTTGCTAAAGAACGTAATAATCAGTTCAATTAACAAGATAAATTAATTAAAATCAAAGGATAGAAAAAATATGCAAATCGCCACCTGGAATGTAAATTCACTTAAAGTACGTCTGCCGCATGTTCTGGATTGGTTACAACAAACTGGTTGTGACGTGCTTGGCTTACAAGAGCTGAAATTAGACAATGCTGCCAATGACAAATTAGTCGCCGAATTTGCGGCAATCGGGTATAACTTCATTTATAACGGGCAAAAAACCTATAATGGCGTGGCGTTAATTAGTAAATTTCCGCTTGAAAATGTCGTGTTGGATATTCCTGAGTATGATGATGTGCAAAAACGAGTGATCGCGGCGACGGTTAATGGCGTGCGGGTGATTTGCGCTTATTTTGTTAATGGCGAAAGCTTGATTAGTGATAAATATCAGTATAAATTAGCGTGGCTGGCACAATTAGAAGGCTATATTCAGCGCGAATTGCAACATTATCCTGAATTAGTTTTATTGGGTGATTACAATATTGCTCCCGAACCGCGCGATACCTATGATGCTGCAATATGGGAGGGTGGGGTGTTATGTAGCGAGCCTGAACGTGCGGCGTTTAATAATTTAGTTGCGTTGGGCTTAACCGATAGTTTTCGGCATTTCAATCAAGAAGATCGTCAATATACGTGGTGGGATTATCGTAATATGGCGTTTCGCCGTAAACAAGGCTTGCGAATTGATCATTTATTGGTTAGTCGTCAGCTAATTGAACGGGCAGAAGCGTGTGTAATTGATCCAGCGCCACGCAAACTTGAGCGCCCATCCGATCACACGCCCGTGATTCTAACCCTGAAATAGCCTATAATAACGTCTTAAACAATTTAACCAAATTTTGCGTCTGTGTGACCATTGCAGAGTGCGAAAGCTAAATTGGATTATTTGCGGATGATTTTGTCATTCTGCGCTGTAGTTTTAACTATTTATTAATCTATACAGAAAGTAATTATGTCTCAAGAAAATTCTATTCAACAATATCCACGTTTGTTGTGGTTTATTCAACTCTCATATACTGCGGTAATTTTGCTGGCAAATTGGTTTGATATTCGCATGATAAAAATCGCTGGGCTTGAAACCGATGCAGGCACGCTAATTTTCCCCTTGACCTTTATTTTATCCGATTTAATTACCGAAGTTTACGGCTATAAATTTGCGCGGCGTGCAATTTGGGTCGGATTTCTGTTTAATTTTGTGTTTATTGCCTATGGTCAATTAATTATTCATTTGCCAAGCCCAGATTATGCGCTAGGTGTGAATGATAAATTTGATAGCTTATTAGGCTTTAATGCACGGATTATCATCGCCTCAACGATTTCATACCTGTGTGCCGAACCGTTAAATTCCTATATTATGGCTAAACTCAAACTAAAAACCCGTGGTAAATTAATGTGGCTGCGCTTTGTGTCCTCGACCGCCGTGGCGTCACTGTTTGATAGCTTCTTGTTTGGCACCTTAGCCTTCTATGGTACGATGCCGTTGCATGATCTGATTATCTTTAATTTTACGATGTGGGGAATTAAAGTCTTTATTGAAATTTGTGGTTTGCCGCTGTCTTTAAGTTTAGCTTGGCGCCTCAAACGTTCCGAAGGCTTGGATATGTATGATGTTGGGACTAAGTTTTCCATATTTAGTCTGGATGCTAAATATGCTAAAGCGAATAACCATTTTAATTAGGTAGCGGTTAATTCTTTAATGCTGGGCACGCATTAAGCACCAAATCTCAACGTGTGCTGCGCCGAGTTGTTGACATAATTTCGCTAATTCATTAACCGTGGTGCCACTGGTAACGACATCATCGACAATAGCGATGCTTTTACCACGTAGATCGGTTTGAATGATAAAGGCATTGCTTAAATTACTCAGTCGTTGTTGGCGATTTAAAGTGGCTTGTGCTTGGGTTTCTTTTGTGCGTTGCGCCTGTATTAGTTGGACTTGCGGATTAAACTGTCGAAATTCGCGTAACAATTCGTGCACCTGATTAAAGCCACGGAGTTTATGTTTCTTCGGGTGCAGTGGCACTGGTATAATTACCTCTGGTAACCGTTGGATTTGGCGTGCAATTTGGCTCCAGAATAATTGACTCAAAAGCGTGGTATATTCTATTTTGTGATTATACTTGAGTTGATGGAGAATTTTATCCAGTGGAAAACCATATTCAAAGGCGCTAATCACGCGTTCAAATTGGAAATTATTTTCGTGACAGTTAGCACAGTGCAATTCTTTGGGCGCTAATTGAATTAAACAGCGTGGGCAGTGATAACGATTATCGTGGCTAATTAAGCTGTGATAGCAATCTTGGCAAATTTGCTGATCATTGCTGCAGCCACACAAAACACAGTTTTGCTCCAGCAAAATTACCTTTTTCAGCCAATTATTACAAAAGTGAAATAAATTAATCATGGATAATCTCATTCTAAATACCGCATTGATCCGCAAATTATTTAATCGTAAAGCCGCGAGCCTCGCTCAAGTGGATTTTTTATTTCAAGATTTAGCCGCACGGGTTATTTCCAGATTAGATTATATCAAGTTAGACCCGCGTATAATCGTTGATTGTGGTGCTGGAGGTGGATTTGATCGTGAGTTGCTTATGCAAAAATTCCCTGCCGCTGATTTAATTGAACTTGATTTAGCGCTTGAAACGCTTAAGTTACGCCAATTAGCTCCGCAAAGCGTGTTAAGTAAATTCTTCAAAAAACCTGCCGCGCAAAATTTACTTTGTGCCGATGCCAATCAACTCCCTTTAGCTAATTTGAGCATTGATTTTGTCTATGCTAATTTATTGCTGCCATATATCAGTGATATTCCTGCTTTTATTCGTGAAATTAGACGGGTTTTAAAGCTTGGTGGTGCGTTTTGCATCTCAGGGCTTGGGGTTGACTCATTTAAAGAGTTACGGGCGCTGGGATTAAGTAGCTACCGTTTTCCAGATATGCATGATATTGGTGATATGTGTATTGATGCTGGTTTGAGTAATCCAGTGGTGGATACCGAATATATCACCTTAGATTATGAAAGCTTGGCACTCTTGCTGCATGAGGTTAAATTAGTTGCATGTGGCGCGGCAAATGCGGCCAGTTTACGCCAGCCACTAACTAAGGCACAGCTTAAAAATCTACGCCAACAATATAATTTGCCGCACAAGTTAACCCTGGAGGTTTTTGTCGCACATGGTTGGAAAGATCAGTCGCGCATTGATTTACCAGCAGGGCAGCAGGTAATTAATTTTAAAAGATAAGTCGAGTGGGCTATGTTAAAATTGCCGTCTAAGACAATTTTAATTAAATGTATAACAAATTTTTTGTTCTTATAGTTTTTAAATGGATATAGTTATTTAATTGCTTTGGCGGATAATTTTTGTCGCGCGGCAATTAATTTACGTGATTAGTGATGTGAGTAATTTAAATATTTTATGGGGGTAACATGGGGGTAATTCGACAAAATTGGATCGGAATTGTGGGCTTGATTGGTTTGTGCATTGGGATGCCACTGCCGCACGGTATTTTGCAAAATTCAATCAATTTAGTGAGCTTTATCGCTTTAGTTTTATATGCCTGGTTGGGCAAAAATGAATTTTTTACTTATCAACAAAGTGTGGTTTTGCTTGGCGCAGTTTTAAAAATGTTGAATGTGAATGATCTAATTATTGCGAGTGTTTTAGTGATTATTTCATTGGTAGCTGTAGTTAAAATTTTGCAAAATCCTGTTTTTCGCGTTTGGTATACTGCGGTGGGATTTATTGGTTTAGCGGGGTTTGTCTATGGTTATGCAACGTTAAATCCGATTGCCTATGCTGTAGCAGGAGTAGCTTCGACGATTTATAGTTTTGTCAGTTATTCTAAAGGCGTTAAAAGCGCATTTTTGTTTGGGATTCTAAATATTATTTATGGCTCCATCGCGCTCTATCTTGTTTTTAGTGGCTAATTTATCATTTGATCGATTAGAACGTACAAAGGCAGCAAGTTAAGCTGCCTTAATTTTTTGTTCATAGACCGCGTTCATTTGTTGATGTAAATAAAGTGCTAATTCGTGGCGTGAGGCAAAATCTTGTGCATCAATCGTTGGTAGTATAAATGCGTGTGCGGTTAAATTTTTGCCAGCTAAAGTATTTAAAACCGTTTGCAGTAAATTGCGCCCATAGTAAAGTGTTTCTTCGGCAAAGCTACCATCGGCACGATAGTAAATTAGAATGATTGGAATTATCTTGCTTTTGGCTTGAATTGCGGCTTCCAATAATGGAGATTTAAACAAAAAGAGTTCTTTACCATTATTTATTTTGCCCTCAGGAAAGAGGCCAACACATTTACCAGCGCTCAATTCGTGGCTAATTAGCTGATTAGCGTGCAGAATATCGCGTTTGTTTTCACGGTTAATAAAAATGGTACTGCCTGCTTTGGCAATTTGATTAATCACTGGCCATTTGGCAATTTCAGCCTTAGCCACAAAGCTAGTCACATGAATTGAAACTAAGATTAGAATGTCAAGCCATGACATATGATTGGCTACGAGCATGTGGTTTTTAACTAAGTAGTCATAGTTGCTTTGTCCACTAACTTTCAATTTAACCCCGCTGGCTTTAATGAGTAAATTTGACCAAATGCGAATCATTTTGTGCCAAATTTTCAGCGGAACTAAGTAGAAAACCGTAAGTGAGAGTAGTGCCGAAACTAGAGCAATAATTAGGATAATCAGTAAACGCCAGCCGATAATAAGTGGTTTTAACATAAATACAACACTTTATAAAATTAAACTAGCGTTATTGTACTAAAAATATTCTACATCGGTGATAGTTTGATAGAATAGAGGCTTGTTAATTTTAAGTTTACTAACTATGAATATCGCGGATTTAAAAATAAAGATCTTATTTGTTTGTATGGGGAATATTTGCCGTTCTCCGCTTGCTGAGGGAGTTTTTCAGGCTATGCTTGAAACTCAAAATTTAAGCCAGAAGTTTATAATTGATTCTGCAGGAACTTCCAATTACCACGTCGGAGATTTAGCTGATCAACGAGCGGTTAGTGTTGCGAAACAACGAGGGGTTAACTTAACTCATCGTGCTCGTCAATTTGTGGCGAATGACTTTGAGGAGTTTGATTATATTTTGGTGATGGATCATCTGAATTATGATGCCGTGCTAAATTTGGGTTTTTTACCTCATCATCCAGAAAAAGTTTTTTTATTCAGAAGTTTTGATATTGATGCGCAGGGTGAGTATAATGTTCCAGATCCATACTACGGCGGTGAAGAAGATTTTGGCGAGGTGATTGATATCGTTAGCCGTGCCAGCATGGGGTTTATTCAGTTTTTACACCAAGAAAAACTATTGGCTTAGTGAATTTTTATTGCGTAAAATAATAAAAACCCTCTAATTGTTTTGCTTAGAGGGTTTTTTAATTTTGCCGGTGTTTATGCGTCATCAAGTAACAAGCTGATTGACTCTTCATTGTTAATGCGACGAATGGTCTCAGCCACCAAATCAGCAATACTAGCAATGCGAATTTTGCTTGAGTGTCCTTTAAATGGAATCGTGTCGGTTATGACCACTTCATCAATAATCGAATCATTAATATACTCAATTGCTTTTCCTGAGAATACTGCATGGGTTGCATAGGCATACACTTGTTTAGCACCACGGGCCTTTAAAGCCTCAGCTGCTTTGCAGAGCGTTTTGGCAGTATCAATCATATCGTCAATAATAATACAATTCTTACCATTAATATCACCAATAATATTCATTACTTCAGCTTCATTAGCCTTAGGACGACGTTTATCAATAATGGCTAACTCGGTGCCAAGGCTTTTGGCGAAAACCCTAGCTCGCAGTACACCACCCATATCAGGGGATACAATAATTAAATCTTGGTAATTCTTAAGTTTAATATCTTGTAATAAAACTGGGGATGCATAAATGTTATCAACAGGAATATCAAAGAAGCCTTGAATTTGATCAGCATGTAAATCAATTGTAAAGACACGATCTACACCAGCTGAGGTTAACATGTTTGCAACTAATTTTGCCGAAATAGGCACACGCGCTGAACGTGGGCGACGATCTTGGCGGGCATAACCAAAATATGGAATAGCTGCTGTAATTCGTCCCGCTGAAGAGCGTTTTAAGGCATCAATCAGGGTTAAAACTTCCATTAGATTGTCATTGGTTGGGTTGCAGGTTGGTTGCAGTACAAATACGTCAGAACCACGGACATTCTCAAGTATTTCTACGGCAATCTCGCCATCGCTGAATTTGGTAACATTGGCTTTACCGACACTAATATCTAAGCATTTGGCAACTTGTTGCGCAAATTTAGGGTTGGCTGTTCCAGTAAAGATCATTAGATTTTTGCGCATATACATTTTAGCCTCTTGTGAAAGATGTTTTGACAAAAAAAAGCGTATATCATCTATTTAGGATGATATACGCTTTTTACGACTTGGCTGGGGTGGGAGGGATCGAACCTACGAATGCCGGAATCAAAATCCGGTGCCTTACCGCTTGGCGACACCCCAATAAAAAATCTGTTTTACTCACAAGCTACCGTTGATATCGGCAAACTTGCTGCGAGGAAAGTATTATAACTCGGGCTTAAAATATTTGCAACTTTTTTTGCTTGTGCTTTATCAGTAAAGCTTATATAAACACAGCTTCCAGAGCCTGTCATGACCGCATTCCCATATTGATTTAATTCAGAAAAAATGCTATTAATTTGTGGGTGAATTTTTTTTACAATTACTTCCAAATCATTGGTTTTTTCGCTAATTAATTGCTCGATAGTAATGGAATCTGCGTTAATTTGCCCAAAATTAAGCTCTAAGGCGCTAAAGATATTCTTGGTTGTGATATGAAAATCAGGTTTTACGATGACGAAATAGAGTTGTGGAACTTCAATTGGTGTGATAATTTCACCAATTCCAGTAACTAAAGCATTGCGTCCTTGGATAAAAAACGGTACATCCGCGCCGAGTTGTAAACCAAGCTGCATTAATTCGGCACAATTGAGACCAGTATTCCAAAGCTTATTCAAAACAATTAATACTGCGGCCGCATTGGAGCTACCTCCACCCATACCTGCACCCGATGGAATTACTTTTTTAATTTTGATATTCGCGCCTAAACTAGAGTGAGTGTGTTCTTGAAGGAGTTTAGCGGCACGATAAGACAAATCTTTTTGGTAAAACCAAGCTTGTTGATGTTCAATTAAAGAAATTTTGCCATTTTTGGTGACTTGCATTTCAATTTGATCACAGAGGTCAATTAAACAAAAGACACTTTTGAGTAAATGATAACCATCGGCACGTTTGCCAACAATCCGTAAACCAAGGTTGAGTTTAGCTGGCGAGAGTATATTATGAAATTGGTAGTACATAATCAACTTTGCATAAAAAAAGATATGACATTATTTTGCCATATCTTTAATTTGTGAAGAGATAATCTTATTATTTGACTAAATCTAGTAATTTATCAAAAGCTTCAACAAATTGTTGCAAGCCGTCTTTTTGAAGTTTCTCACCTAATTCGTGTAAGTTAATGCCATTAGCCTCAACTTGAGCTAGAATTACTGACGCATTTTGAATGCCATTGGTTAAGCGACTAGCCGCAACACCATGATCGCGAAATGCATCTAAAGTTGCATCAGGTACGGTATTAATAGTTTCTTCGCCAATTAATTCTTCAATATACATTACATCCGAATAATTTTTATTTTTAACGCCAGTACTTGCCCACAATAAATATTGACCTTTAGCACCGTGCGCTTTTAGCGCAGCAAAGCGTTCGCCGTTAAATATTTTTTGGTAATCAAGATAAGCTTGACGGGATAGGTTAATCGCCGTTTTGCCTTGTAGCTCAACAGGTAGTTTTTCATCTACAGCACTATCTATGCGCGATAAGAAGAAACTAGCTACGGTTTTAATTTTATCAATTGGTAAATTTTGTGCTGTGCGTGCTTCTAGTCCACGAATGTATGCATCCCAGATTGCGTTAACTTGCGCTAAATTAAACAGTAACGTTATATTAACGTTTAGACCTAAGATTACTAATTGTTCAAATGCTTCAACCCCAGCTGGTGTAGCGGGAACTTTAATTAATAGATTAGGTTCATTAACCGCATTCCATAATTCTAAAGCGCTTTTTACAGTTCCCTCAGCATCATGGCATAAATCTGGTGATACTTCCAGACTAATATAACCATCTTCGGCATTGGATGATTTATAAAGCGGTGCCATAATTTTGCAGGCTTGCTTAATATCCACAACCGCCATTCTTTCATAGCGTTGTAATGGAGTTAAGCTTTCTTTTTTTAACTCAATAAGCTGTTCTTGATAGCGTTTATCGCTTGAGATTGCCTTATAGAAAATGGCTGGATTAGATGTTACTCCAGTAATTTCGTCATCACGCATCATCTTTTCAAGAGTGCCTGAAGCTAAAAATTCACGTGAAATATTATCCAGCCAAATCTTTTGACCGTATTGTTTAATTGCTGCAATTCTGCTTGACATATTGATAATCCTTATATAAAATAATTGTTCACTGTGTATTATACCTAGAATAACCTTACTCTGCTTATGAATTTATTAGTGCGCTGCAATAATTTTTATTAGTCGCACACCTAAGGTATTTTGCTATACTAATGGAAGTATGTACTATAACCTGTATTTTTGTCACTACCTTGTGACGGGAGTTGTAAATGAGTAATGATTTAGATCAATTGCAAACTAAAGAGTGGTTAGATTCGGTTGATAATGTTATTGAATTAGAATCTGCAGAACGTGCGGCCTATCTAATTAATGCTGTCGTAAAGCGTCTTGGTGATAAAACTGGTGTTCAAGTTCACAAAAGTGTGAATACTGAATACGTTAATACGATCAGCACCGCGAATCAATTAGTCTATCCAGGTAATAAAGATATTGAAAAGCGCATTTCTGCATATATTCGTTGGAATGCGGCTGCGATGGTTTCAAATGCGAATAAAATTTCTAGTGAGTTAGGTGGGCATATTTCTTCTTATGCTGGCGCTGCATATTTGTATGAAGTTGGGTTTAATCATTTTTGGCGCGCACCTAAAGATGAGCAACATGGCGATATGATCTTTGTACAAGGTCATTCGGCGCCAGGTATTTATGCACGTAGTTTTGTTGAGGGTCGCTTTAATGAGGATCGTTTACGCCATTTTCGCCAAGAATCAGCAAATGTAGGTTTATCTTCATATCCACATCCATGGTTAATGCCTGATTATTGGCAGTTTCCAACTGTGTCAATGGGGCTTGGTCCATTGATGGCAATCTACCAAGCTCGGTTTATGCACTATCTTGATGATAGAGGGATTGCTGACACCAAAGGACGTAAAGTTTGGTGCTTTATTGGTGATGGAGAATCATCAGAGCCAGAAACTCTTGGTAATATTCATATTGCTTCACGTGAAGGTCTTGATAACCTAATTTTTGTTATGAGTTGTAACCTACAACGTCTGGATGGACCTGTTAACGGTAATGGTAAAATTATTCAAGAAATGGAAGGGTTATTTACTGGCGCTGGTTGGAAGGTAATTAAGGTTATTTGGGGTAAAGGTTGGGATCGTTTATTGGAAAATGATCACTTAGGTAAATTAAAACAATTAATGATGGAAACAGTTGATGGTGCATACCAAGATTTGAAATCAAAAGATGGTGCTTACGTTCGTGAGAAATTCTTTGGTAAATATCCAGAAACATTGGCATTAGTGCAAGATATGAGTGATGATGATATCTGGGCATTAACTCGTGGTGGTCATGACTTAGATAAAATTTATGCAGCCTATCATGAAGCGGCAACTAATCCAGAAGGTAAACCAGTAATAATTTTAGCTAAGACCATTAAAGGTTATGGCTTAAAAGGTGCTGGTGAATCACAAAACGTTGCACATAATACTAAAAAATTATCTACTGAAACAATGAAACACATTCGTAACAAATTTGATCTTCCATTGACGGATGAAGAAGTTGAAGCTGCGCCATTTATTAATTTAATTGAAGGTACTCCAGAGCATACCTATTTGCATGCTCAACGTGAAAAATTGGGGGGGTATTTACCAGTTCGTAAACCATCAATGACAACCTTAAAAATTCCTGAACTAAGTGCTTTTGATGCAATGTTAAAAGATACTGGTGAGCGTGAAATGTCTTCTACAATGGCATTTGTTAGAATGTTAAATGTGTTAGTTAAAGATAAAGAGTTAGGAAAGCATATTGTTCCAATTGTGCCAGATGAATCTCGTACTTTTGGTATGGAAGGTATGTTCCGTCAATTAGGTATTTGGTCACACGTTGGGCAAAAATACACACCAGAAGATGCTTCGCAATTAATGTACTATAAAGAAGCCGTTAATGGTCAAATATTCCAAGAGGGTATTAATGAACCAGGTGCGATGAGTACATGGATTGCAGCAGCAACAAGTTATGCTAATCATGGTGTACCAATGATTCCATTCTATATTTATTATTCAATGTTTGGTTTCCAACGTACTGGAGATTTAGCTTGGGCAGCTGGTGATATGCGTGCACGTGGATTTATTATCGGTGGTACGGCAGGTAGAACGACGCTAAACGGTGAAGGCTTACAGCATGAAGATGGTCATAGTCAAGTTCAAGCTGATTTGATTCCAAATTGTGAATCTTATGATCCTACTTTTGCATATGAACTAGCGGTTATTCTGCAACACGGTATGCATGAAATGTATGTTGAGCATAAAGATAAATATTATTATATTACTGTTATGAACGAAAATTACACACATCCTGCGATGCCTGTTGGTATTGAGCAAGACATTATTAACGGTTGTTATTTGTTTAAATCAGTTGGTAATGGTAATATATCAGTTAATTTGATCGGTAGTGGTTCTATTTTACGTGAAGTAATTGGTGCAGCTGATTTATTGAGTCAAGATTTTGGGCTTAAAGTAAATGTGTTTTCAGCAACTTCATTCAATAAACTACATCGTGAAGGTATGGCGATTAACCGTCATAATATGTTAAATCCTCTTGCTCCACAAGCAAAAACTTTTATTGCTCAAAAATTAGAGCAAACCGATGCTTTGGTAACGGTAGCGGCTACGGATTATATTCGTAATTTCGCGGATAAAATTCGTGAATTTGTGCCAGGTAAATATATTACTTTAGGTACTGATGGATTTGGTCGTTCAGATTATCGTCAAGCGTTACGTGAGTTTTTTGAAGTAAATCGTTACTATGTTGCGGTTGCTGCATTAAAAGGTTTGGCTGATCAAGGTCTAATTGAAGCTAATGTTGTAGCAGATGCAATCATTAAATACGGAATTAATACCAACAAGGCTAATCCTTGGGAGGTTTAATTTAGGAGTTTTAGATGCGTAAATTATTTGTTTGCTTTGGATTTTGCTGTTACTGTTTGACAGTTAATGCCGATCAGGGGCGCAATCAAGGGGCGGTGAATAATTTATGTCAAAATTTGACAGTTGCTTGTCAGGAAGGTGATAAATCTTCTTGTCAAGCGCTTAAAGATACAGGGTGTCAGTGTGACTCTGAACAAGGAACATGCACCCGTGGTAATTATTCTAATTAAAAAGGTTAAGCAATGAGTTTAATTGAATTAAAAATTCCTGATATTGGTGGTCATAGCGATGTAAATGTAGCTGAAGTTTACGTTAAAGTCGGCGATAAAATTAACATTGATGATAATTTATTTATGTTAGAAACTGATAAAGCAACCATGGAAGTTCCTGCTGAATTGGCTGGTGTGGTGACTGAGGTTTTAGTTCAGGTTGGTTCTAAAGTTAATGAAGGTGATGTAGTGGTTAAGGTTCAAGCAGATGGTGCTGTAGTAGCGCCAGCAGCGGCTCCTAGCGCTCCAGTAGAAGTTGCACCTGTTGCCGTAATAGCTTCTCCAGCAGTCGCTAGTCCGGCTGTGGCAAGTACCCAAATAGTTCAGGTTCTTGTTCCTGATTTAAGTGGTAATAATGATGTTTCAATTATTGAAGTTGCCGTAAAAGTTGGTGATAGCATTAAAGAAGAAGATACCATTATGACCTTGGAAACTGACAAGGCAACCATGGATGTACCATCAACTGCGAGTGGTATTATTAAAGAACTTAAAGTTCAAGTTGGTGGTAAAGTAAATCAAGGTGATTTAATTATCTTGGTTGAAACGACTTCAAGTGCACCTGCTGCGGTGGTAGCTCCAGTTATTGCTGCTGCACCTGTTGTGGTAGCTGCTAGCGCAGCTCCAGTTGCCGTGCAAGCTTCTGTAGCGTGCGCTAAAGTTGATGAAGTGGCTTTTTCTAATGCATTTGCTTCACCATCGATTCGTAAATTGGCTCGTGAACTTGGTACTGATTTAGGTAAGGTTAAAGGAAATGGCACTAAAGGACGCATTACCGAAGATGATTTAAAAGCTTTCATTAAGAGTGTCATGTCAGGTCAAGTTAGTAATGGTGCTGTATCTGCTCCGAGTAATGGTTCTGGCGGAGGCATTGATTTAATTCCGTGGCCAAAAGTTGATTTTGCTAAATTTGGCCCTGTGCGGGTTGAAGCGATGTCGCGGATTAAAAAACTTTCAGGGGCTAATTTAGCGCGTAATTGGGTTATGATTCCGCATGTTACCGTATTTGAAAATGCGGATATTACTGAAATGGAAAATTTCCGTAAGCAATTAAATGAAGAATATAAGCGCGCTGAAATTAAGGTAACGCCATTGGCTTTCTTAATTAAAGCAGCAGTTTTTGCTTTGAAAAAATTCCCAGCATTTAATGCTTCAATTGATGGTGATAATTTAGTTTACAAAGATTATTATAACATCGGGTTTGCGGCAGATACACCAAATGGTTTAGTTGTTCCTGTAGTTAAAGATGCAGATAAAAAAGGCATTGTGCAAATTGCCGAGGAAACTTCAGTTTTAGCTAAAGCTGCCCGAGATGGTAAATTAAAACCTGCGGATATGCAAGGTGGTACGTTCACCGTTTCTAGCTTAGGTGGATTGGGGTCAACCGCGTTTACGCCAATTATCAATGCTCCAGAAGTAGCAATTATGGGAGTTTCAAAATCAGCCATTCAACCAGTTTGGAATGGTAAAGAATTTGCACCACGCCTAATTCTACCGTTATCACTATCATTTGATCATCGGATTGTTGATGGTGCAGCGGGAGCTAAATTTGCTTCGTTTATGGCTTCGGTTTTGTCAGATTTACGCCGCATGGCTTTGTAAAAATGATTTAATCAGCAAAAACCCAGAATATTTGATTGTTCTGGGTTTTTTACATTAACCACGGCTAGAATAAATTCCATTAGTGGTTAATCTTTTTAATTCTGCAATTACTTTAGATTACTTAAAATCTATTTAGCCATGGATAAAATTTCAGTGACAGCTTTGGCGTCAATGTTTTTATGTTCACCTAGATTACTTGAACTATATTTGAATAAATTCGTCGTAATCATTTCAGCATCTACATTAATTTCATAATTTGAAAATTTAGTTTTGACACCCAAAGAGTGGAAAAATTCTTCAGTCTTAATGATCGCTTGTTTAATTGCTACATCAGGATGGCTGTTTTCTAATCCCCAAACATTATGTGCAAATTTTAAGAGTTTGGCGGCTTTGTGCTGTTGTTGTTGGCGCCACAGTTGAGGTGCAATAATCGCTAAACTTTGTCCGTGATCTAAGCCATAGGCGGCAGTTAATTCATGACCGATCATGTGAGTTGCCCAATCGTGATCGACCCCGATGCCAATAATTCCATTTAATGCATTGGTAGCTGCCCACATCCAATTTGCGCGCGTCGCATAGTCTTGCGTACCATTCACGATATCGATCCCAACTTCAATTAATGTTTTTAACACGGCTTCAGCAAAACCATCTTGAATTGACGAATTTAAATCAGTTGTTAAATATTGTTCGGTTACGTGAATAAATGGATCAATAATTCCATTTTGTAACTGTCTGGTTGGTAAACTATAGGTGCTTTCTGGATCAAGAATGGCAAATTGAGGGAAAACTAGTGGATTCATGAAAGCCTGTTTTGCTCCAATTGAACGGCGTGAAATTACTGCACCACTGTTCATTTCTGAGCCAGTTGCTGGAAGTGTTTGCACAACGCCAAGTGTAATAGCTTTATCTGCTTGATATGTGGGGTTGGTTAATATTTCCCACGGGTCACCTTGATAATGTGCCGCTAAAGCAATAAATTTGCAGCCATCAATGATTGATCCGCCACCAACCGCTAAAATAAGTTCAATTTTTTCAGTTTGGCAAATTTTAACCGCGCGCATGAGTGTGTCATAATCTGGATTGGCTTCGATTCCAGAAAATTCAATAATTTGTTGATTTTTCAAAGCATCAATTACTTGCTGATAGACACCATTGGATTTGATTGATCCACCACCATAAGCCAGTAAAATTTTAGTGTTAGCAGGAATTAGCTGGCTTAATTCTTGGATTTGCCCTTTGCCAAAAAGTATGTTAACCGGGTTGTAATAGGTGAAGTTATGCATATAAATTCCTTAAAAATGATTAAGATGCGATGAGTTCATTAATTATAATTAGCTTTAATTGGTTTTATTAAGACCCGTAGCGGACTAGCCTCCAGTCCTTCATAAGCCAATGGAATAGCAATCATTTCATAAATTCCACTGGGTATATTATGTAATTTTAATCCTTCAATAATTGCAATGTTACTACTTAATAATTGTAGGTGATTTTCAAAATCAGTCAACTGGTTACATGGGTCAACACTCGGAGTATCTATCCCAATTAGGATACAGTTTTGTTGAATAAGGTTCTGGGTTAGTTCTGGGTGTAATGTAGCAAAATTAGGGTTAAAATCTTGGGTATAGTCAAATGTATTTGTTGCAATCAGTATTCGTGATTCTGAAAAATTAGGCAAATCGCTTGGCAGAATAGTTTTGTGTTTTCTTTGGCTAAGGTCTAAGTTTATAATTTGGCAGCGACCAATATATTTGTTCAAATCGACTTGATCAATGCTTAAACCGGTTGGGATAAAATGGAGTGGCGCGTCAGTATGCGTGCCAAAATGTAATCCAGTATGTACGCTGCTGGTAACAATCTTAGTTTTACCTTGAGTAAAGTTGCTTTGATTTAGCGTAAATGCCTCATCATTTGGATAGATGGCTAGTTTGGCTGAAATTGGATGGCTAATATCGATCCACATTGTTTGGTTATCCTATTTATCTTTGAGTAGATTCCTTTAGCATTTTAACATAATTATGCCTATAATTAATGAACTAAATTATTGCTGTAATTTACTTGGCAACAATTTTAAAAAATGATTATAATTATGTAATGAATAACTATGCCGAGGGAGGCTCATCATGTTTAATCGAATTTATGTGCCAATTGATAATTCAGATATTTCAGATAAAGTTTTACAAGAGGCAATTAAATTAGCTAAATCGAGCACTGCGAAATTAAGAATTGCTCACGTGGTAAATTTAGAACAAATTACCTTTGGAATTGAAATGGTTGGGGTGGCTGAACTTAAAGATGCCTTGCTGAGTATTGGGCAATCCTTGATAGATAAAGTTAAATTGCAGTTAGCGACAGCTGGTGTCGATGCTGAAGTGAAGTTAATTGAGAATTTTGGTTCTGAAATGTCGGCCTTAGTTGCTGAGGATGCCAAAGAATTTGGTGCAGATTTATTTATTCTTGGTTCACATCATTTGGGTTCGTTTTCACACTTTATAACTGGTGGAATTGCGGAAGACTTGGCTAAAGAAACAGAGGTTCCGATTCTATTAATTACTAAGCATAAACAAAAATAAAGTTGAAGATTTTTTAAAAATGGGTAGCGTAGCTGCCCATTTTTGATAGGTTGCTAATGGAAAAAATTCTAACGATAGCTGATCATTCGCGTTATTTCAAAAATTGTACCTATATTTATCCAGTTGTCTCAAGACGTTCAAATGGAATTTCGCTAGGCATTAATTTAAATTTAAATAATGCTTGTAATTGGCGCTGTGTTTATTGTCAGGTTGATGGTCTAATTCGTGGCAAACCCA
>JACCEA010980155.1_pt1 | contig 18352 bp, 14 predicted proteins | sample 7449851 | NCBI WGS metagenome assembly JACCEA01 (sample SAMN15323453, study PRJNA562643) | freshwater metagenome | isolation source: river surface water | place: USA:Blue River Watershed | collected 2017-08-18
ACAGGCGCCTGCTGGGGCCCGTGCTGTGCTCTGTGTTCCATGTTGACGCTGCTCTGCGCCTCCTGCTGGGCTGCGCTGCTGTGCTAAGTAATGTACAAGTATGTATTGTACGGTGTATCGTGTACTTAGGCCATATTATTCCGAAAAAGTTAACTTTGAAAAGGAATAGAGACTATACATCGTGATATTGAAGATAAACACAAATAACAAAGATCAATTATAATCACCATCAATTTTTATTATTTCTGCAGGAAACTCGCCAACTGACTTGGATCTATTCCCAGTTCACTGATGAATATTGATTCTAACTTCAAGAAATCATCTTCTTCTTTTTGACGCTTCTCTTCTTCAGCTCGCATAGCTTCATCTTGAGGGCTAAGAACCTCTGCTAACGCTCCAGTATTCGCACTACCTGTAGCACCCGGCCTTGTAGTTGCTGCAGCTGTTGGAGGAGCAGATGCACCAAAACCATCATCCGCTGTCGCTGGTCGACCAGCTGCAGCAGCTGCATGATTTTTCTGATATTCTTCGATTCCCACGAATGGAGCATCTGCTGTAGTCTTGGATATTTCAATTCTCTGTGAAGAATCATTCCCGTTAGGTGAGAATACTTAAAGGAGTAAATCATCAACTGACCTGTGCTTCCCGTTCCAAAAACTTCAACATGATAGCATCTTCTCTATGTACAGGTTTGATAAGATTTCTCGGCATTTCGAAAATATGCAGTGTTCCGACATCATCACCGACTGCTAGCAACTGCATCCGTGTATTTAATGCTGCATTATTGAGCGCATTGTTGTTGCCACCTGCACCACCAGCTGTTGTTCCTGTAGAGTTTCCAGAGAGAATTTCCATGGAAGTGATTTTGGCATGTGTAGCTTTCAACTCAATAGATGGTCTAAATCCAGAGTCAGTGAAATCCCAGACAAGAATTTGACCATCAGCACATGCAATAAATAAAACTGCTGGGCGAGTAGTGGACCATGCACCAGCGGTAAGATAGGAGTTAGACAATGGTGAAACAAAGAGTGGCGTATCTTCGCCAAGCTGAAATGAAAAAAGAGAGAGAACTGTTATTGACAAAATTATGATCCGGCATAGCATTTCTTACCTTCCATATGTGAAAATTCCAATCACTAATCGACAATACCACTTGTGGGAAGAATGGAGATTCCTGTAAATGAACACTTGGTCGCGCGTGATCTCTAGTTATCCATTTTACGCATGATACTTCTGCTTCATCGTCATCATCATCCTCTTTTGCTGCATTGGATGTCTCCTTTCTCGTCGATAAATCTGCCAAAATGATATCACCTTCTTCAGTAGCAATGATAAACTGCGACCGAGAATCGCCTGGGAAACTGCTTGGTTTGCCAACTACGAGTGTACTACTCTTTGGGTTTGCAGTTTCACAAATCTTGCACAAACTTAATTCACCAACACCTTCAATTCGCTTCAAATGAGCCTTAAATATAGGTGCCCAGATTGGTTTCATTCCATTTGTATCTTTACTAGATGTTTTTTCTGTTGGAATGTGCTTTGGCCTTGCAATATGACGCAATTCGTCATTGAAAATCTTTTCATAACGAATATCCCATACCATTACCAATCCATCACCAGCTACAGTAACAAACTGATAACTGTGTCCATCCAAGTGCTCTTTTCCCACAATCTGACCACGGTAGTTAATCTGAGTAGTAGGTGGCAACCAGAATAGATCAGCAACTGATTTCTTGTGACTATAATCTACTCCTGAGACATACTTTGGTACTACCGGTGCTACTGCCTGTTCTTCCTCCTCCTCTGCTTGATTGCTTGCACCACCTCCACCTCCAGAACCACGATTATTCTTGCGCAACGCATTGTTCATTGAATCACCTATTTCCCATAAAACTACTTGACCAGTAATACAACCACCAATCACCAGACTTGGGTCTGACTTATTAAAACGGAATGTAAAGATTTCATGATGGGATTGCATTAAAATCAATGGTTTGACCAATTGCCTGAAATCCCACAATAAAACATATGATGTATGTGTTTGTCCAAGAATTGGGATGCGTTGATCAAATGAGATATTGCGCACTGCAGACACCGCAACCATTCCTTGGGCTTTCGGCATCCAATCAATCGCTGGAAGGGCTTTTGATTTGGAATAGTTGGCATCTGCAAAGTTTTTAAGTTCCTTCAATTCATTTTCTGTCTGTGCGCCTTCTTGACCCTCATCATCACCAATTAAGCGGAAAGTTTCATTGAATATATCGACCGATTCATTTTGTTGTAATGCTTGCTCAATACGAACAGTAGCTTTCTCCAAAAATGCCAATAATTGATCGTTGACGAGATCGTGATTCTCAGTCTCGGTACTGGTGGATGTTGAAGTGCTCGTAGAGCTGGCGGTTGTACCAACCGGCTCATACTGCACTGACTTGTTCACCAAACGATAGAATGTTGTTTGCGCACTCATTTCTTTGCATTGTGCTGCGACTTGTATTCCAATTTCGCTCTCTCTTATTGCCTTGAAATTTGGATCTTTATATGCACGAAATTCAGCAACACCACCGACATCAGCGTTGCGATCTGAAAATCGACATGGTTGCTTGGTTGAACGCTTTGGGCGATTTATTTCCACTGAAATTGGGTCGCGAATAGGCTCAGAAGCTAGAATTGCAATTTCGGTTTCCGTATCCAGAGATTGTGGTCCCGCTGCTGGTTGGGCAGTCCACTTTCTTGGTGTCAACGGCTTGTCTTCATAGACCACACTCAATCTAGCCAACTCCGCTGCTTTGCGCTCTTCTTCAGCTTTCATTTCTGCTTCTAACTGTGCCCGTAGAGCTTCTTGTTCTTCATTCTTCTCATTCATCATCTTTTGTTTTGTTTCCTCGTTGTAAATGATGAGATAAGATTCTCCGTATTTCTGCGCACGATCAACCACAATCAAGATTTCGGGACCGGGATATGACTCAATTTGCTTTTTTCCAGGTTCAAAGTCACTCATCTTTCCCATCGTTTGAATCTCTTTCATGATATCCTCTTTTGGTATATTCTTGAAATCTACTACATCGTTCACATTCTCTCCGGTTTTCATGCCGAATTTCTCCAATGTGACACCGCGAAGAAAAAGCGGCAATACGCCTGGTGGTGGTGTTTCCGGCATGGTCACTTGTCTTCACTTATGCTGACATAGAAGCAAAATATTAACGACCAAAATTAATTTGATGAAGAGGTAATTTAACTTCTACTATATATAGCAAGCCTAATACGACCGTTTCATGATCGTACGAAATCTAAGATAATTCCCCAATTTCCGGAGTTTAAAGGAATTGCTTTGTTTCAAATCAGGTACCTGCGGCAGCAGCAGCAGCACCGCCGGCGGCACCGAGCAAGCCACACACAGCAGCAGAGCAGGCAGCGCAGCGCCGCAGCAGGCACCAAATTTCGCAATCCCAAATCTGGAATCCCAAATCGTCGTTCATCATGTTCAATGTTCATTCAGAATTGCTGCTGGTTTCCTCTAAGTTCTGTGCAGCACAAGAAAAATGAATGGTGGTGATGGAGAAAACAACTCACACAGCAATAACCGTGATTCCAATGCGGCGCTGTCCATGGTTTACAAGAAGCAAACTGCTGAAGATTTCTTGACTTTGCAAAACTTTTATCATTATTTGATTGTCTTTTGTATTCCATTTTGTGTTGCTACAATTGTCATGTCCACCTTTTGGGCTGATATCTTAGCCAAGAAGGATAAGTACACAGATCTTGACAATCAGTGGCAGGCATGTCTCACATCAGCTGATTATCAGTTTATTGGGTTACAATCTCAGTTGGCCAGTGCTACTAGCACGCTGCAGTCATGTATCAAGGGTCTCTATGATGCTGGTACTTGTGACTTGCTTTGTGCCGCAAGTATTAAGTTTCAATGCGGAGTCACTCCTCCTGGTGATATCCCTCTTCCTACCGGTCACTTTCTTGGTGGATTGAGTTACATAGGTGTACAGGCTGTCATTTTTGCCGCCATTGCGCATGCTTCTATGAGAAGAGCTCTATATCACCCATCATGGCTGATGTCTACCATTGCTTTGGTATTCTGGTTTACGTTTGCTATATTTACTTACTATACTGTGAGTCCGGTCTTGCCCGTTCCAGGGCAAACCAACGCAACATTGTTGTCATACATGTACTATGAGAGTAGTTACAGCAAGTATAATAATCTCAGCCCTCATAGTGATAATACTTGTCATAAAGCTTACCGCTATGTATGGGTCTATTTGGCTTTCATATTAGTCATTGCGGTTACCGTCTTTGTTGGCGGTATTGTTGGCATATATGCCGAGAGAATTCGTTATAAGAGCAAGAATCGCAAGCAGTACGAACCATTGAAGCACACTGAAATCCCATTGATCATTGGCTTCTTAGCGATTATTTGTTACATTACCTTGGTTGCGTGTAAACTTACCGCTTCTGTTATTAGTATGGATGCAATTTATGACTTCAACAACGGTGTCGGCCAAGGCAAGGCTTTGTATTTTTATCAAAACTACTTCCCTTTTGCTCAACCCAACTTAGATATCTCCACCATTTTGGGTATCGCAAGTTTTATGAGTGTGCTACGTGGTTACACAATTCAGTCCATCTCCGCGTACCGCATGGCTTGTGCAACTGCCTTGGTATTTACCTTCTCCACTTACCCATCCATCATTGGCGGTTTCGAGTTTTACTATCACAATGACTTTGAAAATTTTAACACATGCAAGAACTTCTTTTTAGCAGCTGGTACGTTTTATTATAATTGTGCATCTTGTTACCCTTTTGTAATTGTTGTTGTATGTTAGGCCAAACTTCTGCGTTTGGTTACCCTAGTGACTATCAAGCAAAGGTGTATTGCTTTTGCTTCCGCCTTGCATTAGCTGCTTCAACTGGATTGTTTGCATTACTGCATTTCTTGACTGTTGCGTGCTACTTTATGTTTACTCAAAATAATGATCGCGATTCGATGGTTCATGAGCCGTTGGACTTTGAAGCTGCCCAGCTGGAACGTGCTGCCAGACAAAGTAATGCAAGCAATTTTGCTGCAAACAACCCCATGGTAAAGGAAGTTTAAGGGCGCTAGTAATGCGATTTTTATAGTAATTCGATCCTTATCCATTGTCTATGATGATTGATGGGTAGATTTCCGGTTAGATTGTTTTCAATTATCATTTACTGTTGTAGTTGCAACGATTGCCAAACCCTGTGCAGTATTTGGTTTGTTGTACATTCAGGTCGTTGTCATCGTTAGCAAGGATTCTTAGAATAATTACTTATGGAAGTGCGTGGGTAAATGTACTTATTTTCTAACCAAATTAATATCTTATATCTTGATTATCATATATTAACTTAAACTTCTCGTGATCATGTATATTCATTTCAAACTATTAAGCGCGACGATGAACCAAACTGAAACATTATTACAATAATACGTGACCAAAATAGCACACAAAAAGCATAAATATAAAAATAAAACACAAAGAACGTTCACAATATTCGTATAATCAGATAGAAGATTCATCGAAGGGGTGAAGCTATTAATACTAATATGAGAATAAATAGTCGACATTGAAAATAAGGCATACAAATGATGGAATCCAAATGATCGATACGAATGGTTCCGTAGCAATAAAACGAATGAAAACCAATCATAAATGAAGGACCAGTGAGGAACATCTTTTCCCCTAAAAGCGGACACCTTGTTCAACATCGATAGAAGCGCCATCGCTTTGGATTATAGTATCATTTTGCTGAGGTGTTGATAAGAGTGGTTCAGGAGCAACTATGGACTTATTACTTCCTCGCACTTCTTCTAACCATCCTATAACCTTCTCTGAAAGTTGACCCACTAGCCACGTTTGACGAGTGGATTGGACTTTTTCGGGATTAGTTAATTCCTCTTCTTTCTCTTCTTGTGGTGCGACTTGGTGAGGCTTTATCGTGGGAAGGGGTTGATCAGCTGTAATTCCTTGAATATTAGAGTGCCATCAAATATAGAAAAGCTCTTTATCTTACCAGCGAAATGATCAGTAGCCACTGAGTTGCAATCGGATAAAGCCGCATGAGATTGAATTCCATTTCCATTAGATGGACTGACACGGCTATTAATACGGGGACTGTTAGTTGCAGAGAGTACAGGTCTACTTTTATGCTTCTTTTGTGCTTCCCGAGCTTTGAGGTTTGCTGGTAAATTGGGGAAAAATTAGATATTTCTCAAACAGATATACTTCATCTTACCATTAATTAAGTACGCTTTAAATAATTTCTCTTTCTCCTCTTCGGAAAATTGTTGATTGCCATGGAGAACCATGAAATAGTAGACAGACATGATCACGAATGCTGATGCCAAGGCAACCAAAGGAAGTTGAAAACGACCTAAATTTATCAATATTGCAATGGCCGTACTTCCAAAGATCAGAATACCGAGAAACGCACCATAGACACCAACAGGAGACGTAAAACTTCTTGGTAGTGAAGAGTACTTTTGTTTGAACACAATATAACTTACAAATAATGACACAGCTATCACATAACTTGACAGCATGAATATGTGTTTCACATCGTCCTTGAAATGGATACCAAATATATCGTAGAACGACACCAGAGCCAAAGACATCCATAGTACCATTCCCACCAATAACGAAACATAAGGAGTATCTGTGGCAGCCGTCATGAGACCCAGTGATTTCGGCAGCAATCCCGACTTTGCCATAGATGAAAATTGACGACCGCAAACCCACACAAAGCCATAGAAGTTAGCATATAGCGCCGGGAAGCTCAACCATCTCGCTTCTTCCTTGGTTAAGTTAAATATTCGACTGAATCCATCCGTCAATGGAAGAAATGAATTTGTCAGCCCTGCAGTACCTGGATATTGAGAGCACGATGTAAATAAAACACCAATTGCTGTGCAAACTAATACAATAATCGAGAAAAACATTGCTCTAGGGATATCTCGCTTGGGCTACAAAGAGGCAAGAAGATATGTGTAACTAAAATTGGAGATATTGACCCTATAACTTACATCAGCAAGCTTGATACTAACCAATGGAAGATATTGGACTCCTCTAAACATTCCAGCTGTCTGATATATGCGAGGCAGAAACTCGTTCCACTCTATAGACTCTCCTCCATTGGCCCAACGATCATAGTTCACATGACCCAATGAACCGAATATATATATCCAAAGCAGCAGCAATGACAGAGCTCCGATGAGCTTAATGAAGCCCCAATACTCCGCATAATTGCATCCGATCATAGCTATGGAGACTGCACTCACACTGAAGAATAACCACCATGCGGGTTCAAAAGTTTCCGATGATACTCCTGCCATGGTAGGAAACGTTCCAAGTGACTGTACGAGAGGAGACAAATAGCATATGATCATAAACATTTCAAAACATGAAACGACATAACCGAAGAAAGGCCCAATGAATGCACGAACAAACCCATATACTCCCCCGGAGAAAGGCAATGTGGCGGACATCTCCGCCATGCAAGCAGCAAAGCATAGATAACCTGTGCCTGTGTAGAGCATGGCAATGATTGCAGGCCAGAACCCTGCTTCTAAGATTGGTGTCCACCTGTTGTATTGCCCGCCTAAAGCAATGACCAGCGCTATCGAAACATATGTAAGAGGTTGAAACATGACCTGAATAATTTACACACCTAAGAAGAACGCATCTACCACTGAAGGTTGCGCGATCCGGGTATTGTCCGGTTTGGAAATAACACTGTTTCCACTCTGACTCTCGTTGTCATTTATGTCCCCACTGCCGCTGGAAACACTTCCACTTGAGCTAACTTTTGAAGCAACTGCTCCGGACTTTTTCTGAATCGAGGGCAGTTGTTGATCATCGCCACCAGCATTGCTCATCCAACCAAGCAGGCATTTGCAAGGAGTAGTCATTTCTTAACTTTTTGTCATAGTTTGTATGTTGTATTGTGAAGCATTTCTAATGCTAATGTTTATTCTCCTGGACAACAACATCCTTATAATTGAAGATGCTTTGCAAACGTCATTCCAATGTCAGTGACAATGCATATGCCCTCGGAACATCAGAATTTCCAACCAACATTTTTTGAATAACTTTTTCTGTGAAGGGCCAATAATAAGCATGCTGACGTCATGAGGGGGAAAATCTAGACTAATTAGGGTTTCATAATTGCTTTCTAATTAAGCAATAAAAAGTCCCACCCGCCTTGCTGCTTGGGTGCTGTTGTTGGCGTGTAGCAATGGATTATTTCCAAATGTTGCACATTTTGATTCGATTTGCATGCACATGTGTTTTGTCCAAAGATACTTGGCATGAATCCCAAATCTGCACAGGTCTAGACGAGTCTTATAACTGCGATACCATTTGAAAATGCAGCGGCGGAATAATGCATTCCATCCAAATGCCATGCGCACTTTGGAAACCTTAGCACCTAAACGGTTCGTCTATAAACCAAAGAGAATAAAGAAACCATCAACATTAAAGAAGAGGATATTATTGGTGAGAAAGTGATAATGTATGTTATTCTAATGTAAATGTGTTTTAAAATCCATGTATTTTGCAGGAACGATTGAAGAGGCAACTGATAATGCAGCTGAAACAGCAAAAAATCGAGGAATTACAAACCGATATACTGCAAGATGAATCGATGAAAGTTGTTCATCTCTATCGCCTTACAGATGATATCAATCTGAATGATGAAGATGAGTTACATGAGATAGTTGACAACATTAAAGAGATATTGTCACCATTCGCACCGATACGAAAGCTTTCTCTCTTCGACAGTTCCAATGTTGCTGCCCCTGCGCAACGAGACATAAACTTTGTTTCATCCTTTGTAGAAGTTGAATTTTATAGACGAAGTTCTGCTGATAATGCTATCAAAATGCTAAATGGTCTGGTTATTGCTGGGACTCCCATTGTAGCGATTCGACCAACTGACGACACCTTAGTCCCCAGAGATCACCATACCGTAACAAGTACAACGGTAACAGACATAAACATAGAACCTATCAATGCTTCAACTCAATCTAGTATTGATCGCATTCTTGTCCTTCGTAATTTGCTCACTGTAAATGATGTCGAAGATGAAGATACTCTGTCAGAGATACTGAATGATATGCAAACCCTCTGTGGTCCATTTAATTATGGCTTGACTTCAATATGGATTGAGCATGCATTCAGTTCGCTATCAACTCATCGTATGCCTTATATGGACATCGATGATGCAGACACACTACGTGATGGAGACTTTCAATATCCCCTAACGCTTTTAGAGTTGGAGGACAGTGGTATTGCCTGTGATGTTTCCCAACTATTACAGGGAACTATTATCGGTGGAAATATACTCCAAGTTGGTATTGGTACATTCAAACTTGATTACGCTAAACATTGGCAATGTCCAGTGATATCTTCTCAAGAGTTGATTCACGGTAAAGAAGGATATCGTTGTGCCATTCTCATTCATGACTTCGTAACATATGAACAAGTTGAGAATGATGAAGAGAGGAAAGAAATTCTTGACGATCTTAAAGTAATTTTTTCATCTAATGTAGATCGAGATGTTTCATTAGATAAGGTTCTGTTTGTGTTATCTCCAGATGCTGCCACTGTGTCAACATCATCTGTACATATTCTTTTGACGGTTTGTAAAAATGAGAGTTCCAGTACTGATGCTTCAATCGTTGCAACATCTGACACCCCCTCATTATCAAATGCTGGAAAGAAAGACAAGACTAAAGCAAAAGTAAATCCTCCACTTCCCGAAGTGGTGTCATCTTTTAAAGATATAGCGGATATATCAAAACAACTATCTCGAACTGTAGTTGGAGGAGATTGTCTGAGAACATCAATTCTATATATCAATGAAGATTTTGTCAGCAGCAGCAATGTTGATGCCGATGATATTGCATTAATGTCCTATGAAGACTTTAATGCAGTATCTCTCGCAGTTTCTACAGTTGATGGGCGATGTGTAGTAGCGGTCAGTCAATTCGTCACATCCGATGATATTGCGGAGGAAGTAGTGACTTTCAATGATCCTGAGACTATTGTTGCTTGTAAACGTGATTTTCTGCAATTGCTTGAAGCTAAAGGGATGTTCAATAGTTCGCAAGCATTTGGGGCTCTCAACAAGATAATGATCTGTGCCCCACCATCAGCATCAACTAAAGTTCCGAACATACCAGAAAAGAGTACATCAGCAGAGTACATCGTTTGCTTAAGGTTTAATAGTTGCGATTATGCATCTGCTGGAAAGTCCATCAGTGATGCTTTAACGTTCTTTGATGGACTGATAATATCAGGTGTAGCAATAGATGCTGAAATAGAATCGTCGAAAGTTCATGATGCAACAAAGAGCCTCATTTCTGCAGAGAATCTTGGAACCAAAACAGCATCATCCAGTGCAAGCATCCAACCGAACGGATTAATTATTTCTCGAGAATTGTGTAGTCGTGTATTTGAAGAAGAATTTCCCTTACCCTCAGAAGGAGAATGTACAGCTTTGATAGATGAATCGGCAATCGTAATTCCTCAAGGGCGATATCAAGTTGCGAAACAAGCACCAAAGTTGCAAATCCATAGAAATCCTGATAAAGCCATTCCGGTAAGAGCATAAGCAAATCAATGCGATGTAATCATTTAATAGAGATGGTATCTTAGGTTGCGAGCGACGAATTAAATGTGATCATAAAGGAGTTTCTAAAGCTGATATCCACTTTTCAACAACGGCTCAAAGAAAAAAACCCAACCAAAGTGAAGCAAAAGTTACGTTTTGTTGCTGGCATTAAACAGGTAATAGTTTATAAATTTATAATTTTATTCCCAGGCCTAATTATTTACGTTTGTTCGCGATAGAGTTTATCTGGTGTGAAATCAAAAAAAGCAAGAATCATCTTTCTAGCACCCAATACAGAAGTCAGTGAAGAGCTCGATACCAGACTCGATGCATTAGTGAATGAAGCAAAGCAACGTGAAATTCCTGTTGTTTATTGTCTAAGCAAGAGACTACTCGGAAAAGCTGTTCAAATGACCATTAAGCAAAGTGTCATAACAGTGTTTGATCCAGATGGTGCTTATGATTTGTTTAAAAAGATCATCCGGTTCGTTGTCCCTCCATCGTAGAAATGTTTAACTTTGTTATGTTTGTAAACTTTTATTAACAGTTAATCTCATTAAAAGTAATAAAGACAAAATTTATTGAGAAGTATACAGGTTTGGGACACTATCGCATCGATGCGACATTGTTTTACATCAGAATAAAATTACAATATTCCACGAATCAGCATACAATGATTACTTACAACAATCTATACTAAGAAAATAACAAGTTGTCTATACACAAAGAAGTTACAATTTATATGAAAGCATTTTAATGTGGAATGTATTTAATTCTTATGATTTAAAAAACTTCCAGCTGATTTTTTGCCTTCAAACCCAGCACGATTGTTCTTCTTCTGTCCTTGTTGATGGTTATTATTGTTACCTCTTCCTCCTTTGTTATCATTATCACCTGGTCGCTTTATTGAAACTGGTTTTCTGTGACCATTTGCAGCATTGGCAGCAGCTGCTTCTGTGTCTCTCACAATGGTTTGTTTCACATTTTCATCAGCGCGATTCTTCTTCTTTGCCAAGTTATCTTCACGCTTTTGTAATTTCAGTTGTTTATCATCTTCTACCTTTTGCAAGCGATTTGCCCATTCTTCCGCAGACTTGGCTTTCTTCTTCTCACGACGTTTTAGAGCTTTCTTTAACTTTAACTCAGTTTGAGAGACAGCACCTGTTGTGGAAACTACCAATGGTTTTCCACCTGCAGCACTCTCCAAGGCATCATTCCATTGTTCACCTCTCGCTTTCTTTACCAAAATATCATCACCACTCGTTGTCAAAGCCTTCAAACGGTCTCTTTTCTTTTCTGCTTCTTGCAAAAGTCGTTGTAATCGCTTTACCTTGCCACCATCCTTCTTACTAGCACTCTCTTTTGGCTTCAAGAATTGCTCCTTGTCATACTTTAGGATAGTACTAAACTCAAAGTTGGAATCATTTGCAGCTTTTTGACGACCAGCACTGTCATTCGTTAGAGCACTCATGTTGTCCTCATCATCACCATAATTAATTCCATACGAGGCGAGATCATTCTTCAGAGAGTCAACTGATTCTTGATCTAAATCTGCTGCAATTACTTCCTTCAACTGCTTATTCTTATTCTTGTTACTACTGCTACTGGCAGCAGTCTTGTCCTTATGGATAGCGATATTGTCATTAACTCGTTGTTTCTTTGATTGACGTTGAGATTTCAGCAATAAAATACGTTCTTGTAATTTCTTGCGTAGATCTTCCATACTATTCTGTTTAACTTCAGATCCTTCTGATGCATCAGTGGTAGCATTGGCAGATGATGAAGTTGTGGGTTGGTTGTCGTCTTCATCAACACCATACTTTCGCTTCTTGTTCTCTTGACTGCGAGCTTTGCGCTCATCAGCAGTCAAGGGTAGCTTGCGGTGCTTGTAGAACTTACCATAGCCTGCACCATCAGTACCAGCATCATCGCCTTCTTCCTCTTCCTCATCGTCGTCTGCATCGACTTCTAATCCACTTTCATCATCATCATCACCTTCCTCATCCTGGTCATCGTCATCTCCATCATCCTCTTCCTCACCACTGAGACTGTCCTCTTCTTCTTCACTCTCGTCATCACTCTTGCCCTCTTTCGTAGGTGCAACAATCTTTACCTTCTTGTTACTGGCGGAGGTATTGTTAACTTTCGCATTGTATCCAGTCAGAGTCTCGCTGTGTAGATAGAGCTCAGCTGGGATCAAACCAATCAACCTAGCAAAGAATCGATCGTGTTGGACAATAGTCTCCATGGCAATAAGGTTACGGGAAGAGACTGCAACTTAAGTATGATCAACAAGCATCAATCATGATACAACAAATCAAGACCACCAGCCATTGGTATTGTGAGGCAATATTTTCGAACTTTCGGGTTTCCGCCGCAGCCGATTTGAATACACACGCACTACCGCACCAGTATAGTAATATTGTTGCATTACGACTTGTTATATGTTAAAAGACTTAAATATGTTTCATTCAGCATATAATTATAACCACAACACGCAATTTGACATAATAGTAACCCACATCGCACTATGTATTCATTATAGAAATGGTACAAACAAAGATGAGTTGTAACTCACTATTAATTTCTTAAATGCTTGCGAATACCACAACCTTGCGACTGCAAATGATTATGATCCGCTGGACTCTTCAGCTGACAAACTTTGTACAGATCTGATGTAGTGTGATACATACTAAGCATAAACATTAGATGAGGCTCTTTCGCAACCTCTGCGGAGATGCGAGGAAATCCACTTTCTGATACAATTTGAACATCACATAATGAAAATAAAGAAAGCTGCGCTACAGCATAGATGATTGCATTGTCTAATTTATCCTGATGACAACCTCCATGAGTTTTTGAATTGCAATCACCATGAAAATAGGTCGTATTATAGTCAGTTATAATCCGATCCCCATATTTATCGTGAATCAACTGACGCAAATGTAGTGACTCTGACATCACATACCATAGTATCGGATACTCAGAGGTACTGGTGGTGGAGTTAGTCATGGAATCATTGGTTGGGTGCTGAACGAGACTCAGAAGATTACTAGGCAATCCTTCACCAAGATATTCTGCACAACTTATGTAATCCTGATATTGCTCTAACTTTACTTGTTGATCTTTCTCCGGATCAAATGCTTCGTCACCTACACGGATACCAATACCAATCTTCAGTTTTGGAGGCAGACTTGACCCCGCTTTGTCGTGATGATGGTTCTTATGAGGTAACATATTCACAAGTTCACTCTTGCCTGGAATTGAATTACGTTTCGTTGTGATTGAGAACAAAGAAGATGGCTCCAAATAATGAGCATGGGCACTCATTGCAGCACGAACATTGTCATTTTCTTGGAATAGAAAGTGATAAGCACAACGAAATGCATTTCCACTATTCAACTGTAACTCATTTTGTAAGTAATTCCGATGATGTTCATTATTGAACAAATGATGAATTGCTCCACGATTTGAAGATGCAAACACATGTTGCTCTGATGGATAAGACCTTTCATTCGTTGGATACCGTGAAAGATCCATGCCTTGAAAGATTTGTCTTGTTCGATCACCATTATTTATCATGTATTCTAAATGGTTTTTGGAATTGTCGACTGATGACTCAAACCTTCTTACGCCAGTAAAACCTCGCTTTCCTTTATAGGTGAACATTGCTGGGGCAGTATATTTCTCTTCATCTGCGACTACTGTCCTTGTCCAATTCACAAATACATAGTCAAATGCTGCTTCGAATCGTGGTAGATTGTGATAGGAGCCTATTTGAAACGCACTCCGACTAAAGAAAGCCAACCAGAAAAGTGATATGACCCCAGTCAAACGATCTGCTAATCCTGCTTCGACAGGAACAGAAACCAAATGTCTTGGTGATTCGATTCCTTCCAGTACTTTACCATGAAATTTTGCATAATCAATCAGTGCTTTGGCGGCAGGTACTCCACAGACTTGTTCTAATGCATTCTTCTTGTATTCAAAATGTTGGTTTAACAACTCCAAGCGCGGTTCCGCATTTTTTCGTATTGGGGTGGACTCTGTTGCTGCCTTGGCTGCTGGGGTCTGGATATTAGCTTGTTGTGACTGTTGAGTGTGATATCCGTGTGTCTCAGGGCGAGGAGCGGGATTTGGACTGTTGCTGGTCACTTTGTGAGGAGGATGGAAAGCGACGCTATGAATTGAAGTCTGATGGATCTGAGAACTACTTGAGTGTGGCAAGGGTGAAGAACTGAGATGATTTGAATGGGCTAAAATTGCAGGCACAATATTTTGACCATTAGCAGAAGTTTGCAAACTGATTGCTATAGCCACAAGCAATCCAAACCTCAAGTAAATCACCATTTCATTCAAATTTGTCTCTCGTCAGGCCCTATCTGGTATCTACAATAATACAATAAGGCCTTATTTATGTTGTACAATATATGAGCAAGAACACAGGCACATTTAGCATTATTTGGTTTGGCGGGCGGCCTGTGTTTTGTTGTGGCTCTGCTGTGGCGGCGCTTGCCCACAGCAGAGTCTGCGCTCCCGGCGCTGCTGGCGCCTCTCAGTCAGCAAATGTTGGAAACCCGTGAGATCCATTTCTTACACATTAATAATTCTATAAATTAGAACAGTCAACAAAAACGTAAACAAAATAGTAGTTATCCCGTTTGACAACAATATATACAAAATAATATTCAATCTATCTCAATACTTTACTATCACATGTAATTCAGTAACTATTTTAGTCATAACCGTCAGTATATTCTCGTATAACGGAGTGGTCATCCATTTTATTTGAATCACTTCTACTACGTCGAAGAACAGGCGATGATGGAGAAGGTGGAGTTATTGGTCTCCTCGTGGGAGACGATGGCTTGTTGGAGGAAGTTTGATTAACAGACTGTGGAATTTGTGCCGTTCCACCATTCTTTGCTTGGAGGAGTTGTCGCGCAAGCGCAGAATGGCGAGCTCCAGATGTGGCGGTGGCAGGAGTCAATTGCGGAGATTTCCATTGTGCACCCGAGTGATTTAGCGACATATTAAAACGGCTGGGTTGGGGGGTAGCTTGATTTGTTGCATTATTGTTTTGTAGAAATTGACTGCGTTGGGAAGCAACGGCGGCTGCAGCTGCAGGACGTAGTTTGGGTGGTGTATTCGTTCGAGGGATTGCAATGGATGGCACTGAATGATCTACACGTGGGGAGGGAGGCATCGAAGTCTTCGGAGAAGGTGGAGATCTTCGCAGTTGTGCTTGATTTGACGATGTTGATGATTGAGTGGAACGAGGAAGTTCATACCCAAACCCGTTGAGTGAAGAAGACGACGAGGGTCGATGCGATGAGACAAACTGTGTTGCAAGGGTTACGACTGGGGTCGGAGTATCATTAATATCCAATGCACTAAAGGTTGACCTTTGCGATGACTGAGATGGTGACGGATGTGGATGGTTACCTCCTTCACTTATGGACTGTCGTCGTTCTTGTTGAGACTGTGGGGAATGTCTCAATTCGGTACCAGACATCCACTCTCGACTTTGACCAAGTCCCTGACTTGTAACCATACTATCCCCACCGGGCGATAGAGTCCCGTTGTTAAAGTACTTTCTAAATGACGGACTTAATTCACTCATCACATTAATCCTCAGTTCTTCGAGCATAGTTGTTAGTTCCGCGTTTTTTAGCTGTAATTGGCTTCTATCCTGATGCAAACGCTGTATATCTCGTTGAGTGGTATCTTCGTAAACTTCCTTTACGGCTATTGTCTTTGATAGCTCTTGATTCATTTCATCCAATTGATGCACTTTTTGCTCTAGTTCCTCTTTCACTCTGCAATACTCTTTGCTTTCGCGGTCTAAAACCGTGCATTGTAACTCTAAATCTGCAAATCGTTGTTGCCAAGTCCTTTCTTTTCCTGAAAAGACTTCATTTAACTTTTGATTATGTTCAATCAACTCTTTAGAGAATTCTAATTTAGCTGATTCCAATCGTCCTTCCCATATTTTAACCTGTTGCTGCAAATCCTTTCGTTGTTCCGTCTCATTGCGCAATGACAACTTGACTTGACCCAATTGAGTCAATAAAGTTGATTTTTGATTCTCTAACGACATCACTTTCTCTAATGATTGCTTTCTTTCTTCATCATGACGTAAAATCTCTTCACGCTTTTGTTGGAGTTCTATTGAAATGTGATGATGTTCCATTGTCAATTGTTGCATGTCTTTCTCAATTAATTCAATCTTCTTTTGTAGTCCATGGATTGTGACATCCTTCTCTTCACTTTGTCGCATACTTTGATCTTTCATCTCATTAACAATACGAACTGATGCTTCGATCACTCTTTTATCTTCATTCAAAGATTGATTCTCTAATAATAATCGCTCGTAGTCATCGCGTTTGATGTATTGTCCGCTATTCACTGCACTATCGAGAGTCTCAAAACGTTGCAAAATTTCTTGATAAGTTCGTCGATCAACACATTGTTGTTCAATACGTTGTTTTAATCTATGATTATCATCTTCAACTTGATGATATTGTACCTTCGAGATCATATCAAACTCGATGATGTGTTGAAGTGCTTGATATTTCTTTACTAGTGCATCGTGTTCCTCTTTGGAAATCATTTCTTCTTGACATTTTCTTAACATTATAATCTCCTTTTCTTCCAATATTTGTATTTGATTTTGATATTCTTGATTTTCTAATGTTAATTTTTGATTCATGTCTTTTAGTAATTCCATAGAATGATGTAAATCTTGTTCTCTTTGATCGAGTAATTTTGCCGTTTCCTGTAAAATTTTAACATCTTGTTGAAATGATTGTTTTAATTCATTGTGTTCATTAACAATTGTTTTAACTTTATAATATTTTTCTTTCCATAATTCAATAGTATGCTGTGATTGTTTGAGTTGTTCTTTGTATAAGGTTTCTTTTTCATCGAATAAATGATTTGATTGACGAAATTTATCTAATAAATCGTCGTAATCTGCACGAGATTTTGCTAATTCTCGTATTCGGTCCTGTAGTGCTTCTTCCATTACTTCAGAGCAATATTGATCTATGAAGTAATTCCGACAAGTTTAATCAATAATAAGAATGGAAGCTTTCTCGTACACTTAAGCGAAAAATGTTAAATATGTGGTACATATTGGGTGAATGGAAAGAAATCAGAAAGAAGATAAAATATCCAACGGTTGTTCCCAAAAGTAACCCTATTGGAATATTTTGATTTGTGGATATGATTGTGAATTGTGCCGCCGCTTCCCGCTTCGCCATCATATAAATCAATATCAAATTTCCAACAAGCGTTCGATAGGTTGGAAAGATGATGGAAAATGCTTCTGTTCATCATGAAGATCTTACAGGTGGGTTAACCACTATTTTAGAAGAAGAAAACATTTACGCTGAGAGAGTGTTTTCTCGAGATCGTCAAACATCAAATTCATCCGTTCAATTTCATCTTGAGTATGGTAAGGAAGACAGGGTTTCCTCTATGTCAAACCCTCTCCATGGAAAAACTAATAAAGCTCGAAAGGATTCAACAAACAAAGAAACAGGTAGTGCTTTACATTCTTCAATGGTGGCAACCCCATTGGCTCAATCGGAACAAGAGGCAAATGCGATAGAACAGCGCCGAACAAGTAGTGTGATTGAAGAAGAAAAAAATGAAGAAGAAACAGGAGATCGCCTAAATGGTCAAAGTCAAGGCGCAGAGAGTGATG
>JACCEA011362282.1_pt1 | contig 18343 bp, 7 predicted proteins | sample 7449851 | NCBI WGS metagenome assembly JACCEA01 (sample SAMN15323453, study PRJNA562643) | freshwater metagenome | isolation source: river surface water | place: USA:Blue River Watershed | collected 2017-08-18
AAAAGGGCACTTAGCTCCATCTATAGACATGTTTTCCATATTCAATAATTTGTTTTTGATTCGATTATAGGTAAAAATAGAAGATTATTTCCACCATCATTTACATAACAAGGAAAATTATAAATTGTTTGAACTTAGAGGGTAAAAATGCTAGTTTCCTCCAACAATTTTGGAAGTACTGCGATATAAGTAATTGCTATAAATATGCCTTCTTGCGAATCTATCAGGGGTGTCTGAATTCACTAGCTTTACATAGATCGCTTTGGGAACACCATAATATTCATATTCGTTTCCATCAGAAAAAACCACACGCAATATTTCAGACTTAAATTCAAAGTCATCAATACTTGCGTCATTAATAGTAGCAGTATATTCAGTTAAGGTAGCTTCATGTGTTTCTGGATGAACGCTCACCAAGAAATGATAAGAAGCAATCAATTTTGTAGACTTCTCTTCTGCCATTTTCTTTGACTCCTCACTATCCTGAAATTTATCAGGATGCCATTCCATCATGATCTTTCTATATACTTTCTTTAGATCACTTAAAGTTGCTTTATCATCCACTCCTAAAATTGCTCTATGTCTTTCAATTCTCTTCATAAATTGGTCAATAAGGCGCGAAGATATACAATTAAACCTACTGCACACTCATCTTGTATACTGTTTTACTTTTATACAGTTGCCCTGGCTTTAAAATAGTTGATGGGAAATTTTGTTGATTAGGCGAATTAGGAAAATGTTGCGTCTCCAAACAAAGAGCATGATGCTTAAGTAAAGTAGCACCTGTTTGATCTTTGAATTTACCATCCAAAAAATTACCAGAATAAAATTGCAAACCTATTTCAGTTGTACTTATTTGCATTTTTCTTCCAGATACATTATCATATAGTTCTGCAATTTCAGAGAGCTGATTATTCTTTTTAGAAAGCACCCAATTGTGATCATAACCACCCTCTACTTTATTGATTCTATCACCAATTAAATATGATTTTGTAAAATCAAAGGGTGTGTTTTTTACATTTTCAATTATACCTGTTGGAATTAATCCATTATCTACTGGTGTATAACCCTCTGCCTTGATTTGTAATGAATGATTTAATATGGTTTGATTAAAATCACCAGATAAATTAAAATAAGAATGATTGGTTAAATTAACTGGAGTTGACTTGTCAGTAGTTGCTTTATATTCAATAATTAATTCATCGGTATTAGAATAACTATAAATCACATCTACATTTAAATTACCCGGATACCCTTCTTCACCATCTTTACTCATATAATGCAATTTGATACTAGAATCATTTAAGATAGTTGAAGACCAAATAACTTTATCAAAACCTTTAATACCTCCATGTAAATGGTTTTCTCCATTGTTCGTAGCTAATTGATAATATAAATTATTCAATGTAAACTTTCCTTTAGAAATTCTATTTCCATATCTACCAATTAATGCGCCAAAATATGGAGGATCTTGTAAATAATTTGCTAAACTATCTAATCCAACTACCACAGAAGATAGTTCACCTTTTCTATCTGGCACTGTCCAATTGGTTATAATACCCCCATAATTGGTAATTTTTACATAATGCCCTTTTGTGTTAGAAATGGTAAAAAGTTTTATCGGAGTATTTTGAATCACTCCATAATTAGTTTCTACAATATGTTGTTTATAATTCTTCTTTAATTTGTCAGCAAGTACTTTTATGAAATATCCTCCAACAACACTCCTTGCTTGAAATCCTATTTGTTTAGCATTTAAAGTTTCATGCCAATCACTCAATGGAACTCTAGAGCTTGTATTTAAAGCATATTTATATACAGGAATAATTAAAGATTTAAAATCTTTCTCATTGTTAGTTAAACTTGCTGTCCATAATATCCAATCTGATTTTGTATAAGTTCTTCTACTATCAAGTGGCAACCCATACTCATTTTGTTTAGTCAAATAATAGGCAATTTCTTTTTTATAAACAGACTCTGGGAATAAATGATATCCCAATATTTTATCCCAGATTAAATTATATTTTTGGCTCCAGGTATTTTTATCATTATAGGTTAAAGCAAAATGATCTCCAGCATCTGCTAATTTTTGCCATTTTTTAGCATAATCATCTGCAATAGTATGATATTTTATTGCTACTTCTTTTTTACCAATCATATCTGCCATCATTGCATACGATTTAATCCCAACAATAGCTTTTATGGCAAGATTAGCATTTCTAGCCAAATGACCGGCAAAATCATCTGTGCAAAGTTGATTTGCAGGATCTAAACCTTCCTTCTCCAAAAATTTAACCCATGTAGTTAAACTTTCCCAATGTTTTGATGCATATCTGCCTGAATGCTCTATAGAACATATAGCTCCGGCAAGAATGATCATATTGCCTGATTCTTCAACTGGCATTCCTTCTGGATAGGTTTGTCCATTGGCAATTGGATAAGTTCCTAAGTCATGAGCTGCATAAGGTTGTTTATACAAGCCACTTTTTTCACTAAAATAGAAAATGCCATTTAACATCCCTTTTAATAAATCAGGATTATAAATCAAATAAAGTGGAGCAGAAGGATAAGTTACATCAACAGTATTAATACTTCCATTAGAAAAATTTTCTTTTGACAAAAATAACAAATCACCATTTTGAGTACTTTTAACTAGACTATGTGCTGCGACAGACTGTCTATATGCCATGATACAAAGTTCTGCATACTCTTTTCCTCCTGATGCATTTGCTTCATCCCAAATTTTTCTATCCCAAAGAGTACATTGATTAATTACTTTAGTATACTCATTTTGAGCACGAAGCAATAATTTATCCATAGTAATTCCTTTTTCCAGTTTCCACCATGGCTTTAAATTCTCTTTAAAATATTGAACATCATACAATTGGTCATAACCAATCATTAAAACATGTGAAACTTGCATATTATTAACAAGCTCCTCATTGAAAAGCGTTGTTAAATCATAATCACTGCCTTCAGTTGATGATTTTAAGACAAATTGTTTGGCTTCTTTTATAGAAGATGCTATATAACCATAACCCCAATCAACCCTTAAATTATCTCCTGATTTTTTAAGAATGGGCTGTTCTATAGAACCAACTTTTAATATAGATAGATTATCTAATTGATACTGTTTGGCCTCAACTTTCTGATCAGGGGTATTTACAACAAAATTACTAGACGCACTTATCTTAAATTGTACTTTGTGACTCTTTCCATCGTTAGATTTAGAAGACACTTTAATGTAAGTAATTGGCCTTGATAGTAAATTAAGATTATTAATAATTAATGGTGAAGTGAATGTAATAAACACATCAACATTACCACATAGAAATTGATACTTAGATTGAGTAGCAGTTATTTCAATACTTTTTTGTAATGCTTCTTTCGAATTATTTTTTCCAATAAGTGAATAAGTAACTCCATCAACTTTAATCTCACCATGTAATGCGTTTTCTGCACCGGTCCAATGTTTGGTATTTTGACTATTTAAAGTATCGCTAAAAGACCAGATACTAAAATATGGATTATGAGTAATTAAAGGATATGCAGGTGCTTTGGAAACCTGCGCATGTATCCATCCTGTATTTATAAAAATCAATACAGTAGTTGTAAAATGTTTTAATAATTTCATATAAATTAATTTTTTAAGATTCTAACTCCAAATATCCTTCCTGCTGTTTTACCATGATTGGCTAATATGGTTACTTTAATACTCTTATTGGATTCAATGATAGGCAAAGGATATTCCACATCATAGAATTTACTAGTAATACCACCCTTCCAATCAACCGTAGTTAGATACTGATCATTCAATAAAATATCAAATTTTCGATCTTTGTCATCCCCTATATAAGTTAATAGTAAGCTGCATTTTTCATGAGCAACCTGTTTCATGTAAAACTGAAAATGATTATTCAATCTTGCTTCTCTTCCCATTCTTCCAACCGCATCACTTACATAAGATTTTTCAGTGGCTATTAATTGATGATCTCTTTCAGGCTGCATCTCGCCAATCCTGAACTGATCAATAGTTCTTTCTTCAATTTTTTGAACTCTTATTTTTTCTGCCTCATATTCTTTTTCTTTTAGTACCCATTCTGCTGCAGTGAATTTATCCCAGTATACACTATAATAATCATCATTAATTGCAAACAATGGCATCATTTGAACATCCTTGGGCTTCCCAATGGCATTCCATTTAAAAAGCAGGGCGTCTTGACTAGTTTTATTAATCTTATCTAAGGGATTTGCATCCATAATTACTGGTGTTCCAAATACAGGATCTGGCATTGATTTGCCTAAATTACCAGCTAGCACAACAGGCCCATACAAAAAGGCAATTCTATTTTCATTATCTGGCATTGATTCAGTATACAGATGCATTTCAAATTCTATCGTTAATGCATCATTGTTATTCCATTGTCTATTCACTATCAAAAAGCCATTTTCATCTTGGGTATTTGTAAAGCGAACATTGTTTACCAACAATTTTACAGACTTACTCCAAGATGGTTTACGAATTTTAATAGCAAATTTTTGCGATTGTTTACCTTGATAGATAATTTTTGTAGTATTATAATTGGGGAAAGAAGTTAGTTGAATAATTTTTGATTTCTTGGCAGTCCAATTTAATACAGATGGAATAAATAGATTTACATACAAAGACCCATCATTACCTTGAAAATAGATAGACTCTTCATACTTTGAATGATTTTCCATACCACTTCCCACACAACATGTAAATGTATTGGTTGAATCACTGAACTGCTTTGCAGTTCCCATTCTTAAGGGTAAAAAATAGGTCATCATACCCGATTTAGAATGTTGTGATGCTAAAATATGATTGTACAATGCTCTTTCATAATAATCCCCCAATTTTGCATTAGGCTCCCAAGTAAATAAATGACTTGTTAACTTTAACATATTGTAAGTGTTACAAGTTTCACATGTTGCATCACTCAATCTATCATTTAGCTTACCAGCATCTCCACAGTATTCATAATTACTATTTCCCCCTATAACATAACTATGATTTTTCACCATTGTATGCCAAAAAAAAGAAGCAATGGTTGAGTCTTTTAACGATCCAGTTAATTCGAACTGTCTTGCAGCAGCAATTGCTTTTGGAACATTAGTGTTTGAGTGTTTCCCTGGCATTGGATCAATTTGATTAGCCAATTTACCCATCACAAAATCATCTTGAAATAAATGAGCAGCTTTCAAATATTTAATATTACCTGTAACAGCATAAATATTGGCCAAAACTTCATTCATGCCGCCATATTCACAATTCAACATTTTTAACCTTACACTATCAGATAATGGAGCCACTAAAACATATGTCCAATCTGCTAGTTTGATAGCCACTTCTAAAGCATGTTTATTTTCTGTAAAATAATAAGCATCCATCAAACCAGCCATCACTTTATGCACCGTATACCAGGGTGACCATGAACCATTTAAATCAAAACCACTGGATTTTATCTCGCTTCTTCTGATTTTTGCCCATATAGTATCTTCATTGGGAATTGCTCCTACATATCCTGTTCCTCTGGCTTTCTGACAGATTTCTAATTCTGATACTATATAATCTATATTTTTTTTAAATGCATTATTTCTTGTTGTAGCGTACATCATGGACGATGCAGATAAATAATGACCTAAAGTATGACCAGACAACCCATCTGATTCCCATCCTCCATAGACTGAATCTTTTACTGGCAGCCCTGCATTCTTATGAAAACGATGTAATAATCTATTAGGAGATAAGGATAATATATATCCACTATCTAACTTTTTAGCATTAGAGAATGAACTGCTTAAAAGTTGTACATCTTTTATAGGAAACCTTGTAGCTTTTAATTTTTGGGAGTGCACAATATTACCCACCAATAAAAAAGAAACTATTAAACTATATTGAATGTATTTTGAACTTAATTGCATGATCAATGATTAATAGTTAACTTTTACATCTTTAAAACTAGTTGGAATCCATACCTGCATTTCATTACTACCTCTATTACACCATGTATAATATGGAATAGCTCTAACTTTCTGTGTTTCATTTTTAACAGAAGCACCATTTAAATCAATTTGAATAGTAGGTAAATGAGCAACTAAGCTTACAACTTTCTCGTTCAATACGCTAAAATCTTCTTTGACAAAATTCAATTGACTTGGAACAATAACATTCCAAGCCTTCCCATTATTATCAGCTCCTTCTATACAATATACCAATGGGCCTCTTTGAAAAGCTACCCTATCATTATTAAACTTAAGTTCATTTCTTGAAACCACTTTTTGAATATTCATGGGTAATTGATATTCTATTTTATCGTTATCCTTCCAATCATGATTCACCATAACATAACCATCTTGTATTTGATATTGGACAGATTCGCCATTAATAAGTAATGTTGGCATTGTATTATTTGTCTCTACAAAAGAATACAAACCGCCAGGAGCAACAGTACCATTCGCCCATCCAGGTAATCTAAGAGCAATAGTTGCATTCATTTTCTTCTTCATATTTAATGTACATTGAACATTCCCCTCCCATGGATAATTGGTATTCATGGTGAATTGCATTTCTCCTTTTGGCAACACGAATGCGGTTTGACTTCCCACAAATAAATTCACATAAATCTTATTATCCTTATACCCATAGATATAATTACCCAAAGAACTTATCAATCTAGCAATATTGGCTGGACAACAAGCAGTACCAAACCACTCTCTTCTAGAATGTTTACCATTAGAAGCTAAAGGATTTCCATAGAAAAATCTATCCCCGCTTAAAGATAATCCATCAAGAGCGCCATTGTACAAACTTCTTTCAAGTACATCTATATATTCAGCATTCCCAGTCAAACTATTCATTCTTTGATTCCAGAAAACCATCCCAACAGATGCACAAGTTTCGCAATAGGCTTGCTCATTTGGCAAATCATAATCATTTGAGAATCCTTCATTACTTCCTGCAGAACCTATACCTCCAGTGATATACATATTTCTAAAAACAACATCTTCCCATACATTTCGCATTGCTTTTAGATAATCCGCATCCCCCGTATGAGCTGCAACATCTGCTGCACCCGTATACATATACATTGCTCTAACTGCATGACCAGTGATATCTTTTTGCTCTTTTACTGGAACACCGTCCTGTGCATATAAAGTATCTTTCCAATCCGTCCAAGTATAACCCACTGCTAATTTCTTACCTCTTTCAGATAATAACCAGTCTGCTAATTGTAAGTATTTTTTATCATTAGTTACACGATGTAGTTTTACCAATGCTAATTCTAATTCTTGATGGCCCGTTACCCAGTGTTTTTTATTTGGGCCAAAAACCGAATCAAAATAATTTGCCCATTTAATACAGGCATCTAATAACTTTCTTTTTCCTGTAGCTTCATAATAGGCCACCCCTGCTTCTATCATATGACCTGCATTATAATCTTCATGCATACTCATATCTGTCCAGCGCTTATCTAATCCATTTAAAGTATAATAAGTGTTTAAATAGCCATCTGGTAATTGTGCTGCTACTACCTTATCAATCCATTCATCTGCTTTGGCTTCTAGCTTAGGATCTTTATTGGTCTTAATCGCATAAGCTATCGCTTCTAATGCTTTAAAAACATCTGAATCATCATAAAAAACACCTTCGTGCGCTTCACCTTTATTTCTAGCTACTTTTTCGAAGTTTCTTATTCTAGCTGTCTTTTGTTCTGTTTGATAAATACATGCATCCAATGTTTTGGTTGCCACTAATGCCATTTTAGGCTTCCAAAACGGATCATTTACCACTACTTTTGAAAAATTAACTGGTTCAATTTTTACTTGTTGAGCTGATGAAAATAGTGGCATTGACATTATTAATATCGATGAGAAGACCTTAATTAAATTATTCATATTAAATTGTTTTAATTATTTTTTGCCATACATCTAAATCCTACTGTTGAATTTCTTTCAAAACCTTGACTTACTCTTAATAAATATTGAGCGTAAGTAAGTTCTCTAGGTCCAGCTTGAACATACCACCAACTTCCAGATGGCTTAAAGTAGCTTCCACCTTTCATAATAATATATTCATAACTACCAGATCTGTACTTGTCTTTTGTCAATTGCCAAACAGATCCTACTAAATCTAATAAGCCATTTGGATTAATACCTTTTGGATATGATCCAACAGTATCTAAAACTCCATTTCCTAAATTAGCATAAGTAGGATCGATTCCATTTAATTTAATAACGCTAAGTGTATTTGTAATTTCTTCATATTCCCTTGTAACTGGAACATCTTGTTTCCACGGCCATTCATTTAAATCACCTGTTTGTGCTGCATATTGCCATTCGATTTCAGATGGCAATTCTTTATGATTAAAATGAGCGAAAGCGGTTGCATCTTCGTAACTAATATTCACAACTGGTTTATTTAAATCCGAATCTAGAGGCTTACCATTTACCCAATGTTTTAAATAATTTACAGTATCCGAAGGTTTGTAATTAGATAAATTAATAAATTCTAAAAATAATTTATTTGTTACCGGACTTTTATCCATCCAATAACTATTCATATTTATTTCAGATGTATCATTATTAATTGGATATGAAATAAAATTATCTCCATGGGTTTGTTTGAACACAAATTTCCCTGAAGGAATTAATACCATTCCTTCTTTGTTTGATTCAACAGTAGTTATTTTATTTTCTTTTGTCCATTTTAATAATGGAGATCCAGGTGTAATTTTAATAATCTGTTCGTCCAATAATGTATTTCTTTGATGAATAGTTTGAACTAATTGAATAATGAACTTTCCCTCAAATCTCTCCTGAAGATCATCTACATTGATATTTTGAGATGTAAAAGAATATTTAATGGGCTCTTTTTGAGTGTTAGAAGTATATATCCAAAATTGCTTATTAGACTTATTTGTATCATTTATCTGAATAATTAATTGATTCCCCTTTATTTTAACATCAAATAAAGTGGGAAGTTGTGCGATACAACCAATGGCTCCCTCATTATTAGTTCCTAAATATTTAGAATGAAAAGCGGCTGTTTCGGCATCTATATTTGCCTCTCCTTTATCCCAATTGGGTTTAATCAATTCATGATTCAAAATATCAACAAAATGATATCCTGCTTTATATTTTGCTTTGAATAATGGTCCTTTATGTCCAGAAGGAATAATACTATAAATGGTATAAACTTCAGAAGCTCCCGATGGCCATTTATTCACCCATATACTATCTTTCAATGTTGGAACTAAAAAACTTGATTGATTACTGTTAAAATTGTCAGAAAAGAATCTTAAAATTTGAGATGTTTTGTGCAGCATTTTATACTGATCTTCTACCCATTCAGGCTGACCAGCTGCCATAATATTTAATTCGGTGCCATAACCATTAAAAAAGCTAGTGGCAAATTCTCTTTGTATGGGTTCTTTAAATAATTCAGCTACTCTATATATAGAAAAGCCAGGTTGAATAAATTTGTTAAGATTTAACATCGGAGGATAGTATAATGCATTGTGAACCCTACCAGAAATAATTCCTTGCATATCTTTAGGTACAGCCATTCCCTCACTATACATAATTACCCCTTTTCTTACACTATCTGCAGCTATTTGTAGTGAATCAGTAGAGCTACCATAAGTATCTAATACTACCCCATCTGCATTGGTTTGATCAATTAATTTAGCTAATCCTGTATAATGATTAAGGGATCTTGTATCTATATCCCAAGGATTATAAGAAACAAAAAGATGCTTATTTTGATTTGCTAGTTCATTACTAATGGATTTGATACTGTCTAGGCCACCTGGCAGATCTTTAAATAAATCAAATTGATTTCTTTGATCCAGGCCCAATGTTGGCCAAGTTGGCCATATTGCAATTATGTCATCTCCGCCATATAATCGATTACCTCTTTGAACAAAATCTTTAATTAAATATTTTTTGTTGATTGGATCGTAAAAGAATTTGTCCCATGCCATCATTAAATGCATTGTATAAGTATTTCTCATCCACATCAAATCTGGCCTCTTATATAAACTGTCATTAAATTGATCAACATCATATAATTTACGATCTCTCAATACTTTTAATAAACCATTTTGCCAACTACCTACATAAGGTTCTAGCCAAATTGTATATTCAATACTTCCTCCAGGATGTAAAAAAGTTTCAAACCTTTTTAACTTACCATTAAATAATGAAGCTTTATTTCTTCTAGAAAGTCCATAAATTGAAATACTATCTTTTAAAGGAAATGTATTGTATCCAAGCTCCCATGCATTATCTGGAACGATTACATTTATAGGATTTCGATCAGGGATGAATAAATGAGTTCTAGATAAAGCATGTTCTCCTTTCCCCGTTATAAAAACCTGCTCCTTGCTAACTTTAAAAGGAACAATGTTGTATAATGACAAAGTATCAGAACTAATATTTGAAAACATTAATTTAATCCTAATGCCATCTTTATGCCTAGAAATTTGCTGAATAACTTGTTTTATAAATTGATTTTGTAAAGAATCTGGAATTATATTATTACCAATCTTCACATTATAACTTACTAAAGATTTGTTTTGTATAATCCCTTTATTATTCAATAAAATACTAGTTATTCCATTACTGTCTTTACTTAAACTAATGTTATTTAATTTTTGTGCACCTAAAGCGTCAAAGAATAATAGAAAAATTGAAGTAATGATGAATCTGTATAGATATGACATTATAACCATTAGGCAATCGCTTTGATAAGAAAGTTACAAAAAAAGTCCTACAATTTTTGTAGGACTTATAAATATTTGATAAATAGATCTATTCTTTACCAATTCGAATAAAATAGACCACTTCATTATGCGTCATATCTGTATTTAATAAGATCTGTTGTCTTCTACCAGATTTTTCTGTTACAAACATTACAGCTGTATTTGGAGGCTCTGAACCAAGATTTTCAGCAACCATCACCAACTCATTGTATTTTTTATTCTTGTCTACTTTCAATTTAAATCTAATTGGTCTATTTACCTTTAGTTCTTGTTTATCTACAACAATTCTATTGTTATAAATAATTGAAACTGAATCATTATCATGAATTCCATTATCATATATTTCAATATCAACAGAATCTGAATAAACAAATACATCAATAGGTTTTTTGTTAATTCTCTTAGTTAAATATTCAATAATTCTTTCTTGTTCTCTCTTTAATTTAGCTAAAGAATCTAAAGCCTTTAAAATTTCATCTTTACTAATCTCATCAACATAATCACTAGATTTTGCAACAATAGGATTAGTAGATTTAAGAGTCGTATCTTTCTTCACAACAGGTGTCACAACCTTCGCCACTGTATCTTTCTTCGCTAAAATAGGTTTAACCACTTTAGCAATAGTATCTTTCTTCACAACAGGTGGTACAACCTTCACCACCGTATCTTTCTTCACTAAAACAGGTTTAACCACTTTAGCAATAGTATCTTTCTTCACAACAGGTGGCACAACCTTCACCACTGTATCCTTCTTCACTAAAACAGGCTTAACCACTTTAGCAATAGTATCTTTCTTCACAACAGGTGGTACAACCTTCGCGACCGTATCTTTCTTCACTAAAACAGGTTTAACCACTTTAGCAATAGTATCTTTCTTCACAACAGGTGGTACAACCTTCACCAATGTATCTTTCTTCACTAAAACAGGTTTAACCACTTTAGCAATAGTATCTTTCTTCACAACAGGTGGTACAACCTTCACCACCGTATCTTTCTTCACTAAAATAGGTTTAACCACTTTAGTAATAGTATCTTTCTTCACAACAGGTGGCACAACCTTCACCACCGTATCTTTCTTCGCTAAAATAGTTTTAACCACTTTAGCAATAGTATCTTTCTTCACTACAGGTAATAAAACCTTCACCACTGTATCTTTCTTCACAAAAATAGGTTTAACCACTTTAGCAATAGTATCTTTCTTCACTACAGGTGATAAAACCTTCACCACTGTATCTTTCTTCACAAAAATAGGTTTAACCACTTTAGCAATAGTATCTTTCTTCACAACAGGTGATACAACCTTCACCACCGTATCTTTCTTCGCTAAAATAGACTTCAGCTTAACAGTAGCTTCTAAAGTATCTTTTATTATTTTGGTTTTTTTGAGAGTAGAATAAACGGTATAAAAAGAGCTACCTCGCATCTCTTCTAATTTAGCCCAATCATTTAATTTATTTTCACTAAGTACTATCTCAGCTCTTCTATTTAATTTTTGATCGTTCTTACGCTTATTTAAATTACATGGTATGATAGAATAGTTTTTAGAATACCCATTTGAAATAATTCTATTCTTATTAAATCCATTCTTTGTCAAATATTCAACAATATGTGTAGCTCTTTTAATAGATAATTTTGTGTTATATTTAAATGATCCAGCACAATCAGTAAAAGCTCCAATAATAACATTTAAATTAGTATCTCTTTTTAACCTAGACAATAAACTATCTAAAACTCTATATTCTGACATTGCAAGTCTTGACTTGTCAAAACCATAGTATACAATAAATTTATTATTTAAGTTCATCAATGCAATACTATCCAGTTTTTGTTGGTTAAGTCTTGCAATTAAATCTAATGAATCATTTATTTGTTTTGGACTCCTACCTCGAATCACTAATGGATAAAATAAATTTGATTGATTTGGTTTTGTTGATATAGACAAAAACTCAGTTACACTATCTCCATTTAAAGTAACGAATTGATATTCTCTATTTGGTTTACCAATGAATGTATATTTAGCATTATTATCTGTAAGTAAAGTATCAATTACTTGATTTGAAAAATTATCAAGTAGAATAAATTGATGATTTTTAGCTAGACTATTGTCATTCTTATACCTTAATTCACCAACAATATTATAGAAAATTGGATTATACTTTAATTGAATGATATCAAAATTACCAGACCTATTTGAAGTCAAATTAAAGAAATTAGAAATATCTTTTTTCAAACTCACTTCATCTTTTTCTGAATTTATTGGATACCCTAAATTAATTATTGGAGATATAGAGTTCATCTTTGAATAAAAAATATCAAATCCTCCTAATCCTCCAACTCTATTTGAACTAAAATATAATGTATCATTATTTATAAAAGGACTTAATTCATCAAATGTAGAATTTACATTTTCTAATTGATTTAAATTATAATCCCAAACCCCATTTAATTTATTGATATAAAACAAATCATAACCACCTTTACTTTTTTGGGTGTTACTAGAGAAATAAAGTCTATTACCATCCTTTGATAAATATGGATATAGATAATCAGCATACTTATCTTTAAATATAATTTTATGTCTATTTATTAACCTACCATTTTTAATTTTAGCTTCCCAGAGTTCCCATCTTTTCTTTTGACCATATTTTAAAGAAGATTCTTTTGAGTAAATTATTAAATTATTTATTTCATCAATTACAAAAGCCTGATTCGTTGAAAAATGCTTGAATTGTAACTCTACTTCATTCCAATTATTTCGTATTTTTTTATAATTAAATAATATATCATTATCATTACTAGTAGCTGGCGTATAATCATGATTTTTTACAGTAAAATCATACGTTTTAGATGTCGATTTTTTTGAAAAAACTTTTTTATTTAATGTATCAATCAATTGAAAATGTGAGTCTTTTGTCCAATATATTTTATTAAATAACAATTTAGTATTGGATAATGGCTTATCTGATATATACAATAAACCACCTTTGTAATTAATAGGAGAAAATTCATTAAACCTTGTATTAATATTAAGTACTCTTTCTTTAAAATCATTTGAATCTCTTAATAATAAAGTTTTGTTATTTTGCGCTAATGAATTAATACTAACTAAAAATAGCAGTAAAATAATTTGAATATGTAGTTTTCTATTATTCACAACTAGTATATTTTAAAAGATTTACTGTTAGGAAATAAACTACCAAATTCAAGTCTTAAAAAGATCTCACTTGTATTAGGAACTCTAAATGGCATATCGTAAGAATATCCAAATCTTAATTGTGGCGTTAATTGTAACTCAATCATACCAAGAATTGATTCTCCAGTTCTATATGAACCACCAATACCTATTGTATTTCTATACCAAAGTCCCATATTAATATCTGCTTCGACAGGAGCCCCACTTGCCATTTTAAGCAATACAGAAGGTTTTACAACTATATCTTCATCAACATTAAAAGAATAACCTGTGGTCATGAAATAGTGAACTTCATTAACTTGAAATAAACTAGAGTCTGTCTTATAGTTTTTTACTTGTGAGAGTAGAATTAAATCTGGAGCCGAAACTCCTAAATAAAACTTATCACTATTATAATATGCTCCCACCCCCATCAATGGTATAATCTTATTAAAATTGGAGGCATATGCCATATCATATGATGCAATTTTACCTAGATTAACAGAAGTCAATAATTTAAGATCGTTGTAAAAACCGCCTTTTACACCAACACTCAAAACCCCACGATCAAAAATGGGTATTTTAACATTATAAAATAAATTCATACCAGTTCTTCTGATAACATTTGCATATCTATCATCAAAAACTTGAACTCCTAAACCATATTTCTTATTTTTAGTAGGCGCATCTAAGGTTATTGACTTTGTAGAAGGAGCACCTGACAAACCTGCCCACTGCTCTCTCCATATAAAAGCTAAAGAAGGCACTCCTCTATTACCAGCATAGGCAGGATTTATACTAGTCATGTTATACATATATTGAGAATACATGGGCGTAGACTGTCCATAGCTTTTTAAGCTCAATAATAGCAAGGCGCATATTTTTATATATCTTCTCAACTCTTATCTTTGAATGATTACACTACCTTGGAATGTTGTTATTTTGCCACTAGATTCAACAGCTCTTACTACATAAAAATATCCACCATCAATTAAATCTATGCCTGCAAAATTGGGGGTACCCCCTTTTCCATCCCAATCATTTTTATAGTTACTATTTTGATAAACAATATTACCCCATCTATTAAATACTTCTAATTCTATTTTAACATATGAAGGTCTAATAATAATGTAAGTATCGTTAATACCATCATGATTTGGCGAAAATCCTTCAGGAATACTTACAATAATATCCTGAACATTGTATTTTGTAGCATTTTTAGATTTTTCCTCAAGCCTAGACAAAGAAGAAGATTGCATTGTAACATTACCCCATATAGTTTCAGCATTAACAAAGGCTATATTTGACAATTCACCGCTATAACCATTGGGTGTCAAATTCATAATAAATGAAACTGAATCTTTTGATAAACCTTGAAGTGAACTAGAAGGACTTGTAATATTAATATCAATTGAACCATTAAAATTAGAATTTGCTATTAAAGAATTTCCTTTATTCACCTGACTTACAATAAAATTAGAAATAGCAGGTGCTGAATTTTGAAGGTTATCAGTAATTACAACTTTCTTAAACTCATATGGCGTCAAATTAGATACAATAAATTTGAAAGGATAATTAAATGTAGAATTAGCAAGAAGCTTTGCACTATCAACAATTTTTTGCAAATGAATAACATCATTAACATCAAGCATTCTGACATTAAAGGATATTGTGTCACTCTCAATATTATTTACTACTTGACTTAAGCAATATCTAAATACGCCAATTGAAGTTGGAAGATTAGGAACGTTTACATTGCTATTACTTTGAATATAATATTTAGGAGTTGCATTAGATAATAAAATAAATTGATTGGTGACATTTTTAGGATTTACTTTTAATCCAAGTATATATGTTGAATCACTAACTATTGGAACAGGTGGTTTTATTGTTATAGTATCATAAGAATATCGATCACTATATAATAAACTAGTTGTATCATATGATTTTAATGCATATATATATCTGCCAATTTCTTTTGGCGTTTTTGGTGCTACAGTATCACATTGTGCAGTTACAAGATTACACCATGTTGGTATTGTTCCAATTGGATATGACTTAACTAAAGGCCTGATTGATTCTGGTGTATTAGGTGCATTATATACATAAGCATAATTTATTACTAAAGGAGGGTCAGGTATACTAAAATTAATATAACATCTGGTAAATTGTTTTTCCAATGTTTTTCCATCACCGTTTGGATCTGGTTCTGCGCCATCAGTTGATTGGTCAAACAAAATAGAATCACCTATAGTTGCATGAGCGTAAGCATCTATATAATTCAACCAAGTATATTTTATTTTATTTGTTTTGACAAAAACATCATATTTTATTACAACAGAATCATCTAATGACAAAAGTCCATCTTTTGTAACAAGCGACTTTTTATCATATCCATTAAATAAAGTGTCAATTATTAAGTGATCATTTATTGTTGGTTTTCCTACTACATATGCTGAATCTGGAGTTGGGAAAGTTTTTGTAAAATCGTGAATAATTGATAAGGAATCAATATTCATATTTGAATAATTTTTTACTCTTGTCTCAAAATGATATACATAACCTCCATTAACAACTTCAGCATTAGAAGATTTCATTGCTGCGCCTATTAAATATTTAGGGAATAACGAAACATAAGTTGGAGTAGGCTCACCAATATCTATAATATCTGGATGTAAATCAGGATTTGTAGCGTCATGTGAAAATGCAGAAGTTGCTTCAGAACTAGTTGTGTAATCAGATTGATTTAAAACTCCCTTTCCACTTGAATTAAATTGTAAAATTAACGGAGTAGTAATATTAGTCTCTGCTATAGAAAAATAGAAATTAACTTGACCTTCGTATAAAATTGGCAATTGCACACCATTGCTAAATAAATAATTACCTGGTAATGTTGAATTTGACTTTATATTTGAACTACTAGCACTAAATCCAGTTGAACTATTTGAAGTATTTGAATTACCTAAACCATTGTAGTTGGGATTAATAAGTAAATTACCTGATGCAACTTTAACACTATCTAATACATATACCATTCCCTTGGGAAATACATTTGAAAGATTTGCATCAACCTGAACATCATTTAAATCTAACTGACCTTCATTCTTGATTTTCATGATAAGTTTCAATTTGAAGGAATTATCAGGTTCTTGAATAGGCGGATCTGCAGACAGTGTTAAAGCAATTTTCGGAAATAAAATAACAAGGTTTACTGTATCTTTTGTAAAATCTGATATTCTAGTTAAACCATTAGCATCAATAACTTTATTTAACTTATAACTGGTATTAACTTGTCTAGAAGGCAAAGTAATATATTGACCACTTTTTATATTTGCAAAACTATATTGTATATTATCTGTAGTATTTGTTAGATTAATCTTAAATGGTGAAACTCCATTTTGAATATCTACTTTTATCTTTACACTATCCGACGCTAACAATGAAGGATATTTTAAATTAATAGATGCTTGTGGCAATAAAACTAAAGGTTCAATAATTTCAAAAATAAATTCTTCTGAGCTCGCACCATTATGAGTTGAATTTGATGCGAGAGTTGCAATCACTTTATACTTTCCAACACTTGAAGGAGGAGTTGTACTTGGTCCATAAGTAGTACTTCCTGTTCCGCTGTATGTATACGTTATTAAGCCATCAGATCCAGTAACGATTGATGAATTAGGTCCCAATGTATTTCCTGTATATGTATAAGTTGAACTTCCAGTAACTGCAATTGTAGAATTCAATAACGAAGTATTAATTATTGTAAGGCTAAAAGATTCTTGCGTAGATGTACATGTAGCATTTTTAAAACTTATATTAAAAGCATATGTATTAGGAGTACTTGCAGGTATAGTAATTTTAATAGGACTAATTGAAGGCAGATTTTCATTTGTAATGTTTGTAAATCCACTTAATGCTGGACTTGCAGTACTTAATGAGAAAGTTAAAGGTCCTCCTCCTACTATAGTAAACGGTATTTCAAAACTTGTAGCTGAATTTGTAATTTGACTTATTGTACCTAGAGTAACAGCAGGTGTTACAGGCTGAGAATTTATTCTTACATCAGAAGATTGAATTGATGTGCAAGATCCATTACTTACAACAAAAGTATAAGTACTACTTGCCGTTAAACTATTTATTGTCGTTGTTGCACCTGTTCCAGTTATTGAAGTTGAACCATATGTTAAAGTCCATGCTCCAGAAGGCAAACCACTTAAAACAACAGATCCTGTTGCTTTGCTACATGTTGGTTGTGTAATAGTTCCAATAATTGGTGCAGAAGGCGCTAATGGCTGTGCATTAATCACAGTATTGGATGATGTACCTGAAGTACAAGATCCATCATTTACTGTAAATGCATATGTTGTGCTAGCAGTTAAACTAT
>JACCEA011338081.1_pt1 | contig 18340 bp, 16 predicted proteins | sample 7449851 | NCBI WGS metagenome assembly JACCEA01 (sample SAMN15323453, study PRJNA562643) | freshwater metagenome | isolation source: river surface water | place: USA:Blue River Watershed | collected 2017-08-18
AGGCAGGAAGAGACCCTTATAGTTCTTACGCTCTACAAACAGGTGCACCGTTTCGCCATAGGTATAGATGCCGCTCATGCGCACCTCACCATGTTCGTCGGTCATGGTCACGGGCTCCATATACGACTTTCCGCCGCGTTTCACGGTCTCTTCATACGCCTTGTAAGCATCATCAACCCAAAGCGCAAGGATCTTAACGCCATCGCCATGCTTTTTCACGTGGTCAGCAACCGGGTGGTCCGACTTCAACGCAGTTGTGAGCACCAGGCGGATCTTGCCTTGCTGCAGCACATAAGAAGCACGGTCGCGGATGCCGGTCTCAGGGCCAGCATATGCGAGCGACTGAAAGCCGAACGCTGATTTATAATAGTGAGCTGCCTGCTTGGCATTTCCCACATAGAACTCGATATGATCGGTGCCGTTGATAGGCAGGAAATCCTGCGCCTGCTGCATCTTTTGGCTTACGGTCAATGTTTCCATAAATTGAAAATTGAGATGTTTCTGAATGTTGTTTATGAGTAATGTTTGTGTGTATTAGTCCGCCCAGCTGTATACGTAGGTGTCATCTTCCAGATCCAGCGCTGCCTGCGTGAGGATAAGCGGATGGAAGGTATCTACCATCACTGCCAACTCCTGCGTGTCTTTGGCACCGATGCTTTTTTCCACCGTGCCGGGATGAGGCCCATGCGGAATACCCGCCGGGTGCAGTGTTATCATACCACGTTCCACATGCTTGCGACTCATAAAGTCACCGTCCACATAATACAGTACTTCATCGCTGTCGATGTTGCTGTGGTTATAGGGAGCAGGTATGGCCTGCGGGTGGTAATCGAACAGACGAGGTACGAATGAACAGATGACAAAGTTGTGCGCATCGAACGTCTGGTGCACGGGTGGCGGCTGGTGCACACGACCGGTGATCGGTTCGAAGTCGTGGATGCTGATGGCGTAAGGGTATTCGCAACCATCCCAGCCAACGACATCAAACGGGTGATTTGCGTACCAGATAGGGTAGAGATACCCCTTCTTCTTCACCTGTATAAGGAACTCGCCCTTTACATCAAACGTCTCCAGATCCTGCGGCAGACGCATATCGCGCTCGCAGAACGGTGCATGTTCCAGCAACTGCCCGTAGCGGCTGAGGTAGCGCTTGGGGAAGGTGATGGGGCTGAATGACTCTACTATGAACAGCCTGTTGTTGGCATCCTCAAACTCTATCTGGTAGATGGTACCGCGCGGGATCACCACATAGTCGCCATAACCAAAGGGGATGCGGCCATACTGTGTTTTCAGCACGCCCTTTCCCTCGTGTATAAAGATCACCTCGTCGGTGTCGGCATTTTTGTAGAACACATTGTCTGTGAGGCCCTTAGTAGGCGCCGCCAGCGTTATGTGCACATCATTATTGAACAGTACCGTTTTACGGCTTTTCAGGTAGTCGGCCTCTGGCGCTACCTTAAAACCCTTAAAGCTGCGGTGCTTCAATATATTGGAAGTGGCCGCAACGGGAGCCACATTCACTGGTTCGCCGGCCTTGGTAATAATGGTTGGCGGATGAAGGTGGTATAGCAGCGACGAATTGGATGAAAAACCTTCGGTGCTGAATAGCTGCTCCGAATAGAGGCCGCCGTCCGGCTTGCGGAACTGGGTATGGCGTTTCTGCGGAACTTGCCCGAGTTTGTAATAATGTGGCATTTTGGGATGATGTTTGCAGCAAATTTAGGTATTTCTGTGGGCAATATTAGCGCATTCCGTATCAGCCTTTTGCAATACCACTTTGCAAGAAAACGTACCGGGTTACCGCCCTTGGATTTGCAAAGGGAACGAACTAATTACTGCGCATTTCCAATTTTTTCTTTTTTCCCACTTTTTATATCAACTAATTGATTGTCAATAAAAAGGTGGGAAGCGGGTGCGCAATCAGCTTCCCCAAACTGCGCAAAAACTTCCCACTTTTGCGCAGTTCGGATACTTGTGAGAAGTGGTAAATATTCATAATGTATTTGGTGTTGCTTCATTTTTTCAAACTTCTATTCAAGTTACACCCGAGCAGTAAAACCGGCAAAAAATTGTTTTATGAAAGTGCGTTTTTCGTAGTGTGATATAAGATTGTTGTACACATGTCGCAAGTCGAAAAGAGTTGGAAGAATAATAGGCACAAGTGGAAAACACATGCGCCAAATGAAAATATAAGGTAATATCAACTATCAGTCATATTGAGAATAACTTCTTTATCATCTTCCCGAAAAATCACTGTCAGTCTGTGCATGGGGTCATCTTTCCAACGACCAACACTTTCTGAAAGGAGATCGAGATATATTTTCAGATCGGCTGATCCGATATCCGGAATCCGGTTGTGTATCAAAGCAATCTCGTGCGCATCTATCCAATAAAAGTCGTTCAAACAATCCCACAATGCGTCCCAATTATGCCCAAAGTAATCGGGGAAACTGAGAGTATCAGACAATTCCCTGAGTAATTCGTCCTTGCTATGCACATCTACGATTTCAGCAACATAGGCATCGCCCTTCGGATGCTTATGAACTTCGTTTGTAAATAGGAATCGGCTCATTTTAAGTACAAATTGAATGATACGTGGTCTGTCGGAAAAAATCAGTTTGGTAAAGGCAAACCTTAAACCAAACGGATGTGAACTAAAATTATGAAATAATGTCACCCCTTCAGGGTTTTGAATTAATGTTGAGTAGGGCTATAATCATGTCACGCCTTTCGGGGTTTTAGAATAAGTATAGGCTTCAAAAAATCTATTCACTTTATTCATGATTTTTATGAAAAACAACTTGAAAGCTTTCTCTCGAAGTAAGCATGAACTGCTCATACGGTTCGTCGACGGCAATGAAGACAATTTCATCACCGTTTTCAAAGAAAATGTGTAATGTGCCAGAATTTTCGACAGACGTTGCAGTAACTGGTATTTCAATTATCCCATTCATCGAAAACAGGGCTCTGCCATTTTCACCTGTCCAATAATATATATTGCCATTAGACTGACGATATTCCAACCGTCGACCAGTTGAAATTGTTAGATCAATATTGAAGTGTATCTGTAAATCGTACAGTCCATAACAAATCTGTTCTATAAAAGCATTTACAATAAATTCGGAGTTTTTTTTGATGTCCATAGTGATGGTGACTAGATAACAAAACTAATGAAATGTATTGTTGTTGTATTCACATCAACGGAATTCCAAGTAATCACACTCTCAGTTTACCGCAGATACAACCTACGGCAAACAAATGAACGACTAAGCGACCTGCCCCAAATGACTCAAATTGTTCCTCCTTTTTGTACCTTCAAACATTATTGAAATAGTATGAGGATAGTATGGGCGGTAATAGCTTCGCTGATCTTGCTGGCAGGGTGTAAAAAAGACACTGAGTATGATGAAAATGTGGTAGATGGCATCACCTTTGGTACCTATTATGGTAACTGTGCGAAGAACTGTGTAAAAATGTATGATATAAGCCAGGCTGTGCTGCAACAAGACGACAGTGTGACCAATGCAAAACTGAACTGGGTATATGTATTTAAGGCCACGCGTACGCTAGACAAGACAAAACAAATAGCTTCCCTGCCTTTGCTGAAGCAGGTGCCTGCCGAACTGATGAAGAACAGTACCATAACCTATGGCAGTCCGGATAGCCACGACCAGGGCGGGGTGTACATTATTATCAAGACCATTCCGGCTATCTACCGATTTCGTATAGATATGGACGATACGCCCGACCAGTCGGCAGAGGTGAGGGCTTTTAAGCAGCGGGTGCTGGATGTAATGAAGCAGATAAAGTGACCTTAGTAACCAATACAAAAACACACAAACTGAAAAAGATACTCCCCATAGCACTCTTGTTGCTGATAGCTAACAACTTACAGGCGCAGGAACCCGTAGAAATAGACAAACTGGTGTTTGGTACTTACTATGGTATGTGCAAGGGCAAGTGTGTGCATGTATATGAGCTGGACAATGCGGGGCTGCGCCTTGACGACAGTGCCCACTACGGATCACTGAACTGGGCCTACTACTTCACCGCCACCGGCAAAATGACGGCCGAACAACATAGGGCAGCGTCGCCCTTGCTGAAAAAAGTGCCGCTGGAACTGTGCAACAAGAATAGGGTGACCATAGGCAGCCCCGACAGTCACGACCAGGGTGGTATCTATCTGGAGATAGTAAGCGGCCCGGCAGATGTGCGCATGAAGCTGGATATTGATGACACACCTGAACAGTCGGCCGAGGTGAGGGCATTTAAGAAGCAGTTGCTGGGGCTGATAGAAAAAATGAAATAGCTAACAACAATGAACAGGAAGGATTTTATCATTAAAACATCGCTGGCGGGAGGTGCGCTGATGTTATCGCGCTATACGAGTCTGATGGCTGCACCGGCTGGGTTCCCGGTGGTGCGGGTAGCACCAGAAAAGCGAAAATTCAACAGTGCAGCTGTGGAGGCAACCATTGCCGAGGTGAAACAAAAGATAGGTAACAAGGAGCTGGCGTGGATGTTTGAGAACTGTTTTCCGAACACGCTGGACACCACTGTGGAGTTTGAGGTGATAGACGGCAAACCGGATACATACGTGATAACGGGCGATATAGATGCGATGTGGCTGCGCGACTCGTCGGCACAGGTGTGGCCCTATCTGGCACTGTGCAGCAAGGACGAGCCGCTGAAACAACTGATAGCCGGGGTCATCAACCGGCAGGCAAAGTGTATACTGAAAGATCCGTATGCCAACGCCTTTTACAAAGACCCTAATAAGGTGAGTGAATGGAAGGAAGATAATACCAAAATGCAACCGGGCATACACGAGCGCAAATGGGAGATAGACAGTCTTTGCTACCCCATTAGGCTGGCACATGGCTACTGGAAGGCCACGGGCGATACCAGTGTGTTTGACGAGCAGTGGCAGGCCGCGATGAAGCTGGTGGTGAAAACCTTTAAAGAACAACAACGCAAGGAGGGTAAGGGCCCGTATAGCTTTATGCGCCGCACCGAATATGCTACTGACAGTCTGCCGCTGGGTGGTTATGGCTATCCCGTAAAGCCTAACGGGCTGATCTGTTCCATGTTCCGCCCGAGTGACGATGCTACAGTGTTTCCTTACCTGATACCCTCGAACCTGTTTGCACTGGAAAGCCTGAAACAACTGAAAGCTATATACAGGGCAAAGGGAATAAAAGATGATGCTGATACCGACGGATTGATAGACGACCTGATAAAAGGCCTGAATGCCTGCGCTACCCATATAGATAACGAACTGGGCGAGATATATGCCTACGAGACAAACGGCATGGGTAGTGTGAACCTTATGGATGATGCCAATGTGCCTTCATTGCTATCGCTGGCATACCTGGTGCCGGGCATGGAGAACAATGTGGTGTACAAGAATACCCGGAAATTCGTGCTATCCCTAAAGAACCCGTTCTACTTTAAAGGAACAGCTGGTGAGGGTATAGGTGGCCCGCATGTGGGGGTAGACTACATTTGGCCGCTCAGCATTGTTATGCGGGGCATTACCAGCAAGGATGAGCAGGAAATAAGAAATTGTCTGCTGGCACTACAGAAGACACATGCCGGTACAGGCTTTATGCACGAGGCATTTCATAAGGACGATGCAGCCAAATTCAGCCGGCCATGGTTTGCCTGGGCCAATACTCTGTTTGGCGAATTTGTACTCAAAGTATACCGGGAGCGCCCCGCATTGCTGGGTTAAGACCTATGCAATGCGTGTCACCTTCAGCATGTTGGTGGGCATGTGCGCCTGTATAGGTATGCTACCTGTGTTCACTACCACATTGCCTGGTTTCAACAATCCTTTTTCTATTAGGATCTGGTGCTGATCGGCAATAACCTCGTCTATGCTTTCTTCCTTGTCGTAGTAGAAAGCCTGTACACCCCAGCTGAGGCTGAGCTGATTGATAAGGCTCTGTGTCTTGGTGAATACAAACAGGTTGGAGTGCGGCCTGTAGCTGGACAACATGAATCCTGTATAGCCTGATTGTGTCATGCCAATAAGCGCATCGGCCTTGATGTCGCGGGCCATCTCACAGGCGTTGTAGCAAAGCGCATCGCTGAGGAAAGATGGGGAATGCGGTTGTGGCGTAAGGTTGCGGTTATAAACCATTTCCTCTTTCTCTACCTCGTTAATGATATTGACCATGGTCTTTACCACCTGAACAGGATATTGGCCCATTGCGGTCTCGCCGCTCAGCATCACCGCATCGGCACCTTCCATCACGGCATTGGCCACGTCGGTGATCTCGCTGCGATTGGGACGAGGGCGATCAATCATGCTCTCCATCATCTGGGTAGCTATGATAACGGGCTTGGCCCTATGGATGCACTTGCGTACGATGTTCTTCTGGATCATTGGTATCTGTTCTAGCGGCAATTCCACACCCAGGTCGCCACGTGCTACCATCACCGCGTCGGAGGCAAGGATGATCTCGCGCAGGTGCAGGAGCGCTTCGGGTTTCTCTATCTTGGAAATGATCTTGGCATTGCTGTTGCGGCTGCGAATGCGCTCGCGAAGTTGCTTCACATCATCCGGTGTACGGACAAAAGATAGCGCCACCCAGTCTATATCCTGACTGATGATGAAGTCGAGGTCCTGAAGGTCTTTTTCTGAAAGAGATGGTAACGATATTTTGGTATCGGGCAGGTTGATGCCTTTGTTTGAAGAGAGTACACCGGGCGATACCACCTCTACGAGTACGCGATGGGTATCGTGGTTTATTTCCTTCACCACTACCTCTATCTTGCCATCGTCAAGCAGTATCTTCTCATCCACCTTCACATCGTTGTGAAAGTTGGGGTAAGACAGATATACCTGTTCTGAATTGCCAATGCATTTTTCGTTGGTAAAGTAGAAACGGTCGCCGGTCTTGAGGTCGAGGGCGTTATTCTCTATTGTACCTACGCGTAGTTTGGGTCCCTGTAGGTCGGCAAGTATAGCGATATTGAAAGGGTAGGTGCTATTGATCTCCTTAATGCGGTCTATGACCTCTTTATGTTGCTGGTGTGTGCCGTGAGAGAAGTTGAGCCTGAAGACATTGACACCAGCCTGAACGAGTGCCAAAAGTTTTTCGGAAGTATTACAAGCAGGGCCTACTGTGGCGATAATTTTGGTCTTATGAAGCATAGATCGAGATTTTCCTGATTGCAAATATTCGGCATTCTGTTGAAAATACCATCTGCAAAAGGTTTATGTTATTGCTAAAAATGTGTGTTATGACGTGAAAGCCAAAGGTAACGATAAAAGCCTTGTGAATGGGAGTAACATGATATTGAAGCACTGTTGTGATGGATTTTGAATATTTTTGCCCGAATGCCTAACGAACAAATAAGCCTGAATAAATATATCAGCTCAACCGGGTTCTGCTCAAGAAGGGAAGCTGACAAACTGATAGAACAGGCCCGTGTGACGGTGAATGACGAACTGGTGCTGCCGGGTGCACGCGTGTCGCCGGGCGATAAAGTGGCCATAGACGGCGAACCGATAAAGAGTGCATTCAAGGCAACAAGACCGATATATATTGCATTCAATAAACCTGTTGGTGTTACGTCTACCACCGACCTGAAAGACAGGACTAATATTATTTCCTTTATCAACCACCCGAAGCGCATTTTCCCGATAGGGCGGCTGGATAAAGATTCGGACGGGCTTATCTTCCTGACCAATGACGGGGATATTGTGAACAAGATTTTACGGGCATCGAACCACCATGAGAAGGAATATATAGTGACAGTAGATAAATCCATAACGCCCGAATTCATACAGAAGATGAGCAATGGCATACCTATGCTGGGCACAGTAACGAAGAAGTGTTTTGTGCGACAGGAAGGAGGCCGGCGTTTCAGGATCATACTGACGCAAGGACTGAACAGGCAGATAAGGCGCATGTGCGAATATCTTGACTACAAAGTTGTGACACTGACAAGGGTACGCATCATGAATGTGCAACTGGGCAAACTGCCTGTTGGCCACTGGCGTTACTTCACTCCTGAAGAGATAGACACAATGTTGTATATGGTGGCAGAATCGAGCAAAACCGACGAAAAGAAGCCACCAAAAGAGCGGACAAAACGCTGAACATTTCCTGTAAACTGAATAGGCAGGGGAGGAACTTATCCACAAATTGAGGCAGGAATATCCAAGTGAATGAACAGCAGAATAATTTTGTTCTGAAGTTCATAAACACCCCTGTATGGAACCGCTGTTGAAGAAGGAAGATATTGTGAGGACGCTGCAAAAGGAGGTTCTTTCCATGCAGCGAGGCGGAGCTGCAACACTGAATGAACAAAGCAAATCGGGGCTGGGAGCAATAGAGGAGGCATTTCCCGGAAAAGAATTTCCGAGGGCGGCAGTGCACGAATTCATTAGCTATGATTTGGGCGCTGCAGCTGCAACCAATGGTTTTATGATGGGAGTTGCGGGTAAGCTGATGCGGGAGTCAGGAGTATGTGTATGGGTAGGTGCGAAGCGAACAGTGTACCCGGTGGCGTTGGCGCAATTCGGTATCATACCGGACAGGGTAATATTTATAGATCCGCCGCGAAAGAAGGATGTGTTGTGGACAATAGAAGAAGCACTGAAATGTGATGCCCTTCAGTTGGTGGTGGGGGAGATAGGCGAGCTGAGTTTTATGGAATCGAGAAGGCTGCAACTGGCAGTGGAGCGAAGCAGTGTTACAGGATTCATCCATCGTAAGAATCCGAGTATGGAAAACACAGTGGCATGTGTCTCGAAATGGAAGATAACACCCGTAACGAGTATAGCGGATGATGGGATGCCGGGACTGGGTTTGCCCCGCTGGCATGTACAATTGCTGAAAGTGCGCAATGGCAAGCCGGGTAGCTGGGTGCTGGAATGGCGCAACGGGACACTGTGTTATGTCCCCAAAACCATCATTGCTCTACCGGAGATACACACCCGAAAAACAGGATAATATGGCCAGGCGATTTGTAGTGATATGGTTCCGCTTTCTGGAGGCGGATAGGGTGGCGCGTCGGCGGGCAGAACTGAAGGAGGTGCCCTTTGCAATGGCGTTGCCACAGCACGGACGTATGGTGGTGAAGTCAGTGAATGCGGTGGCATATAAACATGGGGTGCGCCCAGGTATGGTAGTAGCAGATTGCAGGGCTATACTGCCATCGTTACAGGTGCTGGACCATGATGATGATCTTGTTGCAACCACACTGCATGCAATTGGTGAATGGTGCATCAGGTACACTCCGGTTGTGGCTGCAGATCCGCCGGACGGACTGATACTGGACACAAGTGGTTGTGCACACCTTTGGGGCGGAGAAGTGCCCTATCTGAAGGAGATACTATCAAGATTGCGGGTATTCGGGTATCATGCAAGCGCTGGCATGGCCGATACTGTGGGGGCAGCATGGGCAATGGCGCATTTTGTGCAGGGAGATGTGATAATAGAAACCGGACAGCTGATGGAAGCGTTGATGCCCTTGCCTCCGGATGCTTTAAGATTGCAGGCAGATGTGTTGAGTAAGCTGCATAAGCTGGGACTGCACGAGATAAGAAGTTTTATAACCATGCCAAGACGTGCACTGACAAGAAGGTTTGGCGAAGTATTGCTCATGAGGCTGGATCAGGCATTGGGGCAAGCAGTGGAACCATTACAGCCCATAAAACCGGTTGTGCCCCATCAGGTAAGGAAACCATGTTTGGATCCGGTGAGGACGGCTGCGGGTATAGAGCACGTATTGACAACAATGCTCGAGGAATTGTGCAGAAGGCTGGCGAGTGAAGATGCGGGATTGCGCTATTGTGTGCTTACCTGTTACAGGGTGGACAGAGATGTGCAACAAGTGAAGATAGGCACAAGCAGACCATCGAGAGATGTTACGCATCTGTATAAATTGTTTGAGCAGGAGATATGCAACATTGAACCTGATCTGGGAATAGAACTGTTTTTGCTGGAAGCAACTATTGTAGAAGTGCTTTCGCCGGAACAGGAAGCGTTATGGAATACTAAAGCAAACTCCGACAAGGAATTGAGTGAATTGATAGATAGAGTTGCCGGCAAGGTAGGTGGAGACACCATAAAAAGATATCTGCCGGATGAACATTACTGGCCGGAAAGAGCTGTGAGGACAGCAGGCAGCCTGAATGAAAAGCCGATAACTAAATGGCGAAAAGACATTCCCAGACCTGTATGCCTGTTGCCGGTGCCGGAAGTAATTGATGTAACCGTACCGATACCCGACTATCCGCCCATGTTGTTCAGATATAAGGGCGAACTGCACCAGGTAGTAAAGGCCGACGGACCGGAGCGTATAGAGCAGGAATGGTGGATCGCAGACGGATTGCAGCGTGACTACTATTGTGTGGAAGATGAGCGGGGATCGAGGTTCTGGTTGTTCCGGTCGGGGCACTATGGCAGCACAGAGCCTAAATGGTTCTTGCACGGTTTTTTTGCCTGATAAAGTGAGCGAGTTATGGGATATGTAGAATTGCAGGTGACTACCAACTTCAGTTTTCTTCGGGGCGCATCGCACCCTGAAGAAATGGTAGATGAAGCAGCAAAACTGGGCTATAAAAAAATTGCAGTCACCGACCGCAATACACTGGCAGGTATAGTGCGAGGGCATGTTGCAGCAAAGGCTAAAGGAATTGGGTTTATACCGGCGTGCAGATTGGACCTGCAAGATGGCACTAGTCTGCTTGCATATCCTACGGACAGCAAGGCATATGCAAGATTATCCGGCATTCTGACAAAAGGGAATCTGCGGGCGCCGAAGGGAGATTGTTATCTCTCAAAAAATGATGTCTTTGCTGCGGCTGAAGGAATCATCTTTATAGTGATACCGCCCTATGAGTTGACTGAAGGATATACGTTCACCAATGAATTCGAAGATGATGTAACAGAATACAAAGCATACTTAGGAGATAAGCTTTATCTGGCTGCGTCGAGGTCGTACATGGCGAGTGACAATAAGCGGCTGTATCGGATATGGCAGTTATCTCAGAGAGCCAATGTGCCAATGGTTGCTGTTAATGACGTATACTACCACAACGCTGAAAGGAGACAACTACAGGACGTTGTGACCTGTGTGCGCGAAAAATGCAACATACATAGTGCCGGCTATAAACTACACCAAAATGCCGAAAGGTATCTGAAGCCGGCAAAGGAAATGAACAGGCTTTTTGTACAGTATAAAGATGCTATTGCCCGAACAATGGAAATAGCCGATGCCTGTACTTTTTCGCTGGATGAGTTGAAATATGTGTACCCCGAAGAGATAACATCGGATGGCAGAACACCGCAGGAGGAGCTGGAACTACACACGTGGAATGGGGCGAGGGAGCATTTCGGGGAGCAATTGCCAGGACAGATCGAAGCTACTATAAGATATGAGCTTGACTTCATCAGAAAGAAGGACTATGCAGCATACTTTCTTACAGTGTTCGATTTTGTGCGTTATGCAAGAGAAAAAGGCATCCTTTGTCAGGGGCGCGGGTCGGCGGCCAATTCTGTGGTGTGTTATTGTCTGGGTATAACGTCAGTGAACCCGTCTAAGTTCAAGTTGCTGTTTGCCCGGTTCATGTCGGATGCAAGGGATGAACCACCTGATATAGATGTAGACTTTGAGCATGAAAGACGGGAGGAAGTGATACAATATATCTATAAGAAATATGGCAGAGATAGGGCCGCAATTGTAGCTACTGTGACCCAACTGCATATGAAGGGAGCGATAAGGGATGTAGCGAAGGCTATGGGCATGTCCGTAGATGCTATTAACAGACTGTCTAAATCTACCTGGGAGTTCAATGATGATTGGGTGGAAGGAAAGAGAATATCAGCAGAGGGTTTTGATCCCAACGACCCTTTGCTTCGCAAGGTATTAGAGCTAACTAGTCAGTATGTAGGATTCCCCAGACAGCTGGGGCAACATACAGGTGGCTTTGTGATAACGAGGGGAAAGCTATCTAACCTATGTCCGGTACTTAATGCACGTATGGAAGAAAGGACATGTATTGAATGGAATAAAGACGACATAGAGGCTTTAGGATTCCTGAAGGTGGATGTATTGGCGCTGGGGATGCTCACCTGTATCAGAAAGGCATTCGATCTGGCACGGGAGCATTATGGAAAGGAGTTTACGCTGGCAAACATTCCGCAAGACGATCCTGCAGTGTATGAAATGGTGAGTCATGCCGATACAGTTGGTGTGTTCCAGATAGAAAGCCGTGCGCAGATGTCTATGTTGCCCCGACTGAAACCCCGGAACTTTTATGACCTAGTGATAGAAGTGGCTATTGTGCGGCCCGGACCTATACAGGGTGACATGGTGCACCCCTACCTGAGACGCAGGAATGGTGAAGAGCCTGTGGAGTTCCCATCAAAAGAACTGGAAGACATACTGGGGCGAACGTTGGGAGTGCCGCTGTTTCAGGAGCAGGCCATGGAGATAGCTATTGTTGCAGCAGGTTTCACACCGGGGGAAGCTGACCAGTTGCGCAGAAGTATGGCCACATTCAAGGCGAAGGGTCTAGTGAGCCAGTTTGAGAAGAAACTGGTGGATGGCATGACCCGGAGAGGGTATAAGGAGGAATTTGCCAAAAGGGTATTCAAGCAACTGGAAGGTTTCGGCAGTTATGGTTTTCCTGAGAGTCATGCGGCAAGCTTTGCGTTGCTGGTATATGTATCGTGCTGGTTGAAGTGTCATTACCCTGATGTTTTTGCTACAGCATTACTCAACAGCATGCCTATGGGTTTTTACCAGCCGGCGCAAATAGTGATAGATGCCCGGAAACATGGAGTGCCTGTCGGAGAAGTAGATGTGAACCTGTCTTATTGGGACAATACGCTCGAAGAAAAGAGTGGTAAGTATTGTGCTATCAGACTGGGATTCAGGCAAGTAAAGGGACTGCATGAGGCTGATCTGAAATTGTTGGTTGCAAAAAGGGGAGCAGGATACAGAACGCTGCAATCGGTGATGGATGCCGGGGTCACACAGGCTGTACTGGAGCGACTGGCAGATGCGGATGCATTCCGGTCTATGGGGCTGGACCGCAGGCAGGCGCTATGGCAAGTGGCTGCTTTGGCCGACAGACCTAACGGTATGTATGAAGGGCAATTGCCCGAAGCAAAGCGAGAACAGGGTATAGAACTGCCTGCAATGAGCCTGCCGGAACATGTATTGCAGGACTATGGCGCTACAGGTTTGTCGGTTAAGGCGCACCCGGTTGGGTTTGTACGGGAAAAGCTGATCATGATTGGTAATGTACGCACCGTTGATCTGCTGCACTGTACCGATGGCACAGAGGTGAAGGTGAGCGGGCTTGTATTGGTGCGGCAAAGACCGGGCACAGCAAGCGGCATCTGTTTCATTACTATTGAAGATGAGAGTGGAACGGCCAATCTGGTGGTGTTTAAAAAGATGTTTGATAAGTACAGGAAGGAAATAGTGCGTGCGCGCCTGCTGATGGTGGAAGGGAAGGTGCAGAAAGAAGGAGAAGTGATACATGTGGTGGTGAAACGCTGCCATGACGTATCTGTTTTGCTGGGGCAAATGACAGAGCGGGCACCGGCAAAATTGCCCGTTATGCCGTTGTCGCGGGCAGATGAGGGTATGGACGACCCGGACAGATATGCTGAAAAAGATCAGCGGGTAAAAAAGGTAATTCAGGCTGATCTGTTTCATGGAGGCAGGAATTTCAGATAGGGTAGTTGTATCTATTACCGTGGTATTCTACCTGTGACGAATATGAACTACTTTTGCCACATGCAACTGAAACCAGGAAAAGGATTGGGTGATCTTACCTTCGGCATGCTGCCTGCAACTGTAGAGGCTAAGCTAGGCAAACCCGACAGGATATTTGTAGCCGATGATGAAGAAGATGAGTTCATCTACCAGTATAATGAACTGCGTATGATGCTTACATTTTATAAGCATGAGAACGACAGGCTGGGCTATATACGGTCGTCGAACCCGGAAGTGACATTTGGTGGCGAAATTCTGCTGGATCAGCCGGTGAAAAAGATACTAGATGGACCAATGAAGAGCATCAAGGGCTGGCAGAAAGAGAACTACGACTTCTTTGACACCTATATGAATGAAAAGAGCTGGATAGTACTGAACGTAGAATATGAGCGCATTACCGACATAGAGATTGGTGTGCCGCTGGATGGTGATGATGTGTATGTGTGGCTTTAGTATTTAAGTAGTTAATATTTTTACGAAAGGAACACTGTTTTGGTGTTCCTTTCGTATTTCTGTTAAATATGAAACAATAGTCCAGTGATAAATTGCATGACTACTACCCTGATTAGTCACCACAAAAGGAAAGTGGTGGTAGGTGAGGATAAAGTCTGTGCCGTTCTATTTAAGGCCAATTTCCCGCAGGCGCTCATCCAGGTATTCACCGGCGGTGTAATCAGCATATTGCTTGGGATTATTTTCTGAAATACAAGATTCAAGACATGCCAGACTTGTGTTGAGTTTGGGGTGAAAGAAGAATGGGATGGAATAGCGTGGATAAGCCCATTTTTCTCTTGGGGGATTTACCACCCGGTGCGTGGTTGAACGGAGGCGGTTATTGGTGAGCCGCTGTAGCATATCGCCAACATTAACCACAATCTGTTCAGGCAAGGAAGTAACAGAAACCCACTCGCCCTGCATATTCAGTATCTGCAAACCATCGGCTGAGGCACCAATGAGGAGTGTAATGAGGTTAATGTCTTCGTGCTGTTCGGCACGTATGGCAGAAGCCGGTTCTGAAGTGATAGGAGGATAGTATATCGCGCGAAGAATAGAATTTCCATTTATCAGCTGATCATCGAAGTGGTATTCATCCAGCTCCAGAAACAGTGCAATTGCGCGCATCAGATCCAGACCTGTTTTTTCAAAACTTCTGAAGGCTTCCAGCAGCACCGGAGTGAACTTAGGTGCCTCGGCAACAATAACGTTATCGGGATAGGGGACATCCAGCAGTGAACCGGGGATATTCTCTTGACCCAATTGAAAGAACTCCTTCAGATCGGCAGTTGAAAAACCTTTGGCGTGCTCCTTGCCAAACGATGTGTATCCACGCTGGCCGGCAAGCCCGGGTATCTCATATTGTCTTTTGGTTGCTTCAGGAAAGCTAAAAAAGCCCTCGACCTCGGTGTACATTCTTGAGATCAGGTCATCAGAAATACCGTGATTCTTCACCGCCACAAATCCTACTTCTTCGTATGCTTTACCGAGGTCGCTTACGAACTTGGTTTTCAGTTCATTATTCTGTGATGTAAAATGCGAAAGGTCAACTACCGGAATACTCATTTTTATATTTTCGACTAAAGTACAAATGTGCAACGGATGGTGAGGTTATAAAATCATGAATTGCGGGCGATGTGATATGTCCACTGCCTATAGTCCCCCCAATAGGTGAATCCTTACGTATAATTTAAGTTTACACATCCGATAATGGTGGATCACGTAGTTTTTATCAGAGTCTCTTCCCGGACGGACGAAGTGTGACTGATTGGCGAAGACTTTACAGGAAATGTAATAGACTGATTGCGGACGGAATTATTTTTTTGCGCGCTTCCGTGTGGAATCTGTTGATCTTCATTTGGTGTGTGGGAAGTTTGTTTCATTTTACTTCCCAAAAACTGCGCACTTCTTCCCACCTGCCTATCGGCAGGCAGGCTTCCGCGCACCTGGGTGTTCTGCGGTTCTGTGCCGGAAGTTTCTTCATTAGTAGTTGGTAGTGATGGTTCGTCTGACGAGGGTTGCTCGTCGTAGGGGTGGGGGATGCCCCATTGTTTGTAGGCTTCTATAAGATCGGGGTCGCTGAGATATGCTTCCTGTCGGTCGAGCTGGGCTTCGGTGTTGTCGACCTCTAGTACGGGAATGCGGCCCATGGAATTGAATGTATCGGGCTGGATATGCTGCGTGTATACGGACGCACGGGCGGATATAAATTCATCTATATAGGGATGAATGGTGCGTGCGAGTTCGGGGTTGCGTTGCGAGACCATCTCCATGAAGTAGCCGAAGAGTTCCATATTTTCGTTTAGGGTGCAGCGATTCTGCAGTTTCTTGGCTGTGAGGGTTAGTCTGTGCAGGCCTTCTATTTCTTTGAATGTGATGGGATTGGTCATTCGACTCTCGGAAAGATAACTTTCTGTAAGGTGTCCGATGATATGGTAGCAGTTCTCGGCCAACATGGACGGCAGGAATTTTGCTGATTGTTTGAGCCGGTTCCAGTCGCCCTCTTTTACCCATGTAGATATGCTGCGGCGGCTGACATTTAATAGCGATGCAATCTGGCTGTTGTTGAGTTCTGATTGGAAGAAGAGGGTCTTTGCCTGATGTTTCTTTTCGTTTAGCATGATATAGGTTTTTTAGGTTTGGACACAAAGGTCTTTCTACTTTTTGAATTGAAGGGTGGTGAGTTTCTATGATAGTGCGTTTTCTGTAGTGTCATAAAAACCTCTCCCCGGCCCTCTCCGAGGTAGAGGGTGAGGTCGAATGAGGGTTTTGTCGAGGGAATTGTGGTTTATCGGAATCTGCCTGCTGCAGGAAGGTCGCACTACAACCACCCCTATCCCCTCCCTGCCTACCGGTCAGGCAGGCTTAGCAGGAGGGGGACTCATGGAATGAGCGCTTTGCTTGGTGAGTTTAGTTTTGTCGGAACCTGCCTGCGGTGGATTGTCTGAATCACGGATTAAACGGATTGAAGGATTTCACTGATTTTGGGGTGTTGTTTGAACCTGTCTACGGTGGTTTGTCGGAACCTACCTGCGGTAGGCAAGCTAGGATTTATAAGATTTGAAGATTTCAGGATGTACGAGGTGTTTTTAGTCTGAACCACTGATTAAACGGATTAATGGATTCCACGGAAAGACCTTCGTGCTGTTGTCTGTCTGAACCTGCCTGGGGCAGACAAGAGAATATTGAACTTTATCAAGATGAAGACGTTCATAGAACGGGGATCATTTACAGTCCCGAATGCGCAGCGCTAACATCCGGAACAACGGAAAGTTCTTTTCTTAATGTTCTTTTGCCTTGATGCAAAAGAACCAAAAAATCAAGGCTGTATAAAAATTGGCTAAAAATGGCTGCACTCCGCTGCAAAATATAGATATCTATCGTTGCCGTTTCCGTTACTGTGCCTTCGCTACTATCAGCAGTGGTCCATCTACGTCGATAGATTTTGCGGCCGCTGCGTTCCGCCATTTTTCTTAACGACATTTTTATAAGGCCGGCGTCTGTGGCGTGCATTCGTGATGTGCGAGGTAGTGAAGGATATTGAACAACGTCAAGATGAATACGTTCAGAGAACGGGTACATTTCTGTTCCGGATGCGCTGCGCAAACATCCGGGACAACGGCTTAGAGAATTGATTAGTTTCATTCGCCGGTCGGATACCGGCAGCCATCCCTGCCGTAGGTACAACCTACGGCAAACTGGAGTAGGTATAAAGCAAAACCCGCTCAGAGAGCGGGACTATTCTTCTAAATTTTTGATCATTGTAAAGAGCATTCTCGATAACGAGTCGTACTCTTTACCGAGTCCCTCAAACATCTCAATTGTCATTTCATTTTCATCTTTTAGAAAAGTAATAAGTGCCGCACATTCGAATGTTGACCCTCGTGCTGTGACATAGAAATTTCTTCGGTCTTTATTGCTGAACTTTGCACTGCCCTCGGCAATATTCAGCATTATACTTAAGCTGGCCCTGCCCAATTGATCTCTGGCGTAACCTGGTATCGATTTATTGCCTTTCAACAAACGGTAAACTATCTGATTTACTGAATATGCTTTTTTGTAAACATCGAGGTTTTCATATTGAAACATGGCAATGAATTTATTTATGAAGATAGCTTTTTAGAGCGGGAAAGAGAGCGGGAGCGGAGGGAAAAATGAGAGCGGGAGGGCTCCGCTCTCGCGCGCCGCTCCCGCTCTCATTTTTGTGCCCCAGACGGGAATCGAACCCGTACTCGCCTTTCGGCAAACAGGATTTTAAGTCCTGCGCGTCTACCAGTTCCGCCACCAGGGCATGGTGTTGTTCTGCAAATATATTGTGCGTTTCCGAGAGGTAGTACACAAATACCGAGAACGATGGTATTTCCCTAAATAAAAAAATCCATCTTCATAAAGAGGATGGATTTTTTTATAAAGAGCGGAAGACGAGACTCGAACCCGCGACCCCAACCTTGGCAAGGTTGTGCTCTACCAACTGAGCTACTTCCGCTTGTATTTTAAGAACTTTTCCCTTGGCTGATTGCGTTTGGGATTGCAAAGATAAGAGCAGTCTTTTAAAAAACAAACAATCTTTCGAAAAAAAATAATTGCAATTTAT
>JACCEA010482296.1_pt1 | contig 18338 bp, 7 predicted proteins | sample 7449851 | NCBI WGS metagenome assembly JACCEA01 (sample SAMN15323453, study PRJNA562643) | freshwater metagenome | isolation source: river surface water | place: USA:Blue River Watershed | collected 2017-08-18
CCCGCTGAAACCGTTTTGGAATGGTATTTACTTAAATTCTTCTTGGTTAACAACGAATTCCATCCGTAAAAAATGGTTGCCACAACGGCCAAAATGCCAGCCAAGTAATGATCGGCTAGGTTGCCTTGGCCTTTATTCAAAACCAAAAGGGTAGCGCCAACCAATGCGAGTAAAACCCCTGATACTTTCATCCAACGGAAAGGGTATCCGTAGAAAATCATACCCAGCGTGAGGGAAAACAAGGGTGTTAGGGAGTTCAATGTTCCTACAACACCCGATGCGGCGAGGCTAACGGCAACGGCAAAAAGGTAAACGGGAATTCCATTTCCAATGTATCCCGATTGTATAACATATTTCCAGTCCTTTCTGGGGATGTGTTTTGCACCTTGTATCCAAAAGGGCAGTAGGGCCAAGGCAGACAGGGATAATCGCATGGAAACGACTTCAACGGGGGTGAAAACCAAAAGTGCCTTTTTGTACAAAATGAAAGAGCTGCCCCAAATTAGGGCAAGGAGCATCAAAGTGAAGAGGTTATTGATGGATTTTGGTTTCATGAATGCAGTGCAAAGGTAGGGATAAATGGTCGTTTTCCCCGAATTGTTTCCTATCTTGCAACACCAACCTAAAAACATGAGAATTTATTTCATTTTGAGTGCATTCATGCTTTTTGGCATGGGTGTATTCGGTCAGAATAATGCCGTAGATACGGCCAATTTCCCTTATTGGATTTCCATGATGGATAATCCACAGGCCAATTTTCATGCAACGGTTTCGGCCTTTGAAAAATATTGGGAGCATCGAACCCGTCAAAAAGGTGATGGGTACAATGCATTCAAGCGTTGGGAATACTATTGGGAAAGCCGATTGAATTCCGATGGCACCCGTCGCAATGCCGCCCAAACCTACGAAGCAATGATGCCTTATTCCGAATGGGCGGCTTTGGAATACAGCCGAGGAAAATGGAACAATCTCGGTCCCATCAATGTTATTCGATTTCGAAACGGAAATGTTCGAGGGATTGGGCGAGTTAATTCCCTAGCATTTCACCCCACTGATTCGCTCATCATGTATGCTGGAGCACCCAAAGGCGGATTTTGGCGAACCTTTGATGGTGGAAAATCGTGGTCAACCACCACTGACCTACTTCCAACTTTGGGCGTTTCCTCCATTGCCGTACATCCTCAAATGCCGTCGCTAATCTTGTTGGGAACGGGCGATCGAGATGCGGGTGATTCCCAAGGCATGGGCGTGTTTAAGTCGACAGATGGTGGTGCAACTTTTACTGCATCCAATGCGGGCATGGCAGTTCAGACCGTTAATAAATTGTTCTTTGTTCCTCAATCACCGGGAAAAGTTATCGCTGCAACCAGCAACGGTATTTACTTATCTCGCGATAGCGGATCAACATGGACTCGTTCTTCATCATTTACGCAGCCTGCTAAGGATTTGGTGATGAAGCCGAATAATTTGGCGGTTTGGTACACCACGGTGAATGGAAGTTTCTATCGCTCTGTCGATACAGGAAATACCTGGGCACTAGTTCGTTCGGGTCTTCCTGGTACAAGTATCCAACGTGGAGCCTTGGCCGTTTCCCCTGATCAACCGGATTGGGTTTATTTTTTGGTTTCCAACTCGAATAGTGCTTTTTTAGGGTTATACCGTTCGGTTGATTCAGGAGCCACCTTTTCAACCCGAGCAACTAGTCCGAATTTATTGGATTGGGGATGCATTCCCACAGGAACTTCTGGACAAGGGTGGTACGATTTAGCTTTGGCCTGCAATCCACAAAATGCCAATATTGTGCATGTTGGAGGGGTGAATGCATTTTTCTCTATTGATGGCGGACAATCCTTTACCATTTCAGGACACTGGGTTGGCGGTCCGGGAAATTGTAATTCCAGTTATTTACATGCCGACCAACACGTTTTTGAGTACAATCCGCATAACAAGTTGTTGTTCGTTGGGAACGATGGAGGTGTTTTTTACAAGAAAGCAGAATCGGAAAACTGGGTGGTGCTTTCCGATGGAATGGCCATTTCACAGATTTATAAAATTGGAAGTACAAACGCCGAGGAACGGTTGATTATGAATGGCTACCAAGACAATGGTTCCGCCCTGTTGAATGATACCACTTGGGCCGTAGCGATGGGCGGAGATGGAATGGAATGCGCCATTGATTATCGCGATCCTAATTTCATGTACGGATCCATTTATTACGGCTCTATTTCCCGCAGTACCGATTACGGTTATTCCTTCCAACCAATCGCCAACAACGGCAGAAACGGTATTAACGAAAGCGGAGATTGGGTAACACCGTATGGCTTGCATTCGTTGGATCCGAATAAAATGTTCATCGGATACAAGAATTTATGGAGAAGTGATAACGTGAAAAATGGAGATCCTACGACCATCCGATTTTCCAAAATCTCCAATTTAACGACCACTCAAAATATTCGGGTGGTGGAACACAGTGCAGCCGATCAGAACTTGTTGTTTTTCAGCAATTCCAGTCAGTTGTACAAAAGCAATAACGTTTCTACCGCCGCCACCAGCGTCATTTTTTCTCAAATTACTTCTCCAACGGGCATTAACCGCATTACCGACATTCTCTGCGATGTTCGCAATGCTCAGGTTGTTTATGCACTTCGCGATAACAAAGTTTGGAAGAGCTCCAATCAAGGAACGAGTTGGGTGGATTATTCAGGAACGCTTCCTAACATCCCCATGAATTCCATCATTCAAGATACAACGTGCTTTGAGTGTTTGTATTTAGGAACGGATGCCGGCGTTTTCTATCGGGATACGGTTTTGAACGATTGGGTGATTTTTTCGGATGGATTGGCGTTGAATTCGGAAGTAACCGAATTGGAAATTTATTACAACCGCGACCGGGTGAAAAGCCGTTTGAGGGCCGCAACCTACGGCCGCGGATTGTGGGAATCGCCTTTGTACACCCGCTCCGGGCTGATGCCCGTCGCTCGTTTTGAAGTGGACGATACCTTGGGCTGCGATGGCTATGCGTTTCAATTTACCGATCTTTCTAACAACGGCCCTACGGGTTGGAATTGGACTTTCTCTCCATCCACCGTTCAATTTACAGCTGGAACTACTGCTCAATCCCAACATCCTTCGGTGGTGTTTTTACAGCCGGGCCGTTATTCGGTAAGTTTGGTGGCCAACAACGCAGCCGGAACCGACACGTTCAACCAAATAGGGTTGATTAACGTGGGTGGTGGTCAAATGAATATTCCGTTCTCCATCGATTTTGATTCCAACAATGGCGGCTATCAAAACGAAAAACGTGATCAGTTCGACTGGACCCGAAATCGTTTGCAAACCCCATCGGTTGGTACCGGTCCTTTGGGCGATCATACCACCGGGGCTGGTTATTATTACTACGTTGAAGCATCTGCCCCCAACTACCCTAAAAAATCAACATCATTCCGTTCTTTCTGCTTCGATGTTTCGGGAATGGCGCGACCAACACTAAGTTTTTGGTATTCCAATTTTGGTACCGATGTGGGAGATTTGGTTCTTCAAGTGAATCCCCAAGGAAAGGGATGGGAAACCGTATGGAAAATTTCAAGAAATACCGGTCAGGCATGGAAGAATGCGAAGGTCTCGCTTCAAGGTTACACGGGTAAATGCAAGTTTAGGTTCATCGGTACGACCTCCTTTTTCTGGAGTGGCGACATGGCTGTGGATGATATCATGGTATTCGATCGTCCATCAACAACTGATGTTCGCTTGGCAGAAATTCGTCGCCCAGGGAAATTCCTTTGTGGTCCGAATACGTTGGGCGACTCATTGGAGGTTCTTTTGATCAACGAAGGAACCGAAAAGGTTGGAAATATCCCTGTTCGATATCAATGGGGAAGCAACAGTCCACAAGCTGGAACGTATTCCGATAGCTTGATGGCGGGGGATAGCGCTTATTTTGTGTTTGCGGTGCCTGTACAATTTCCAGTGGGTTCTCATCGTCTAATGGCGTATTCTGAACTAAATAGCGATCAATTTGCATCGAATGATACGATGAAAATTGATGTTGAACAAGGGCTAACGCCAACCGATCCCGCCGTTTCCGGTCCGCTTTTCGTTTGTAAAAACGATTCTACAACACTTACGGCCATCACCACAGCCGACTCCATTTATTGGTATTCCAGTTTGAGTTCGGGAACTCCGGTTGGTTCGGGATCTACCTTTTCCATCTTCAATTTGAGTAAGGATAGTATTTTGTACGTTCAAGGATTTAATTCGGGACGTGCTTGGGTTGGACCAGAGGATACTTCCATTTCTTTGGGAGGATTTATTCCGGCGATCAACGACAGCGGGGTGAACTTTACCGTTAATGCCCGTCCAGGTTTAATTTTGGAAACGGTGGACATTTACACCGATTCTGCATCTACATTTTGGGTGAAATTGATTCGTGGAGGTGTTACCCTAGATTCTACCCAATTTTTTGTGAATTCGGGTGGTAAGCGAACCTTGCAATTGAATTGGTATATTCCCAGAAACAGCGGATATACATTGGCGATGCGCCGAATTTCGGGAGGGCAGGTTTACCGAAATTATGCTGGTGCTTCCTACAATTATGATGTGCCTAATGGAATTTCCATCACGGGCTCGACCGGAGGAAACCAATTTTATTACTATTTCTACCGATGGAGGATTCGATATAACGCCTGTTCATCTCAAAGGATGAGAGTAACGGTGAAAATGGTTCCCCGTCCAGTCATTCAAGTTACGCCCCAAACCTTCCAAGTAACGCGCGGAGATTCCGTTGTTTTGAACGCTTCGGGAGCGCGTTCTTATCGTTGGACGCCGAACACCTATTTGAATGTAGATACAGGTTCTACCGTGGTGTCGAAGCCACTTCAAACCATACAATACACCGTTCAGGGGTGGGATACGTTGTTATGTCCAACCTTGCAAACGTCCCAAATTGCTGTGAATGGATTAGCTAGTCACGATTTGATATTTCCTGGAGTTTCTCTTCAGGTGTACCCCAATCCTGTTCAGGAAATCCTTTATTTAATGCCTAAAACGACCGTTTCCGGAAAGGGTCATTTAAGATTGTACGATGTTAAAGGGAAAGTGGTATTTCAACAGCAAATTCAATGGGAGCCTTATCAACAGTGTGAAATAAAACTTCCTGTGCTCTCGGGCGGTTTTTATCAGTTGGAGGTTCAACATCAACAACAACCCGCCGTTACTAAATTATTGATTCTTCAAGATTAGAAAAATATGAAATTAGTTTTCCTTTTTGTTTTTTCCTTTGTTATTCTTTCCTCTACAGCTCAGGTCAATGGGAATCAACTTCCAGATACCTCTCAGTATCCCTATTGGATTCAGATGATGCAAGATCCTCAAGCTCCGTTTCATGCTACGGTTTCTGCTTTTGAAAAGTATTTTGAAAATCGGGAGCGCCAAAAGGGGGATGGATGGAAAGTATTCAAACGTTGGGAGGCTTTCTGGCGTGATCGATTGGATGAAAATGGAATTCGTATTTCACCTACCGTTTCTGCTCAGCATGGATTGAACTTTCATAACGGACCTCAAACCGAAGGTGTTACCGGAAATTGGCAGCAATTGGGCCCTATGGCAAAGCCGGTCCCCAATGGACAGCCAACAGGTCTCGGACGAATCAATGCCCTTGAGTTTGCACCCAATAGTACCCAAATTGTTTATGCTGGAGCTCCCGCAGGTGGTTTATGGAAATCCATCAACCGCGGTCAATCGTGGATTCCTTTGACCGATCGTTTGCCAACGCTTGGGGTTTCGGCAATTACCGTCGATCGAAAAAATCTGAATAAAATCTACATTGGTACCGGCGACCGTGATGCCGACGATGCTCGAGGAATGGGTGTATGGAAAACCATGGATGGCGGACAAACGTGGTCTCAAATTTCCAATGGAATGGGTGATATCAAAGTGGCAAAGATTTTAGTTCATTTCCAGGATTCCAATCTTCTATTGGCCGCTACAGAAAGAGGTGCATACCGGTCTACCAATGGGGGATCAACATGGACTTCCGTTGGTCCGGTTTCGGTTTTTTGTAAGGATATGGTTGTTAAACCCAATGACTCTAATGTGGTGTATTTGGCTGGAGCAGGTGTGGTGTACAAGAGTTTTGACTTCGGTCGAACTTGGTCTGCTTTAACCAATGGAATTGGGGTACATCAGCATATTCGAATAGCGGTTACTCCGGCAAATAATAATTATCTCTATGTATTGGCTGCCAATGTTTCTAGCTATGACGCTCTATACCGTTCCACCGATGGAGGCGCTACCTTCACTCGAATGAGCACGTCCCCCAATATTTTGGATTGGAGTTCCAATGGAAGTGGAACCGGTGGTCAAAGCTGGTACGATTTGGACATAGCGGCAGATCCAGAATTTGCTAATATCATTTATGTGGGAGGAGTCAATGTTTGGAAGTCATCTGATGGAGGGGCTTCTTGGAATATTGTTGCCCATTGGGTTGGAGCTGGTGCTCCAGCGGTGCACGCCGATCATCACATCCTTGAGTTTAACATCGCTGATTACTCCTTGTGGGATGGCTGCGATGGTGGGGTTTATTACACCACGGATCGTGGAAACTCCTGGAATTCGGTTACCGATGGGTTGGCGATTACCCAAATGTATAAAATTGGTCAAAGTGCATCATCTACCAATGTTGTTATTGGAAACCAAGATAATGGTACCTACGCTTTACGTGGAAATACTTGGAACCACATGATTGGAGGCGACGGAATGGAGTGTGCCATTGATGCGAATGATCCAAATTTTGTTTATGGTGAAGTGTATTATGGCGATTTGTACCGAAGTACAAATGGCGGCGCAAACAGCCAAGGCATTACCAATTCCATTTCAGGGGAACAAGGTGATTGGGTTACTCCATTCGAAATTCACCGAAGTAATACCAACGTGATGTTTTTGGGGTACAAGAACCTTTGGAAAACTTCGAATTTGAAAGCTAATTCTGCCTTTCAGGTGAATTGGAGAACCATTACTCCAACAGCCGGCATTGGACCTGAGGATAACATTCGGGTTATAGAACAGTCGGCCGTGAACCACGATATTTTGTACTTCGCAACCGGCCGTCAGCATTTAACCCGTTCCGATAACGTAAATGCTACAAATCCTTCATGGGTTCCCCTTTCGAATCAGTTGCCAGGTAGAGGTCGGGTGATCGACATCGCTTCCGATTTTCGGGTGCAGAATCGGGTGAATATCATTCAAGGAAATCGGGTGTTCCGAAGCGAAGATAAAGGGTTAACGTGGACCGATATTTCAGGAAATTTACCCAATGTAAAAATGAATACTTTGGTGGTTGATAGCAGTGAAGGTGATGCCTTGTATTTAGGAACCGATGGAGGCGTTTATTATCGCGATACGAATACGGTTCAGTGGATTCGATTCTCTACTGGATTACCAGATGCAGTGACGGTTTCGGAATTGGAAATATTCCATTCTAGAACCAATCGAAATCAAAGTTTACTTCGTTCAGGAACCTATGGACGAGGCGTTTGGCAAACTCCTTTGTTTTCCATTGCAGGTTTTCCTGTTGCTCAATTCGGAACATCAACCGGCGATTCGGTGGGATGTACTGGATTTCCGGTAACGTTGGTGAATGCTTCCACCAACTATCCAAAGAATAATCGATGGATCATTTCACCGAACACCGTAACGTTTGTGAATGGTACGAGCGCTCGTTCGATTAATCCTCAAGTGATTTTTAATGTTCCTGGAGTGTATTCGGTGAAACTCGTTGCCACTAATAATTTGGGAACCGATTCGCTGGAGAAACGTAATTTCATCACCATTTCCAATGGACCTCAAGTGCCATTCGGATTTGATTTCGATGTGAACAATCAGTTTTATTATCAGTCCAAGGAAGATCAAAAAGATTGGACTGTTCAAGCGGGAAGAACTACATTGAATTCGGGTCCATTATTTGGAAAGTCGGGCAGTTCCACCGATCAGTATATGGTGTTTTTTGATGCCTTGAATCCGACTATAGCCGATACGGCTCGTTTGGAGAGCGATTGTTTTTCGGTTTTTGGAAAGATCAATCCAACCTTGGAGTTTTGGTACATGAATTATGGCACTCGTTGTAAATCCCTTTCGGTGGAAGTGAACGACCGGGGGGGCTGGAGAAAAGTGTGGGAGATAACTGGGAATGGCCCAAGGAAATGGCAGTTGGCTCAAATTCCGTTGAATCCAGCTTGGGCCACCATGAAGTTTCGTTTGGTTGGAGTGAATGGAGGTTCTGATGGAGTATTAGCGTTGGATGAAGTACGGGTATATGAACGATTGCATCTGCGAGATGTTTCTGTTTTGGCCGGAGAAAAAGCGACTAATTCAACGTGTGGCCTTTCCTTTTTTCCTAGTATTTCCCTGAAAAATGCTGGAACAGATACGATTAGTAATGGAACTCTTCAAATTTCGGTTGGAACGTTCCCATCGGTGAATATTCCATTTAATCAATCGCTGCTACCTGGTGATTCGTTGAGAATTACAGCTACTTCGCCAGTATTAATTCCCAATATTGGGTCGTATTCGGTAGTTTATCATGTTCAAGTTGCGAATGATGGAAATTCTACCAATGATACATGGATCGAGGAACGGTCGTTCTCAATTTCCCCTGCTGCGCCCATCGTTCGCAGCGATACCTTTTGTTTGTCGGAGCCCATCCTTTTCCCAGCCATACATGGAGGAGATAGTTTGTTCTGGTATCAGGAATCCGATTCAAATCGGGTTATTTTTGTTGGCGATACTTTCCGATCAGCCCCATTGATGTACGCTAATGGATACTTAACACAGGCGGCTAAATATGCATCATTAACCACCGGTTTAGATACATCTTTTGAAGTGGATAGTTTCAGTTCTCAATCGTATGCTATTCTTTTCAATGTTATCGCAAAAGAGGGAATGACACTACGATCATTTTGGGTGAAATCCGATGTTGGGGGTAGTTCAGCAACGTTTCGAGTGGTTTCTCGAAGTGGAAGGGTATGGAGTCACAATCAAAATGTTGGGCCTGGATGGAGTCGTTTTTCACCCTCTTGGTTTTTGCCCATGGATTCAGGATATCGATTGGAATTGGTAGGAGTGAATGGTAATGCCCGTTTGGGAATGGCGGTCCATAAAGGCACATATCCGATGGGAATTGGCCAGGTTGTAGATATTCAAGGAAGTCTTCAAGGGATTTATTTTTGGCCTTATGCTTTTTCTTGGGATGTTTCTTTCGCATCGTGTTTCTCCCCGAAGGTAAAAGTGAATGCTTTTGTTGCTTCGAAACCTACGCTTCGTTCGAATCAAAATCTTTTTAGAATTGCATCGGGAGGAAGTGTTCAAATCAATGTTATTGGCGGGGTAAGGTATCAGTGGATTCCCTCTACGGGTATTTCAAATCCGAATGCAGGATTTGTAACGGCTTCTCCAACGTCAACTACGAATTATCAAGTGATTGGCTTCAATGCTGAAGGGTGTACGGATACGGTTCAAATTAAGGTTGAAGTAGCCCAAGGTGCTCGATCGTTGGAAGAGCTGGTTCAAGTGTTTCCAAATCCATCAACAGGATTGTTTCAACTGAATTTAAAAGGTGCTGGAATGCTTGATATTCGAGTTGAAAATGCATTGGGACAGTTGGTTTGGCAACAGAAAGATGCGGCTGGCTCGGGCACGTTGAATGTTGATTTACGTTCCCAGCCGAATGGATTATACCATTTGAGCGTGGTTCAAAACGGAGTTTGGTACCACCTGAAGTTGGTAAAAGGGGATGGTAGGTAGGATCAACAATTGAGTTGAACGATACTTCTCCCTTTGCTCATCTACCATCTCCCTTCGAGAGCATTAGGGAGCGGGTATTTCCGGTGGCTCGGCGCTAGTTGTCGGTGTCTGAGGTTCCATGTTCCAGCGTCTTATGCTCTCGAAGACACCGCTTTTCCCATCTCCCTTCGAGAGCCTCAGGGAGCGGGTATTTCCGGTGGCCCGGCGCTAGTTTTCGTTGTCTGAGGTTCCATGTTCCGGTGTCTGCGGCTCTATATTCCGGTGTCTTATCCTCTCGAAGACATCGCTTTTTCCCTTCTACTTTCGAGAGCATTAGGGAGCTGGTATTTCCGGTGGCTCGGCTTTAGTTGTTGGTGTCTGAGGTTCCATGTTCCGGCGTCTTATGCTCTCGAAGACACCACTTTTCCCATCTCCCTTCGAGAGCCTCAGGGAGCGGGTATTTCCGGTGGTCCGGCGCTAGTTTTCGTTGTCTGAGGTTCCATGTTCCGGTGTCTGAGGTCTCGAAGACACCGCTTTCTCCCTTCTACTTTCGAGAGCATTAGGGAGCGGGTATTTCCGGTGGCTCGGCTCTTGTTGTCGGTGTCTGAGGTTCCATGTTCCGGTGTCTGCGGCTCTATATTCCGGTGTCTGAGGCTCTCGAAGACACCGCTTTCTCCCTTCTGCTTTCGAGAGCATTAGGTTCTGCCCATTAATAAACTCAGGGACCGCCCTTCGGTAAACTCAGGGACCGCCCTTCGGTAAACTCAGGGACCGCCCTTCAAGAACCTGCTGACGTTTATTGCTACAGAGATCACAAAATAACACCCGAGAAAATTTTTCCATGAACATGGGAAAGATGCTTTACATATTTTAAATGTTATTCACGTATTCATTTTTTTTGAAATAAAGATTAAACCTTTTTAATCCCTAAAAGTCAAAGCCTGAAAATAGATTTTTATGCTGAAAAAATACGCATCTATCCTCTTATTGTTAATCCCTTTCTTTGCTTTTTCACAACCTCATTCCATCATTCTTGGACGGCCAACCGATACTTCCATGACGGCTAGCATTCTATACGAATCATCCCAAGAGTTTTATTTAGAATGGGGAACCCAAAATAACAATTTCCCTTTTCAATCGATTCATTTTACACCTACTCGAGGTGTTCCTATGGAGATAGATATTCGCAATTTGGTGCCAAATACTCGATATTTCTACCGGGTTCAATCCAAGGTGAACAACACATTTCAACCTTCTCCAACGTACTCGTTCATCACCGCCCGACAGCGGGGATCGACTTATTCGTTTACCATCGAGGCCGATGAGCATCTATACGACATCAAAGGTGTTGGGAATTTATACAACATTACTTTAGCCAATCAAGCAGCAGATAATCCTGACTTTATGCTTTCTTTGGGCGATATTTTTGGCGATGATCATTATCCCAACACCATTACATCAGGTGAATTGGATACCCTCCATAAATACTATCGCCCCTATTTAGGACGTGTATGTCATTCCATTCCATTTTATGTTTGTTTAGGAAATCATGAAGGTGAAAACGACTATTATTTGTCAAGAAATCCGCCCAATAATTTAGCAGTTTGGGGAACTCAATGGAGGCAATTTTATTATCCCAATCCATTCCCCAATTCGTTCTATTCTGGAAATACGAATTCAGAACCTTTTGGAATTGGGCAACCGGAAAATTACTATGCTTGGAATTGGGGAGATGCACTTTTTGTGGTATTGGATGTTTACCGTGATCAATGCGATACCTCGGCAAAACCTCAAGGATGGGACTGGTCGTTGGGTGCACCTCAATACAATTGGCTATTGAATACCCTTCAAAATAGTCAAGCCAAGTACAAATTTGTCTTTGCGCACCACATCCGTGGCCAAGGCCGAGGAGGAATAACCAATGCAAAACTTTTTGAATGGGGTGGTTACGAACAGAACGGAAGGGTGTATTCCTTTCCGACCAAGCGCCCGAACTTCCCGAAACCTATCCATCAGATGTTTCGAGATTATGGGGTGAACATCTTTTTCCAAGGACATGATCATGTTTTCGCCCATGAAATTTTAGATAGTGTTACGTATCAAGCAGTACCCATGGCGGCCGATTCAACCTACATGATCGGAAAGTTGGCCAATGCAGATGCCTATCTATCGGATACTTTGGAAGGAAGTGGACATATTAAAGTGACCGTTAGTCCCCAATGTGTTAAAGTTGATTTTATTCGGGCCTATTTGCCTCAGGATACCTTTGGGGTGCATAAAAATAGGGAAGTGGCTTTTTCTTACACCATTGGAAATTGCGCACCTCAATCCATTCAGGAACAACAAAATCAAGATTGGGTGAAGGTTTATCCAAATCCGGCCCAAGATCAAATTTCAATTTTAATATTCGGAAATATTCACCAAGTTCAATCCAAACTTCGGAATGCTCATGGGCAGTTGATCAAAGAAACAACGTCCTCACAACTTGATCTTTCTTCCATTCCCAATGGAATTTATTATTTGGAAATGAGTAGCTCCATCGGAAAAAAAGTAGAAAAAATAATCGTTCAACATCCATGAAACAAGTATTAACATTTTTAGCATCTTTCGTATCCTTGATGACATGGGGACAGCGAATTCAACATACGGAATTATTAGGTCGACCTACCGACCATTCTGTGACCATACAAATGATTTTTTGGGATTCTGTAGAGGTTAAAATTGATTATGGAACTCAACCTGGATCGTATTCTTTTACCTCCACCAGCCAAACGTTTCTTCCCGAAACTCCAGCCGAAATCGTCTTGAATGGACTTCAATCCAACACCACCTACTATTATCGGATGGCCTATCGAAGCCCAAATACAGCGGCTTGGAATAATCGGCCAGAATATCGTTTTAAAACCCAACGATCTGATACCTCTTCCTTTAATTTTATTGTTCAAGCCGATCCACATTTGGATCAATTGTCGGATACTGCCCTCTACCAACGTTGCCTCCAAAATCAGTTGGACGATCAACCCGACTTCATGATTGATTTGGGTGATTTTTTAATGTCGGATAAACTAAAAGGGAGTACGGGTGCCGTTCCGTTGGATACCATTACCTACCGAGCACATTTGTTGAGGCGCTATTACGATCGCATTTGCCATTCTGTTCCCTTGTTCATTGCTTTAGGAAACCACGAAGGCGAATGTGGTTGGTACCAAAACGGAACGCCCAATACCATCCCTGTTCGAGGTACCTTGGAACGAAAAAAGTATTTTTTAAATCCGGCACCATCTTCCTTTTATTCGGGAGACACCACCCAACATCCATTTGTTGGGCAACGAGAAAATTATTATTCTTGGAAATGGGGAAATTCCCTTTTTATTGTCTTGGATCCTTACTGGTATACCATGATCAAACCCGATTCACTGAACGGGTGGAGATGGACCTTGGGGAAAACGCAATACGATTGGTTGCGACAAACCCTACAAAATAGTCACGAAACATTTAAATTCGTTTTCGCCCATCAAATCATTGGAGGCGATCCTGATGGTCGAGGAGGGGTCGAAGTGGCTAATTTATATGAATGGGGCGGCAATAATTTGAATGGCACTCCAGGCTTCGCCACCGAACGACCTGGTTGGTACAAACCCATCAAAGATTTATTAGAAGAAAATCGAGTAACCATTTTCTTTCACGGGCACGATCATTTTTTTGGAAAACAAGAGAAAGATTGTTTGATTTATCAAGAAACGCCTCAACCTAGCCACCCTAACTTTACTTCTACCAGTTATGCGACCGCATATGGGTATTTGAATGGATTAATTCTGCCTAATTCTGGACATATTCGGGTGAATTGTGCGCCAAATGGAGTTCGGGTTGATTATGTTCGAGCTTATTTGCCTAGAAATGAAAATGGTACACGACATAATAAAGATGTTTCGGCCACTTATTTTATTGGAATCCCCAATTGTTACGATTCCTTGGTGAGGTCTGCTCCCGTTCTTTGGAATTCGAATTATGTGAATGAATTGGTTTTTCCCAATCCATTCCAACATCAAGTGGAGATTTCAATTGAATTGCCAAAGGCTGAATCGGTGAGTTTAGATATCTTTGATCAGAATGGCAAATTGGTAAGAAATTTATTGAAAAACAATCCGACACCCTCTCAGTCGTTCATGGTAGTTTGGGACGGAACCAATTCCCAAGGGTTGCCTATGCCGGATGGGATGTATTACTACCGATGGAAAACAGCAAATTCGTCCATCAAATCAGGAAAAATCATTTTAAAAAAATAAGCCCATGAAACGATTACTACTTTTTTTCTGCCTTCTTATTGGCGCCCAATGGGGAATGGCCCACGACCTTTCTCAGGATAATCTCCCTCTCAAGAAATGGGAAACTTTGGATGGGAAAATGATGGAGGGAAGCTTCTTCAAATTGAATGGTTCGAAGGTTTGGTTAGAAACTAAAAATCATCAATTGATAACCGTAGAATTAACTTCTTTGTCGGTGGCCGATCAAAACGAGGTGTTTGAAAAGGTGGCGAAAATTGATCGTTTGAATCGACGGAATATTCCCCAAGTAACATCGCCAACACCTGCCCAATCCTTTCCCTATTGGGCACTTTTTACATTTTTTTTCCTTTTGATTGCCGGCCTTTTTTCGCAAAATCGCTCTTTGATCAAAAAGGTTTCGATCGGGTTTGGTTTGCTTTTTTTCGGAGGAATTTGGGCCTTTTCATTGGGAAGTAAAGGAGTGTTATCGGTTCAAACAACGCCCTCTTTTATTGATTCTGCTTTTCAACCTTTTAAACCGAATGTTCATACCTTTTGGAATTCAACCTATTTTTATGTGGAATCCAAAGGGATTCCTACGACCCACGAAATGATGGTGGGGATTACCGACCATGGATGGCAGCAACAAGTTCCAGTTCCTCAATGTTATTTGGGGACAAATGCTTGGCCCATTCCACTGAATCCCATCATGGCCTCCAATCCGATTCCGGTGGATACCATTCACTTCACGCGTGGAGCCATTGCGCTGGCGGTAAATGGCGTTCCCATTTTCAACGTTCATACCAATACCGGAGTTGATTCTTATTTGGATGGACAATTGGATAGCTTTGGCGGACACAGTGGGCGAGCTGACGATTACCATTACCATACGGCACCACTTCATTTGTACAACTACACTTCCACCAATATGCCTTGTGCATTTGGTTTGGATGGATTTCCAGTGTTTGGTTCAAAAGAACCGGATGGGACTAATATGGCACCCTTGGATGCCAATCATGGTCACTCCTGGAATGGAGGATACCATTACCATGGAACGCCCGCAGCACCTTACATGATTGCCCGAATGGCAGGACAGGTAACGGAAGATGCCACCCATCAGCTCATTCCTCAACCGGCGGCAAGAAGCATTCGTCCGGCATTAACTCCGCTGCGGGGTGCGTTGATTACCTCTTGCCAACCCTTGCCAGCCAATAACGGTTATCGATTGAGGTACACCCTAAATTCTACCGAATTGGATACCATCGATTACAGTTGGGATCAGAATGGGAATTATACCTACGCTTTTCGAAAACCAACGGGAACAACCACCAACAACTACCGAAGTTTCGTCCAATGCCAAGTTCCCCTTTCTATTTCACCCATGGTGAACAGTGGGTTGGTCATTTATCCCAATCCCGCACAAAACGAGATTTACATTCAACTTCCGATGAATATTCTTTCCGACCAAGTTTTTGGAGTAAAGGTGTACAATCAGCAAGGACAATTGGTGCAAAGTTGGAAATCTTTTCAAAAGCAATTGTCCCTTGAATCACTTTCAAAAGGAATCTATTTCCTTGAAATTCAAACCAATCAAAAAAATCTAATTCAAAAGTTTGTAAAACGATGAGGAATTGGTTGGTCATTGCTTTGGGATTTTTCGTTGCTTTGAACGAAGTAAATGCTCAGTTTTTACGAACGATTAAAAAATTTCCAGACACCGGGCAAACTGGAAGTTTTACAGCTACTTTTGGAGAAGACCACGATTATGTCATTTTCGCACCGCTTTTTTCTGTTTGGAATTCTGCTGTTGTGGTAGATTCCATAACGGGGTTGATGTGGCAAAGGGGCGATGGAGGGGAGATGACCATTGAAAATGCACGAATTTATGCTGATACCTGCACATTAATGGGGTTTTCCGATTGGCGATTGCCCAATATTTTAGAGTCGTATTCCATTCTAAATCATCAACAAGTTAATCCATCTTTGGATGTTTCCGTTTTTATCAACACGGGTGCAGAGTATTGGTGGACGGTGGATCGTCAGTTCAACGATTCAACCAAAATTTGGTGTACGAACTCGGGTGGCGGAGCAGGAAATCACCGAAAAACAGAAACCATCAGCGCAGGTGGAACGAAAAGGTTTCATCCTCGTTTGGTACGCGATGTTACAGCTCCATCGGTTTTTCCTCAGCGTTTTCAAGCCCTAGGGAATTCTCTAGTTTCGGATGCCTGGTCCGGATTTGTTTGGCAATCGCAATACACCTCAGATTCACTTACGTGGGAAAATGCGTTGACGTATGCTGATACTTGTTCGATGGGTGGATATACGGATTGGCGTTTACCCAACATCAAGGAGATGCAAAGTTTGGTCGATGTTTCAAGAAATAATCCTGCCATGGCGGTAGGTTTTTTCACGAATCAAGGCGCTCAAAAGTATTGGACTTCTACCTCGCTACCGAATGCGCCTTTAAAAGCTTGGATTTTCGATTCCCAGTGGGGAATCACCACCTACGACTGGAAAACATTGAAACATCGGATTTTGCTGGTGAGGGGACTGGGTAACTCGCCCAATGCAATTGGAGATCATACCAATAAATTTATCAGGGTTTATCCCAATCCCATGCTTTCAGGAACTTTTACTATCGAGGGAATATCTGAAAATGATGCTTGGCAAATGGTGGATGTTCAGGGGAAAATAGTTGCTCAAGGAATAGGAAATCAAGGTGTTATCTCTTATCTGATACCAAAGGGTACGTATTGGATCATGGTGAAAAATTCTTTCTTGAAAGTGGTTGTTTGCAGCCAATAAAAAGGAGTGTTTAATCCAAGTGCACAAAACGGCACCTTCGAGGTCCTTTTGGCAACAAAATATGCTTTGGATTCGGTACTTCCCAAAAAATGTAGGGATGAGTTTGGTGAAGGGTGTACGGATACGGTTCAAATTACGGTTGAAGTAGCCCAAGGTGCTCGATCGTTGGAAGAGCTGGTTCAAGTGTTTCCAAATCCATCAACAGGATTGTTTCAATTGAATTAAAAAGGTGCTGGAATGCTTGATATTCGAGTTGAAAATGCATTGGGACAGTTGGTTTGGCAACAGAAAGATGCGGCTGGCTAGGGCACGTTGAATGTTGATTTACGTTCCCATCCGAATGGATTATACCATTTGAGCGTTGTTCAAAACGGAGTTTGGTTCCACCTGAAGTTGGTAAAAGGGGATGGTAGGTAGGATCAACAATTGAGTTGAACGATACTTCTCACTTTTCCCTTCTCCCTTCGAGAGCCTCAGGGAGCGGGTATTCCCAGTGTCTGCGGTTCCATATTCCGGTGTCTGAGGCTCTATATTCCGGTGTCTGAGGCTCTCGAAGACACCGCTTTTCCCTTCTACTTTCGAGAGCCTCAGGGAGCGGGTAGTTTTAAGGGACCGACTAATTTCACTTCTTTCCATTCCCTCCGTATTTTTAACCATGAAAATTTTGGTCTCCATCCTCTTATTGCTAACCTCCCTCTCTTCCTGGAGCTTCGAACTCATTTCCGTTCAACTTCAAAAAGGAAAAAAAACAACGACTTTCCCCGTCATCATCGTGCCCGATTCCATGAACGCCGGAACCACCCATGCGCTGAGCGTGTTCCAAGATGCATTAGCGAAAATGAGCATTCCTGCCTTTAAAACAATGTCCGTAATCGAATATCAATCCAAACAAAAGAGTTTCTCCAAAACCCAAAAAGTGTTTTTCGGACTAACCGAATTGCCCCAAATCGATGCGTTTCAAATAAAAACCGACGACTACAGCCTTACGCTAAATGGAGGGCCCAGAAAGGGAGTTGTGTATGCGGTCACTACCTTTTTCGAAGATTATTTAAATTGCTTGGTTTTTTCGCCAACCGAATATCGGTTTACGGCGTGGAATCAGAAATCCAACATTTTCATTCCTTATTCCATCGATCGTACCGAGCAACCCGCTTTCGATGTGCGCATGGTTAATGGCCCTTACAACGATTCTGAATTCTACAAAGATTGGCGAAAATTGTACGGCATCGGTGACTTCTGGTACAAGGGGTACTACGTTCACACCTTCAACAAATTGGTGGATCCCAAGGTGCATTTCGAGGCTCACCCCGAATATTTTTCCCTCGTTGGCGGGAAACGCATTCCGTTTGGTCAACTTTGCCTTTCCAATCCCGCCGTTCGTGAACTCATCATCCAAAATTTAGGGAAGGAAATTCAAGCTCATCCCGATTATCGCATCTGGAGTGTGAGCCAAAACGATTGCTATTACAACTGCGAATGTGAAAATTGCAA
>JACCEA010426372.1_pt1 | contig 18336 bp, 12 predicted proteins | sample 7449851 | NCBI WGS metagenome assembly JACCEA01 (sample SAMN15323453, study PRJNA562643) | freshwater metagenome | isolation source: river surface water | place: USA:Blue River Watershed | collected 2017-08-18
CATTTCAATTGGAATATCGTTACCAGTTGATTCAATAGTTTCACCACCACCTATAATATGACGTATTTCTATAACAGAGAAATGCATTAGTAATTGTTTTTCTTCATCAGTTAGTTCATCGTGAGTATTATCTTTACTACTTATCTTTGTACTAGCTTTCATATTCGCTAATGTAGTTACATCAACACCTTTCTCATATGCTTCCAATGCTTCTCTTCTACGATCAGATTCAGCTTCATCAGCTCTACGTTTATTAATATCACATAATTGATCAGCAATCTTTGCAGATAAACCATAATCACTTAAGATAAAGAAACATTTCAATACTAATGCTGATACTACAATTGTAGCAAAGATACGAATAAGCCATACTGATCCTGCATTCCATGTATATTTAGACGAGATATGATCATCATCAGAATTATGAGAATGAAAACCACTTAATGTCAATACAACTACCGGGATACCACCGATAAAATTTGATAAAATACTACTTGGTACATTTAAAGCGGTTAAATACATATTTTCCCGATTGCATCCTATATGGTATAAGAGAGAGAGAGAGAGACGTTAGTCAGTTATTAACAATATAATTGTAGCAATACTATACTTACCTGTGCAAAACGTATCAAATACAACCAAATCACGTAAAAATAATTGTGCAATTAAAACAACAGGAAAATATGCCATAGCAACAGCACTCGATATAACCATTGAAGCATACATTCCACCACGTGAAAATGTTGTAAAAAAGTTTGCTGATGCAAATATTGTAACCCATATAGTAATTATCATATATACTTTAATTTTATCAATTTTCGTAAATAACCAATTACATGCAATATTTAATATCATGCCAATTATACCAGCAATTAACGCTGTTGATAATAATAATTCATTAATAAAATTCATATGTTGAATTTCAAAACATGTATAATATAAAAATAATTGTGTTGAGCCTAATATACCCATAGCAGCATTAAACATGACAGCAATAGAAAATATTTTACGAAATTCTAATGATTGTAAACATATTCTTATTGATGGTATCATATCGGGTACTTTTGGTGATTCACGATATATTTTACCTGGTATAAAAAATAATATTATACCAGTAAAAAATGTTCCACCAATTACTGCAACAACTGAAGCAGCAGATGGTGAAACTTCTAATAATCCTAATCCAAGTAATCCACCTAATACACCGCCTAATGGGAAGGCAACACTATAGATTTTTGTATAATCTGCTTGATCAACAGTACTTTCAATAAACCATGATGCAAATGGATTTGTACCAATTGCGTTACTTATCATATATACACAATAGAACATTGTAAACCATGGACCTAAGGCACTATCTGATTTGTTTGGTGGATTTGCTAGACAGAGAAAGCTGATGTAACGCAATGCGTTTGATACAATAATGAATGGTTTTCTACGGCCAATTGGAGTGACGATACGATCAGAATAGAATGCGACAATAACTTGAGTAAAGATGTTCAATGAGAATGCAATCAGATAAGCATTAGCATACGAGATTAGGGACATGCCCCAAGGGATGTAGACTAAAAGACCCATAGACATTGCTCCAGATGAACAAACTGTATCAAAGAACATGAAGAAGAATAAAATCGCTATGTTGAATGGAGATGAAACTCGATCGGCTTCATTTGGATCAACTACCTCTAAGGTCTACATCGTAACAGAATTTGTTAGGAGGGATGGAAAGAGATGGAGAGATGAAGAGAGAATTGGGGTTAGGTAAGTAAAATCATAAAGAATTCAAGCATCTTACCTTGTTATTGCTATCACCTACGACATCTTCTTCAATATGCACATCACTCTCATCAGCAACGACGTTATCTTTTGCAATCACCATATTGAACTCCTTTGACAAACAATCTTCTGAACGGCGCAAGGCACAAATTGAAATCTTTAGAGTTTCAACAACACAATAAGAAAGATATAAATGGAGAAAAGGTTCTGAAGGACGACCAAATGATATATTGCTGAAAGTGGCGTTGTTGTATTTGGTCGCACGCCCAAGCAATATTTTCTGTTCGCACGCTCCTCAGCAGGAGAGACAGCCGTTAACGATTAATTCAAATTTCCAGTGTTTTATTTGGAAATACTGTGGAGAATTTCACCTGTGCACCACCGACCTCTCTCTCTCTCGTGGCTCTGCTGGTTTCAATCCTCATCCCAAATCGAACCAACAATTACAAATAGAGAATTTATTTTCCTCCCTCCATATCTTAGAGAAAAATGTCCTTCGTCTTCAAGTGGGTTGTCAATGCTTTTTCCAAGAGCTACAAGGCTTCTGTGGCCAAGAGATTATATGCCTATGGTAAGTTTCAAAAATGTGTTGTACATTGTTGTTGGTCCAATATCACCTTTAATTATTTTTATCATTGCAGGTTTGAAGCATGACGATTTATTAATTGAGAATGCTGATGTTGTCAAGGCCATCTCCCGCACCAACAAGACTGCTATCTTGGAGAGGTAGAAAATTTTCTCCTGCTGTGTCAATTCTGTCATAATTCATGTTTTACAGAGAGCGAAGAATTAAGAGAGCTTTTGATATCTCTGGTAAGAAGAAGACTATTCCAGAGGAATACCACAACTACGACGCTTTTGATGTACGTTTTATGATGTAATTTATTTGGACACCAGGATCTAATATTTTTATTATAGTTGTACTTATCCAAGCACGTTCAAGGTGCTCACAAGGAGCGTGTCGAACGTATTTTGTTGGATCATTAGAGTTATTCAGCACTCTGCTGTGTAGTTCTTAGGTTTCCACACTTCACCCATTTATTCCCCATTAGTGCCTCCAACAGTAGCCTGTTGATTCTCACTGACTAAACTTCATTTGAGATTCAATCGGAAGTACCCCCATACTTGTAAATTATGTTAAAATATCTCTGCGCTATCTGTGATTCTTATTTTATTTTCATACGTCTGCTTCACTCGCCAAATAGAACTGCAGCGATTGCTCAATAATTTCTTCATGTGGATTTCGCATGGTCCATTAACAACATTACACCAAAATTTCAAAAACAAACAGAACAAATAACGAGAATACAAAAGCCACTGTGTGATGATTTCTATTTTCTACTTTGAATACACAAGTCCGACACAATACGCTAGTTTGCTGAAACAGCCTCATTTAACGACGCTTTAGGTCATTGATCTCCTTTTCTAACTTCTTAATTTTTTGTTGGAGTTTCTCGTCTCCATCTCCATGTTTGTCCTCTGCACCGGATTTTAAAATCTTTAAAATGGCTTTCTCCAACTTTGTTGACGTCATTTTTGCATCTTCCAAGGTTGTTTCAAGACGTTCTTCATCTTCATCAATATTCGACTTATCCTTGTTCCTTATTTTGTCGAAGTGGTGCATCAGCTGCAAACCGTGATCTAATTCACCATCCACAACAAAGCTATGAAATAGACTAGCTAATTGATTATCTTCTGACTTTTTTTGTTCACGCTCTTCAATGATATCATTAACAGATTCACGAACATTGCGAGCATATTCGGCCAGTTTACGCATACTAATACCACTGCTTCCGCCACTTCGATCTCTGCTTTCCCGATCGCGGTCGCGATCACCTCGGTCGCGATCTCCTCTATCCTTTTCTCTATCACGATCGCTGCGATCTCTTTCACGCTCTCTAGGGGATGTTTCTCTGGGAGATGAATCATCCTCAGGAGGAATATTACTTCCTGACTCTGCGGCTCTGAAGGCTTCATCCGATGATTGTACAACACTCTCCAGAACTAAGCGATTGAAATCTTCAACACCCTTCCCCTTGTAACATTCCAATAACTTCACGTTCATATCCGCTGTGATTATGACAAAACCTCTCGTTTCTTGTCCCATATCCTTGTCCTCGACCAACAATTGATTTGCGATACGAATATAGTATCTCGCAGAAGATTTCACCCAAGCACCCGCACCTTCAATTGGCTCTCCATATTCATTTGCTTCTTCTTCATACCATTCAACATCCCATTTAATCTTTAAAACAGATTCACGAATAATTTTATTGAATAAGGCCATACTTTTGCCATCAACACATTCTATTAAATGTACTGTGCGATGATCCAATTGAACTTCACCGTCAAAGGTTGGGTTGAGCTTATCCGGGACCATTACATGAAGCATATTTGTAATATCATTGTAACCATAAGCAGTAGCATAGAACCAACCATTGGATTCATCGGCAATATCTATGACCCATTCGATAGGAATATCTTCACGACTGGAGGAATTAAGAAGACGTTTGAACTCTTGTTTTTGATCCAAAGTTGTGCGATATTGTGCGACAACACATTTTTCATCTTCTACACCATCAGCAACAGCAGCGTCTGCCATACTTTGCTGTGGATAATCATCGTCTAATTCAATGGTTGCTTTTGGTACGTTGGACATCTTGCTAAATAATTTTTGTAATAATCAAAAAATATTTCTGAAATTCAGTGGAGAATAAAGTCAATTGTGTTCTGTTACTCCTTGGTTGTTGGACACCAACCGATTTCCCCAAGGTCCTGTTATAACGAACTATAATAACTATGAACTTTATTGTAATAATAATGCACAAGAAATTCCCTCAACGGCTGGGTGGACTTTTTAGTGGGATAAATTGAGCATCCCACATTATTACGTATTAATCCCACCGTTCTACCCGTTACTTTTGCCTTTTGCTTGGCGACGAGCTGCAACATTAACAGGTTAATCATTGCATGGGACCCATTTATTTCGCTGCTTCAGGAGCATTCTAGAGGCAATGTCCACCGGAAATCCCTTACTCAATCCTAAACCGTTACCCAAGAAGTTGGAGGAGGACTTAAGCAATGTCAATCGAGTATATCGCAACAACAGCCAGGGGCGTATCTCTACTAGTGTTGATGCGGAGAATATCATCCCCACATTAGGTTCGAAGAAACCTTCATCGATTGCTCATATATTTGATGATTCAGCAGAGAGAGCCATGTATGACGAAATTCTTGGTCCTATGCTGAAACCGAAAAGGCTTCCAGCGGGATCAGGATACGAAGCGACTCGCTTAGCGACTTCTGCTAATCGTGCCAACCAGCAAAATAGTAGTGGCACATCGTCAATATCTCCCTCCACTGATTTCACAACAACTATTCTTCAACGATTGAGGATAGTTGAAGCGGAAGCTAAAGATTCACGACAACAACTTGCAGTTCAGTTGACTCGAAATCAACAATTGGAGGATGAAGTGACATCCTTGAAAGCCGCCACAGATGACTCCAAGGATATGATAGCAGATATGAAAAAATTAAAGCAAGAGAATTATTCATTAAAAAAGAAGATACAAGACATGGAAGATTTCCTCGCTGATTATGGGTTGGTGTGGGTTGGGAATGATAAAAAGGAACAACAGAAAGCAGCCAATCCAAGTCGTGGCAGACGACTTAATGAAGATGACGATGATGACAATATAAATGAAGATGATGGAGAACAAGGACATATTGTATCTTTTGCAGAATTCTCTCGTTTTATTAAAGAATTAAATGATATTATTTTTGCTGAACCAACACAAATTGTTAAAGATGATCGTGAGAAAAAAGCCAGACTAGCACATGCCAGCGAAGTATTGGAACGGATACGTGTCATCTATTATAAGAACGGTTTAATGATTAAACGTGGTCCATTCCGTCCATGTAATTCAAATTCATACCTGAGTTTTGTACAAGATGTGATTGATGGATACTTTCCATCAGAATTTCGTAAAGAATATCCTGATGGTGTTACATTTGATCTTGTAGATAAACACGATGTTGAATTTGTAGAAGGCGTTACAGATCAATCACAGGAACTTCGTATGTCAACAACTCAATTCTTGAATCGTTTAGCTAAGAAAACAATTTTGAAAAATGGTGAAATAGTGGAAATTCGAGGTGATATTGAAGCTCGTCTCAATTTACAATCAGGTTATACAGGCAATGCTAATGGAAGTGGGAGTAGTGCAGCACCAGTACCAGATACAACTACTAAGACTAATGAAGAAGAAAGACCGAAGACATCGGGAGGGAGTGGATTCTGTTGGGAGCCTAGTACTATTCCTGACCCAAATGCAGGAAACTATGGAAAGATTATTCATATTGACACCGAAGCCAGCAAGAATCCACATCAAATCAAACTTGGCAAAACAGCTAAGATTCAAGTCAAGTGGATAGATCATACTTCCTTGGTTATGGTTATGTTTGAACTGAACACTATACAGGAATTGCGTGAGGAGATTGCTCGACACTTCAAACAACAGGGTGGAACGGTGCCGCGAACTTCTTGTCAAGATGTAGAGTTGAGAACTTCTTTTCCTGCGAAGTTATTGCTTGATGGTGTGACCTTAATGGAGGCATCACTTGTACCGAACGGAACAATTCATGCTCGTAAAATATGAGCGCTGTATGGTCGACACAAATGTATATAAAGGTATTATTTCTTAGCCATTTAGAATAATTGGTTTAAAGCTGGAGAGCGTTTTGCTTTCCTTTAATATACTTACAACATATGGATTAAGGAGTGATTTGAATTGGAAGTATGCAAATTAATAATTGTCAATGGCAGAAATATTTTGTAAACACGTCGTTGGAATAGGTTCCCGGCATATTGGACACAACGGTCCATGGTTGCGATGATTGCTTGGGACTCCATCGGAATGCTGGACCAGAATCATATGAAAACATTTTTCGTGGAATAGCTTTCCACAGCAACCAGGTGTTATCAATATTTGTCTCCCCCTCAAATTCGCTTTCTCCAAGCATATAGGGCAATTATCTGCAACTAGTTCACTTTGCAGCATGGTTACCTTCGCTGCAGAATGTTGATCTCCTTGCTCTGCACAAAGACGATACCATTTTATCGCTTCATTAAGGTTACGCTCTAATCCTTCTCCCTTTTCGTAACACAATCCCATATTGAATTGCGCTGATTGGTTACCTCGTTCTGCAGCTAATCGATACAGCCGTACCGCCTCTATCTTATTCATAAGCACTCCTTGTCCCTTGTCATAGCAATAACCTAAATTTGTTGCCGAAGGCAAGAATCCTTTTGTAAAGCTTTCTTGGAACAATATTGCAGCTCGTTCCAGGTCTCTTTCTACTCCTTCACCTTTAAGTAAACATGTCGCAAAGTTGCAAATTGCCGGTGCGAAGTTCATCCTAGCAGCTAACTGATACAATTCAGCAGCTTTCTTCATGTTCTTGTCCAATCCATCTCCAAGATCATAGTAAACACCAAGATTGCTTATTGCCGGTGGATAGTAGTGATTTGCACTGCGAGTCATCCACATTACTGCCTCTTGTTTATTTGATTGGCAATCAGATGAAGGGATGAGATTGTGATAGTAGTAATATCCAATAATGTACTCACAGCAAGCAACTAACAATAGCTTATCGTTCTCGCTCTCCTGAATTGTTTCGTTTAGCCATGGAAGGACAGCTACAGCACAACCTTTAGCTTTTTGAAGATCGTAAGGAATATTAAAGTTGTTTTTCTTGAGGTAAAATCGCGTATAAAATGCTTGTGCAAGCATGTTCATTTCGATTTCCGCGGCGTTTCGCAAGAGCTCATGCGATTGTTCGTCATTAAGAAATGAACTTCTGATAAACCAATCAGAAATAGTCTGTACCATAGGATCATCATTTATCAGGAAGCCATCCATTGGAACAACATCAGTGGTGGACGATTGTTCAACATTTTCCATTTTGATGGATGGTGAGTGAAGAAACTTTATTGAAGACTTAATTGCTGATATCATGATTGATAAATATGATATGAAAGTGGCGGAGGATCTTGTCGAGCTTTCACAATAAATGTTATAGATAGAAAAAACCTATATCGGATTGAGAAATATTGATGACACTTTCCATTCAGGACAAAAGACAAGTTAATATGAGTACAACGTGAAGGTTAGAAATTACCACTAAAAAGAAGAAACTTTATTAACTACAATATTTATTATCATTTGTTTTCTAGCAACAGCAAACTGTACACAGTTTACTTCAAAAACTTCGTTAATTGTGGAACTCTCTGTGGAAGAAAATCATCAATCGATACTACCAAAATAAAGAAGAATAAAACATGACTTACGCATTTGTCAAGGCACTTGATGTGGTCAAAGTACCAGGCCTCGCAATCTCCTTCTTTCTTCTGTTCTATTCTGGAAACGCAAGCTTCGTACTTGGTCCATTCAGCAGCACACTTTGGCTTGCATGCTTCAGTCAACTCAGGAAGCTTATCAACTGGATCCTAAACGCAAAAAACACATCCATTAGATTTGACAACCATTAAAACCTGCTTTAATGACAATGGGCGTAGACAATCATCTGACGGTGTAATCAGTTTTATAACGATGGCGAGGGAAAACGTGTTCTCACAATGGATTTGAAGCTTCACAACCCACGAACAAACAAAGTACCGTTGTCAAAATAAAATGTTATACATCGTCTGCAAGATTTCTCTCATCGAATTATCCCACAGATAGATCCGTGTAACAAATCTGACATGGCTCTTCGATTGAAGCCACGTCATAATCACCATTCGTCACAAACCAAGAAATTTGTCACACTCCATCATGACTACGCCCTATACTACTCGAAGCTACCACACTTACCATTTTGAGATGTGTTATTCTGATAAAGCAAATAAAAATTTACTGACTTTAACGAAGACTTCCAACAATGGAAGCAATGCTGAGTGGAGGCAAGAAGTGGTATTGCAACTGTTTCTGTCAAAATCTAAAATATTGATTTTCAACTTTACTTTTTCTCAGATTTACATATATCGATATTTTCGCAGCTGTCTTAACCGATATATAAAACCTCATTTTCATTCATTAAAGCAAGAAAGTGCCAATAATTTTATTTTTGTTTGACGAAACCAGCTCTGAGGGTGTCTCCATAGGAAAAGTTGAATACTTTCAATATCTTTATTGTCATTGCTGTTGATTGAAAGCAATTTGAGTGGAGAAGATACAAAATGGAAGAACCAAATTGGGGAAATGCATTCGTTGGTCACTATGTTGAAGGTCTGTCATTTGAGGATGCGATCAAAGAAGGTGAACGTAGAATTATTTTCACTGGTCCAAGAAGGTAAGAGATTTGAGTACCGATATCACCATTGCACATACTATGGATTTCTAACACGTCTTCTTCTCCTATTGACCACAGATCTGGTAAATCTAGTATTGAACGTGTGATCTTCCACAAACTATCCCCCCATGAAACACTCTTTTTAGAGTCTACTCATGGAGTTGATATCCATTTGATTGCTAACAACGATTTCTTACGTTTCCAAACATGGGATTTTGGTGGTGATCTCTCATTAACTCGTGGTGTGGATTATCGTGGGAAGAATATCCCCACCGATACCATTCTAAAGGGATGCAGTACCATGGTTTATGTTATCGATGCACAAGAGAATGATTTTGAAGATTCTTTACCAAAACTTGCAGAAACTATCATCGCTGCTTATAATGTCAATCCAAACATTCACTTTGAAGTCTTTCTTCATAAGATAGATGGTGATCTCATGCCAGAGGATAGTAAAGCAGAGCGTCAACAAGTTATTCAAAACTTTGTTGCTTCAGAATTATCAGATGTTAATGGTGATATTTTAGTGAGTTACTATTTGACTTCTATCTATGACCATAGTGCATTGGAAGCATTCAGTAAGGTGGTTCAAAAACTTGTCTATCAATTGCCAGTACTCAATACTCTATTGGACAAATTAATTGAGAGGTAAGTTGTATTTGAAGTATTTTGAACAAGCTAATCTGTCTTTTAAATAGTTCGATGATCGATAAGTCATATCTACTCGATGTCTTCACTAAGCTCTATATCGCCACTGACTCTAACCCAGTAGATGGCCATACGTATGAGCTGTGTGCAGATTTGGTAGAAATGGTTATTGATGTCTCTTGTATTTATGGTTTATCAGAAGAAGATGGTGCAGCGATTCCATACGATCAAGAGAGTTGTTCTGCTATTCGATTAAATAGCGGGATAATATTATATTTGCGTGAAGTTAGCAAGTATGTGTCATTAGTTTGTGTGATACGTGAAGAATATTTTGCAAAGAGATCCTTGTTAGATTTTAATATTAATTGCTTCCGTAAGAGTTTGGATCAAGTATTACAAGAGAGTGCACAATTCCAAGGTGAATCCACATAAATGCAATAGTAAAATGGATTGCCTGATGTTGATAAGGGGATGACATCTATTAGAGATATCACCTGCTCAACTGTTAGCGGAATGTGCAATAAGTAGCTTTTACTGTTTGGATGGTGAGTTGGTTATAGTGTGTACAAATGTATGATAGCTGGTACTGCAGTAGAAAATTATAAATGTTGGAAGTTAGATCACTGGAAATTCGGAGTTATCCTTTTGATAGTAGATTGCAAAATTAAAATAAGTCAATTCCACGTAGTTACAATTTTCTATTTCGTTTAAGCGCTATCCCACCCATCACAGCTTATACAAATATAAGATAACATTACTAAACTTACAAGAAATAGCAATAACCAATATTTCATATGATAATGGCATCGTTCTTAGATATAAAGATCATAATACATTAATCGGATACTTCAAGTGGCATGACGCCATTCATTATTCTAACAATTTTCAATGCTAACCAAATTTGGCACTCGAATGACTCTGCAAACCGTCAGACAATTCCTAAGCGACCCACTAAAGTCTTCTAGAGTTATCAATCAATGGTTCATGCAATACTGGTTCATATTGATGACCATCATCATTTCCTGAGTCGCTTCCAATTCCAAACCATGATAGAAGAGACTCCCTTCCTGTTGTGCCTTTATCTTTGTCACCACTTTGACCAACATACATTCTGCTACGATCATATTCAATGCGCTCAGTATCGCGACCTATTTCTTCCAAGAATTCCTCCGCATGTTGTGAACTCAATAAACCTTCGTGAACCATTGTCTTGACCATTTCAGCTTCTTTTGATAACACTAATCGAGCAGCTTGTTTACTACGAATTGCTGCAACTGTTGTTTCATTAATTTTATTGAGTTGTTTTTTCGCATATTCCACCTATGAGAGAGAGAATATGACATAAAGTAAACATAGCAAGGAGATATACTTACCGCAGATTGTGATTCATTAATAACTTTGACTTCTTCTGGTGTTTGAGTTTCATCATCTTCATTTTCATCTAATCCCAAAAATGAATGTATTTTCTTTTGTGCATGTTCATGTGCTTCAATAAAAGATGTTAACATATATACAATACGCTTCTCTTGAATAGCTTTTAATCTTGCTAATATATTTAATAATGTAATGCGTAATGAACATCCTGGTAATATATCGGTTATCCATGTCAATAGTCGTATCGTAAAAGGATTATAATGTATTTCTTGATCAATACATACCCAATCTCTTGCACCTGACATATGTTTAACTTCATCTAATCCTACTTCAATCGTATATAATAAAAATTGTGCTGAAAATGATTGTCGTGGTAATTTACCAACTTCAATAAAATGCCAATATTTAACTCGAACAATTTCAAGAAATACTGCACGAACATAAATTAATAATTCATGAATTATTACAGGATTAGTACCACGTTTACTTAAACTTAATAAACGACTCATATGTGCTATATGAATACTTTTTTGTCTTGAATAAAAACTTTGTAATCGATGACTTGTATTATTGGATATACTACCAGGAGATTGCATGTAATTATACGTTGAACTCTGTCTACGCTGTTGTATTGGATCAATTGGGGGACTAGTGACTGATATTCTACTACCATGTTGATGGGAAGTACTCAATATATTCGATGAGTTACCGACACTATCTCTAGGGAAGTGTAGGGTCACTTCAGCATCATTATCATCATCAGTGCCTGTAACACCTAGATGTTGGTGATAATCGTCATCATCGTCATCATCGAGTATACTCTCATGTAAATAGTCATTACCATCATCTGAGCCATTATCACCTATCATAACCGATTTAGTTGACATTATTTTACTTAATGTACGCTGTTGACTAGTGGTAGTAGTATTAGGGGTAGTATTAGGAGTAATACGTGTATTACTATGTGCTAAGGGTGAATTGAATGATGTCGAAGTAGTCTGTCTGAAACTATTATTATGACTATCACCACCACCACTGAATTGTTGATTGCGAAGTAAATTATTAACTCTCCAAGATCTATCCATTGATGTCCCTCTACCACTTACACCTCCTGTACCACTCCATCCACCTCCTGTACCACCCCCAGTAGTAGCATTGACTAATCCAGTAATTGAATTATCACGATATAATGTATCGACATTGACATCATCCATTAATAGAGTACATGATAAGCGAACTTCTTCTAAATCATTCTCAGTAAAATGAAATTCTTTTGCCATTTGAATAATAATTTTATCCATTTTTTTTCTTAATTTCTTTTTAATTTGATCGATTACTAAAGTCTTTTCAGCTGATTCTGTGCCAACTAATTCTAAATAATACAAGACTGGTTTTGCTGTGGCTGCATTGATAATCAATGTCAAGGCTGCTATACCACCAACAAAGAAAAACATTCTAGAAGTTTCTTGTTTTAAATCGTCTGGACAATTCTTTTCAACTAATAATGCTAATGCCATGCCTAATGCACCACGTAGACCTGCCCATGACATGAATAATGCGCCATTCTTAGTGCAACGATGTCCGATACCACTAAAGAATGGGTATAGAATAGTGATAGTAGCAGCTCTGACACCCATTAATACTCCATAAAGAATCAATAGATAAAGCCAATCCAATATGTTTACATCTCCAAGTACTCGATGTCCTATCACTAAACCAGCGATAAGAAAGATCAGGGTATTCAATGCCCACTCAATCATTCCCCATACATTATGCATTGATTCATGGTTCAGAATTATAGGTGGAGCAAGCCATGCAAGCATAGAACCAGCACTAACACAAGCTAATACACCAGATATCTCTAACACATACTGAGCAAGAAAGAAGACTAAATAAGCACAACAAATAGTAATAGCGATTTGAGTCAAGACATCACTCTCTTTCAATGGACGATTGGCAGTTCGAAGCCATCTTACAGTAACCAATCCAAAGACTATACCCAATACTACAGATCCAACAACTGCAGAGAAGACAAAACTGATGATAGAGCCAGTAGTGTATGTCGCACCATTTAGTGAATTGTAAAACACAGTGAACAAAACCATGGCAGTGCCATCATTTAAGAGAGATTCACCAACTATCACCATAGTTAGTGTTGGTGCAGCACCAACTCGTTTTAGTAACGACACCACAGCTACAGTGTCAGTTGCGGCAAGGATGGAGCCAAAGACCATAGCAAGGTTCCAATTCCAATCGTACGGTAAGATGTACTTTGTGGCAATTCCCATAAAAGCAGCACCAAGAATGACTCCGGGTCCAGCTAGGATGATAGATTGTAATAAACCTCGCTTTGCATGATACCAATTCAAATTCATTGCTTCTGCAAACACTAATGGTGGTAAAAAGATGAACACCATCAAATCAGCATCGATATTCACCCATTGATTGATGGATTTGCCAAATGTTCCATGTTGACTTGCTGCAGCAGAAAAGATTAAACCCATAATGAAAACAGCACATGTATAAGGAATAGCTTCACCAAATTTAGAAAATAATTGCATAAGAATAATACCCGTTGCAAGTCCAAAGAACATGAATAGCAACACAATCGTACTGGTATCTGTTTCTTCATTATCATCGTCTCCTTCGGTGCTTTTAATTTCTCCCAATTGAAAAGCGTTATTGCTTATACCCTCTTCAATGATATGAGATTTCCGAAGTGATGATTGAGTTGATGCGAGATCGACTACTTCAGGCCGTGATGAAACTTGAGACCCTTGGTTGACAAGTGAGAGACTACTCTCACTGACGCGTTTATGTTCTTTACACACTGATAGCGGTGCTATCAAGAAGATGATAACTAGAAAGTAAATGATGAACAAATACTTCATCCTGTTTCCGTATCAAAAAGAAAGTGAAGGAGAACGGTGAATCTGGAGAATCTGTTTGAGTAAGTGATTGTGAATAACTTAACCGTTAAAATCAACCGAAACGAGCCGTTTCGCACCAACGACTATTTTTTTTATGCTTTGTTTCTTTCACAGTGTTGATGTTTGATGTTATTAACATTTCTACTTGTTCTTGTTGAACAGCTTTGGAAGTGTAATTCCTTCTATTTCGTGACATTTCATATAATATACAGATTGGAACTGTAATACAAGAGAAATGGACGAAATCAAGGACATCGTGCAAACCATCGTCAAAGGTTGTGCTCAGGGCGGTATGCAAGTACCGGATATTCTCGCTGCATTTGTTGCTCGTACGGTTGTCGAAGAAGATACTACAACCTTTGCTCTCGATCGCAATGTGACTTCAGAAAAGAAGCAAGAAGTAGTGTTGAGAAGTATTGAGAAATTATTGGAGAGGGATAATCCTGGTTTAGAAATGTAAGTTCATATATTTTGTTGCTTTTTCATTAACTCACTTATCCGCCTCTCTTCGCTAATACATATAGGATTAAAATGCAGGTTGATTTTGATTCTACATATCTCAATGAAGAAACTGAATCACAACGACGTTTGAAATCTAGAAATAAGATGATTTCTACTCACAAACAAGCTATTGGAGAAGTCTCAATGAATGATGCGCAAGATTATGAAGCATTGACTACACTCTATCGTAAGATCTTCCGCTTCCTCTTGGAGTTTGCTCCAAATAGTAAGACAAAGGATAAGGCAGTCGAGAGAGAAGTTGCGGCAGCTTTGGAGAGTGTCTTTCCACGTGTTGGTTTAAAGTCATTTATTCAACTCCCAAATGAAGAAAAGATGACTCAAATCATGGAACTCGCCCGTATTGTCTTGGGTATCCGTTTATTCAATAAGGAAGAAGGTCGTGGTAATGGTGGTATTGATGACATGGATAAGGATTCGGTCATGCTTTCATCGGTCTTACTTGAAGACATTGAGAGAGATATTGGACATTTTGGTGACGCTTGTCTCAAATATCAACAAGCTATTGTTCGTGCTCATCTCTTCCGCCGTCGTAAATCACATGTACTTCGTGAAGCAGAGAGTATGATGAAAGAAATTGATGATGATGCAAAAGCTGCAACTAGTGCTGGACAATCACGTGGTGGTCCACATTCAAAACACAGTAGTAGCACATTAAAACACAATCAACTCTATTTAATTTCACAACTTGACGATGTAAATGATTTTGTCTTACAACGATGGAGTCAAGAATTAGCAAATCGTAGACAATATCTTGGTTTCTTACGTACATTACAAGATGAAGTCAAATTTTTAAAAGAAAAAGTTGCAACATTAGTCGAAAAACTCAAAACAGAAATGGTTAATGTGAAGAGTTTAGTCTCAAATAAATCATCTGTACCAAAAGAAATGGTTTATCCACGTTTTGATGCATTAGGAACCATTTGGTTACAATTATATGAAGAAGTTGTAGTTTTAGTCGCACGAAGTAATACTTTTCAATGTTTATGCAAATATCGTCTATCCTTTAGTCCTACTCTAGCTGATGAACTACATGGTGATGAAGATAGTATGACATTCCAAGAAGATGGTTCACCTGCTGTTCCATCATTAGGAGTATTGCATTCAGCTAGCGCAGATATGTATGCAGCAGATGGGAAAGGGGCACCAGCAGGTTCACAAGATGCTGCTGATGATAAAGCAGCATTTAAAGCATATCTCGATGCTAAAAAAGCTGCAAATTCAGCAATGAGTGCAACTGGAAGTAGTAATGATGGTATGTCAGCTGATGGTTTAGAATTAGTTTCAGCAAGTGGTGCACAATTATTAACAATTGAAAATACTCCAGACTTTGCAATGTTACCACTTGAATTACAAGGATATTGTCCATGGACTATTGCTGAAGCAAAAGGTTTATTAGTACCAGGTAAACCAGCATTAGGCATTATACGCTATGAAAACTTATATTATGTTTGTGATCATTTGATGGGAATTAAAAGTTTTATGGCAAAACCTGATCATTATTTACGTTTAATTAGGCATCGTGCAATGAAAAGTCCTGAATATATTCATTTATTACGATTGCAACGATGGTTTCCAACAGCATCAATTGCAAAATTATTACAACGTGCTGAATTAGAAATTAATAATATTACAGGACAACCATTAACAAAAGATGCTGCAACAGAAACACCAACACATTTTGTCGAAAGTTATCTTGATTTAAATTATCATTGGAATGAATGGGAATTACGTCGTCGTGCATTAAAATTAGTTAATTTGAAAAATTGTCAAACAACAGGACAACAAACTGATAAATCAAATTTCCGTAGAGAAAACGAAACACAAGTGTATGAACCACGCGAACAAGAAACACAAACAAAACGTGATAAAGGTACCAATCCTCCTACTGTAACAACATATGTACAAGGATTGCGTGGTAAGACAGTAGCAGAAGCAAAGTCTGATCGTCGTGATGCTAAAGATGCGGGTGAGAAAGAGTTTAAACCACGTCAAATTGGATATCCAAAGGTTGGAGTAGTAACGCTTACACTTGATTTATAAATTGTGATCGTGTAACAATTAGATGCTCTTGTTTGTTGTACAAGTCAAGGCGAATCCCATCTAATGCAAAGTACTTGTAGTTATGGTTTCCATGAAGTTGTGTATAAAATAGACTCATTGATGTCATAATCCATGATGGAATAGCATATGTAGAGAATTTATGTTTGTGGATTAATGTGAAATTAATTGTGTCTCGTTAATACTCATTCGTAATATGTATCTCCTACCGTAATTAAATACCACAATTTCAAAACATTCATAATAATGAGAGCACAAGCAATAAGCACTCACTCCTATGGAGATTTGAATGTGTCATGAGAATACAAACCATGTACAGTTATAATGATGAAGATATAGTAGGCAGTAAATTGCATTATTTCTGAATTCGAGTTTGCTAAAGTACATTATATTAAATGAATTAAGTATGATAAACTAGTCTTACTCATTTCTCCTCGTCTTATCCTTTACACCTATAGATTGCAATAGAAATGGAAAATGGTCTTCTACGCTTTTCTTAACTCCTCGCACATCTTCAATCATCTTAACTAGTTCTTTCTGATATGCTATACATACATTCATAGACTTCTTTATCAACAAACTAGTATTCACTCCTTTACCCTCTACTTTCACTGTTAGACCAAACGAGGGACTAGACAACGTTGTCGATGAGAACTTCTTAGCCTTTGCAACAGAGTTGAACCCAGTCCTGCGATAAGTCTCTTCATTCGATGAAGTAAGAAATGCACCTAATTCAGGGTGTTCTCGAAATAATGCCAATGATACAGGCAATGCCCAGCAATTAGTGGCAACAGAAGCATTTGGAGAACTTACCTCATATCTATGGTCAATCGAGGAGCTAATAGATTGTCTCCCTTCACCACTATAGTGATGTGAATCTGACTGAGGCATAGAGGGACTAACAGTAGCAGTAAGTGATACAGAAGAATAAGAATGTTGATGTTGATGAATATCATCACTCTCTCCTTCTACTCCTTCATCTAAGTCTTCATCAGTGTCATATTTGACAGTGATATGTGGCACTATTAGATAGTCATATATTAGACATAGTATACATGTAAATATATAAACATGACTAACCTGTGGATGTATTTGCATTGTCCTGAGTATTGTGTGCATGACTACTTCTACCTTTGCTTCTAGTGTAGTGATGACCTCCACCACTACTACTAGTCATATGATTGGGGGTACTGGCAGTAATAGTCCCTCGTCCTATGTCTGTATAATGTCGATGTGATTTAGTGACATAATGTATGTTATGATTAGGACTCTGACTCATAGTCAAATTAGGACATAGATGATGAGAGAGGAATGACTCTCTCTCTTTACACAGTGTATATAACATCTTCACTGCATATACAGAGAGTCTTCTCTCATCATTTAATAGATTAGGAATATGATTCAATAAGAATTGATGTAAATAGTTATAAGCATCTATTGTGACATTTATATGTAATAGACTATGTGTTAACTTACATATCACTCTCTCACAACAATCACTACTACTACTAGGCATACAATATAGAAATAGATCGATTACATGTAATGTATCATCACTATTACCATAGTCATCATCATTGAATATATGCATACAATCTATGCCTAGCTCAGTCTCCCTTCTTCTCTCTATCACAGTGTTGAAGAAATCTCTCTCAAACAGACTCACTATGAACATATA
>JACCEA010362806.1_pt1 | contig 18334 bp, 8 predicted proteins | sample 7449851 | NCBI WGS metagenome assembly JACCEA01 (sample SAMN15323453, study PRJNA562643) | freshwater metagenome | isolation source: river surface water | place: USA:Blue River Watershed | collected 2017-08-18
CAAACAGAATAGGACGTAATGGAGCCAAATGCTTTAACATATAAGTATAGAGTACCGAATCAGTAGTTGGTACCATTACTTCATAGAACTTGAATGGAGAAGGCTCTTCATATTTAGGAACCTGTGATTGCCACTTTTCCCATTTGTGAGCATTAATATCGTAGAAGTAATCATACAGCAGAGCATCAGGGAGTGGTTCTCTGGATATCTTCTTCAAAAAAGTGTCAAATTTGACGCGAGAATCACCTACCAATGCAGCACCTAGTGACCATACTAAGGCATAGATATAGGTATGTTCGATATCCATTTGGTCAACAACTTCCTTATCCAACAAAGCGTCGCAAAAAGAGCAAAGCTGTTTGACCATATCAATGTTTGTGATGGGAATTACTTGCTTCAATCGCTGACCCATTTCACCATCAATAATACCAGCCAAAATCAAATCAATACATTTTGGAACATATTTCTCATACAAGGCAAGCATAAAATCAGCTTGGGGTTGTTTTTCTTCCATCACAGTGACCGCGTTTCCAAACCTTGCCCTAACCCAACGTTCATAGTACGGGAAATACCCTAAATTCTTGGGATCTACCCAAACCATGCCGCAGCGAGAAATAGTTGCTGGCGAGGCATACTGAAGATCGAAAGTCTCACAAATCATGGCACAGTAAGGTTGAAGACGAATACGTTCTCCGTTCGGCAATGTCAGCAAGCGATTATCATCCATCACAGAATTCATGTTCTCGACCCAAAGAGCATCAACATCTCCATCATAAACAATCCAACGCATTTCATTCTCTTTGCCTGGAGGAAGACGATCATTGAGCTCACGAAAGAGTTTTGACAAAATACCATCAGTCCAATCACGAGTAACGGGATCCATTTCACCATATAGCTCATTCAGTGGTTGCGCCTTTGGATTCAAAACAAACATTTTAACCACAATATTTTCACTTATAAGTCGTGAGTTCTTCAGTGTTTCTAGCACCAAACTCTTACCACCACCAGTAGGTCCAACGATCATCGTTGTGTGACGGACTAGCTGCGTTTCATACATTTGAATCACTTTGTCAACCTGATCTGAAAAGACCAATTCATTAGTCGTGCGGAACCCGCGCGATTCTAGATCATGGAAGGCAGCTTGTTTCAGTTCTTCATAACCAACTCGAGGGCAATCCATGCCTGGGAATAAATCATTAATCAAACCAGCAAATAGAGGAACATCTTCGAACACGAACTTGGGCATGTTACTATCACGCAAACATCTCATTAGCACTAAATCTTCAGCCATATCCTGATAAGCGCGCTTCAACCCACCAGCCATCACTAATACAGACTTCAACGCACGGAGACCAAAATCATAGTGATATTGTTTACTCAATTGCTCTTTGGAGAGTTTGTATAAAACTGTCATCTTCTTAGCTAACACCTTAGCACCTTCAAAACCTTCAGAAAATAACATAATTTCGCAAATTTGCAAGAAATCAGGAACAATCATGGTAACAGGTCTAAACAATGCCTTTAAATTGTCAGGCAATTCAGTTCTACCAGCGTAACCTGGGTTCATGGTTATGAAAAAACCACAAGTTGCAAATCCAGCAACACGCTTAATTGTCATCTCACCACCAATACCAATGTCACATGTCGGCTTATCATATATCAAAGCATTTTGAATTGCTCTCAATTGAGCAGAAACGACAGAAAGCACTTCAATATTGATACGATTGAATTCATCGAACCAACCCCATGCCCCAACCTGCACCAAGCCACTGAAAATACTAGCCATAGCTTTATAATCGAGACCGTCACCACAGTTAATGACGAAACAAGGTAAAGCCAAACTCTTTGCTAAATCTTTTGTTGTTTCAGTCTTACCAGTGCCGGCAGGTCCAGCAGGAGAACCACCAAGCTTAAACGTTAATGCTTGGGTTAAAGTCATATAGCAACGATCTGTAAGAGGAGTTATAACCAAACGACCATTTAAACCCATGTACTCGTATCCATATCGGAAAACTCCTGTGCATTGTTTGATTATACAATCATCAACATCACGGTCCCAATAAAAACGTAACTGAGATTCCCAAGCGAATTCTTTCGCATGTAAGACTGACTCTCTCACAAAGCCATCAACGATATCACGGGCGTGGACATCAATAATAAGTAATGTATTGACCTTCTTTCTAGTGATGCCGTCCAATTTATCTCTGACCATCGCAACTAAGTCGTTTAATTGTGCAGTCAATTTACTCTCAAGTTGCTTCATAGCGTACTTATTCCCAGATTTAGCTTGTCTGAATGTATCTTCAACTTCCCAAGTCCACCAAATTTGACTACCGACGAGCCCAACCATCCCCAAAACTAATTTCAGCCACTCTGTACGATCATGTTTTGCGTAATTGAAAACACCTTCTTTTGTTATGATTTTCAACGAACTGTGCATTTCATCTTCACAAGCAGTCATCCAATTCTCTACCGGCCCATCAATTGGCACCGGAGTGATGCAAGTAAACCCTTCTTTCTCCACTGAAGACATTCCTTCCACCATCTTGTTGCCACGAGCGAATTGCATTTCCTTAACATTGTCAAAGAGCTTCAGCAAATGCACTTGGATAGAAGTTGGATCACTATTTCCCAAAACCGATAATAATTCGTCGTCAGAAATAAAAAAAAATCTTGGAAAAGAACTACGCTTAGTATCCAAGTAATCTGACAGAGACTTCTGGCAACTATCAAGCCTCTCTGACAAGGAGCTCAAAACTTGTAGGCGGTTATCCGTACTACAAGCGTCAACTACATTTGGATTCTTGCTTGTTGCGGTCATAATAGTCTTGAATAGTTTATCTATAGCATCGAAACGTTTCGCTTCTTCCGGCAATTGCTGACGAATATCTTCAGCACCAATGAAGATTCCTTCCAAATAAACCCACTTTCTCTGGACTGTGAACCACATTTCCAAACATTCGGAAACTAAATTTAGTGATTTCTCCCATTTTCGGACACGATCTACAAATGCAGCTACGAAACGTGAGCCCGATATAGTTTGCAAGTTGAGCATATTATCTTCCAATTCAAGTTTAAGCTCATCGGCAGCACGTAGAATATGACCACGATCTTGACCATCTTTCTTGTATTTTATCACTACCAGAGCATTATTTCTCCATGCAGCTTCGATCTTTGCCAATTCGTTCTCAATCTTTGCCTCTTGAACGGCTTCGTTTATTATTTCTTCGATTGCAGTAGTAAACTTATGGAGTTCCATCGAGAAAATATTGCTCAATGTTAAAGTCTTCAAGCTGACATCGAAGGTTACACCTGTTACTTCCATCAACTTCTGCCAATGTCTTGCTTTCATCGAATCATTTTTTAAATTAACAACCAAGGGTAGGGCTTCCTTGAAATTGATAAGCTTGGCTTCCACCATCTTGAAGGTATAAATTTCTTTCAAATCCTTTGGAAACCTTTTCGCAGTCTTCTCAAATTCCTCAGCTCCCTTTTGCAGTACGCCAATATCAAGGTCACCCCACAGCATTGATGACATATTATCCTGGAATTCTTTAAATTGGGTGTACAAATCATAAATTTTCGAGAGTTGGTCGATATCAGTTTGAGTTTGTTGCAAATCTGGATAGGGTTTTACGTCCAGATTAAAAAGATTCTGGGCATTGATCAATTCGGCCTTAATCTTGTTCAACTTTGCCAGTTTGCGCTTGTATTCAGCAAGAAGTTCTACGCCTTCATCCAAGCCCGTCGTGGAAACACCCGGTCCAGAATCGAGGAATTCCTTTCGTAAATTTGACAGAACTTCACGAAATTCAATATCTTGTTGGTACGTAACTTGTCTAAATTGTTGCTTTGTATCAACCAACCGCAAATCTCTTGTACGGCTGTCACAATAAAGAGTCTTCCACCGTGATTCGATTTGAAGAGCATCTTTCATTTCTTGTTCTGGAACTGCGATACTGTACCTTGCAAGCGTGCGATATCGCTCAGTTATATCCATCATTTCAAGCTCAACATCCTGAATCATATTCTGAATTTCTGCAATTACGTTTAAAACAAACTTCAACTGCTCTAAATCCGCTGTTTCTGAAGATACTTGTTGCTCCAACAATGTGAATCGCTCTTGAAGTTTGGTGAGCAAAGCGCGTGATGTCAAAAGAAGCACTTCCCCATAATCATTCTTCCACAGCTCGGCTTGCTTTGCGACTCCTGCTGCTACCGCACTCATGTCAATTTGTAGGAAATCAATATCTTTCACGACTGCTTGAGATTCAACAGTCTCTTTGATACCTTGAAAATAACTCATTGCCGAATCTAAATTATCACAAGTTGGTCTCAGCTTCTCGATTTGCTGCTTGCGCTTCGGATTCCACAACCCAGTTACCTTATCATAACGTCGCCAGCCATCCAAGTACTTGTTTGTCATGGAATATACTTTGTTGGTTTGACTAGTAAGAGTAAGGGCCAACTTTACAATTTGAGGATTCTGCGAAATATCTTGAAAAAAGCTGAAGACATAAGGCTCTTCGTCTTCATTTATAATTTGCGGCTCAGTTCGCAAGCCTAAACTTGATGTAAACATCTTGAAATAATAGAGACAATCATGAACTTACATGTTCCATACATCCAGCGAACAAAGTGCCTTGCAGATTCAACCATATTTCTGGCTCCTTTGGTGATTAATTTATCGACTTCAGTTAGAGATGGTGAAATTAAAAGCTCCTTGCCATTCAAAGATACGAGCAGCTTAAACAATGGAGGTCCATCTTTACATTGTAACATGCCGATAAAAGCAGAGAGAGATCGAATTATCATTTGAGTAATGGCATTATAGATGCACCGTTCCCAATAGTGATAGTATACTGCTAGCACCGGACTGCAGCCACTAGCAGTTTTCGCAACAACTTCTTCAATCTTCATCAAGAATGAATCTCCAATCGTCTTATACTCATGTACCAATGAATCAAGCCGTTCATTTCGGCGAACTTCAACGGTTTCAAAGAATTCAGAAATATCTAATGGCTGGCGTGATCCATCTGAAGCACAGAAGTCACTCCCTCGAATTAATAATGTCTTGGAAACTTTGTTGATGACATCATTAATCATATCTGCGTTTTTGTGGACCTGTTGGATGATGCTACCAAATCTCTCCAAAGCAAGCTTTAATTCTTCAATATAGGTTGGAATTCGTTGAGATGTCCAATTTAGAGGATGAAAACCGCCCTTAATGGTAGCATTCAACTCATCAATTTGAGTAGTCAACAATTTCTTATCCACAGCAGACAAGCTTGCAAGTAAGCGATCATATTCATGCAATTTTTCATTCAGTGATCTAATATTTTCTTGATATTTCTTCTCTTGTAATGTAACATTTAGAGCAGCCTACAATAACCACACCATTTATTTAACGTTAAACAAGGAATAGTAAATTGATACAATACCTCAGGAACTTTAAAACCCAGTTTATCCAAGTATCTTGATTCCTTGATAATCATTTTCAATTCATGGGCAAAGCTGACACGATATGGTGGAGGCGGCAAAACGAACACCGGCGGACCTTCTTTAGATTGCTGTTTAGTGCTTGCATTCATGGCAGTGTTGGCCGCTGTATTGGCAGCGGCAATCGTCGTTGCGCTTGCTATAGAACACAATACAGGCATGCGAAGTTTCTCCATAACAACCGAGGTAACTGATCCTTCCCAATCATTATACAAATCAGTGATGTAGTTATCCACCGTCTTGGCGAATTCCAAGTAAGCATTTTTAACCTTTTCTCCATATTCATCTTCCAAAAGACCACCATGCTTCTTGAATCTCAATATTGGTCTCTTGGCACGTTGATATAAATCTCTTGCCCACGCTATAGCGCCAGCAACAGGTGGGAAATTTTTATACAGATGAGGGCGATCTTTATATGCACCGAACAATTGCTTGATAGAAGCTAGTTCATTCATGTATTGCTCCAAGATATCCTTATAACGATCCGAAATTTGTTGCTGGATTGAACCGGCTGCAGATGTGGAATTTCCGCCTCCACCAGTATTGCCAATCTTTTGGAAATTCTTAACCAATTCAAAGGCGCCTTCTGCCGATCTGAGCTTCCTGAAGCTTTCCTTGATGAACTGTTCCGTCATTTTCTCAATTTCAGCAACACTGGCTCTAAACTTTTTCATGATTCCATCCCATGGCTTTTCGTAGGACTTGTCAAAGATTTTTTCCTCAAAAGGAATCTTGAGCGGAACAGTTAAATTTTCCACTCTCTTGATAACTTCATCGATACCCGCAGAATCTCCCGTAACAGCCTTGAGTTCAGGTCCCAAGAAAACTCTAAAATGCTCAATAGCTTCGATTATTTCCAAAATGTTGCCACATATTTCACTCATATAGTCAGTTTTGCTGAACAATGCTTTTCGGTCAAACTCCCAACGATGGTCAGATCCACTGTCCTCAATACGCTTTCTCATTCTGAAGTAGTTTTCGCTCCATTGAGTTAAAACATCTTTTGCTTCTTGAACCAACTTTCTACTTTGACGGATATCCATAGCCAATACCTCCGACAATCGAATTCCTTCCCGGACACGTTTTGCTAACGTTTCTGCAATATTCTCCATCAGGGGCGCCATCCGTTCATCGGTGTTATAATGCCTTGAGATAACCCAGACCATTCTTAAGCCATTTACCATTGACTGCATGGACTCCAGTATGGTTTGATAACTACCTTCTGATATGTGCTTGAAATGCCGTTCCAATGTCGTCAAGAATTTGACATTGTCTCTGGCCTCCAAGTAAAGTTTAGCTAACTCTCCAAAATGAAAGTTGAAGCTATTTAATTGAGGATTGTCAATCATTTTCATAACTTGAACCATCATTTGAACCTTTGGAGCATTTATCTGGTCATACAAAGCACTTAGATTGGCGTTTCTCTCTCTCCAAAAATCGATTTCCCCCAAAGGAGTTCGACTAGTCTTGGTCATTTTTTGATGTTCACTTTCTACTGCACCGGCAATTACAGCAGTCCAACTTTCCAACGCATTTTCAATGATCTGAACCGTATGCCCATCATCAAGTACAGCCATGGCATTGGAGACATTAACATTTGGTATAGTCAACCTAGTATCTCCGCGGCTTTGCACAACAACATGACGAATTTGTTGTTCAAATTTAGAAATATTCAGGTTTAGTTCATGACGAAGTGCCCCATCCACCTCTTCACCTTTTAACTCTTCAACTGGGTCCTTATCAACAACTTTACCTTTCTGAACCACTGGTAAATAAACATGGTGCATCATATTAGCAATACCTTGAAGTATTTCTCCATGCATTACATTAAACTCAAAGTGACTGGCAAGAACAGCTGGATCAGCACTCTCAGATATTTTTGGTATTACTCCGTCGAAGCTGCGAATGAAAAACACTACAGTTTTCTCGTGCATTTCTGGCGACATTTTATCGAGGCTCATGAACAATTCACAACGATGGACGATTTCGACACGTTTGACAACCATCTTTTGCTTTTTCATTTTTTTGGGAGCTTCTACTTGCTCCCCTTCACCATCGGGTAAACTAGATTTATTTTCTTCAGTCCCTTCTGCTGGCTTTTCTCCTAATTCATCTTTCTTCAATTCTTCAGTCTGTGATTCACCGTCACCTACTTCACCAGATTGGACTGATTGTTCATCATCCTCAACTTCAACCTCCACTTCTTCTTCCACTTCAATATCTTCTGACCAATTGTTACTGGAGAAGAATAGAGCAGATCCGGCGCCGCATTTATTGCTGAGGAATTCACCCAATTGCTCTCGAGCAAGTCCTGCAGAGCGGGCTCTTTCCAACGTTTCAGTGAAATAATCGTTGAAACAATCAATGGAGACATCCAACGCCAACGTTACTTTTTGGCGCAACCATTGGAGACGATCGTCTTGCAACAGATCCATTATTGAGAAGGATCAACAAAAATAAGTAAAAAATTTATATTGGATAGTTATAATATTGTCTACAATGGCAAAGTCCACGTGGTCTTAAAAATCGACCACTTATATATGCAATTATTTTAGAGAAGATGAGGCTTATGATGATAACTTTCGTTGGACGAATGCCAATGGAATGATTAATTTCCATCTAGACAAGAAAATTTTTATGGATGGGCGTTTGAAACCCAACGACCGTTTCATCAAGGAAGATCTTAAAATCACGAGATTTCCATCTTTCGAATTAATCGGGTTTTCTTCTAAAAAGAGAAAACACTTGTTTCTCTTCGCCTGGCTGTCTGGTGCCCCCGGGTGTGGGGTGCGCAAAGAGTTATTATATCTATAACTGGGCGAATAAAAAAGTAAACTACAAAATAGATGGTACAGAATATGCTTTTGCTACTCCCAGTTTTATTGTGGTTGTTGCATTGATTTGTGCTATTTCTTTGCAAGGATGCTACCTACTTTTATCTATCCTATTAGTTATACCCTAATAGATACGTTTTTAGTGGTTTTCATTAAGGCAACTTCAGTGGCGGGGAAAACGTCATACAATACAGTCACAATTAATGCAATCACCGAATTTATCAAGCTCTGCATTGCGATATATATATCTCATAACGAGGGATCGCTGCATTCGTTACGTCAAATTGTGAATCAACCCGGTTTATTGGTTAGGTTTTTGATTCCCAACCTGATGTACGCCGTGAACAACAATTTATTCCACTATAGTGTTAGCGCTCTTCCTCCAGCTGTATTTGTGGTAGCAATCAATGCATTTCGTACTGTTTTCACTGCTCTATTACAGCCGTGTGTATCAAACCAGGCATTGTCTAACCGACAGCTCGCGGCGTGTGTATTACTCGTTTGCAGTTTTATTTGCGCATCGATGCCAGAAGTTATCAAAGCAGCTTTTAATGGAACAGTTAAAGGGAGTTTGTTAGAGTTATTAATTTACTTATCGATGACCTATAGTGTCATTTCTGTATCCGCATCTTTGTCACAAGAAAAATTATTGAAAGATAGCAAAAGCTTGATGGTTGCTAATATTATCAACTATTCAATTGGGATTTTATTCCAAGTTATTGCTATGATATACCAGCGCATCGAAAATCCTGATGAAGATCTGTTTCGTGGGTTAAACATATTTTGGATCAAAATGATTCCATGCTTGATGGCATTGGTGGGATTATCTATTAGTTATGTGTTGAAATATTTTGATAATATCGTAAAGCTTATATGTAGTAGTATCTCGGTTTTATTGGTCAACAGTATAACTTGTTACCTCTCAGGTGATACTTTTATCAACATATATTTTTTTACTGGATGGCTTCTGACACTGCCTGCCACATACCTATATTACGTTAAACCAGTTGAACAAGCAAGTTCTAGTGTTACCAAAAAAGACGACGACGAGAAAGAAGATAAGCTCCCTTTGTTACCGGAAAAAGATGTTGAGAAGAATGAAGGAATATCGAATGGAAAACAGCAACCGCAATCAGGCCAATCCAATAAAGTTGGTTTGGGAGCTGTTGTTGGTTCCCTCTTCTTGTTTTCGATTTTGTCTTCTAGTTTCGAAATTGGAAGCTTAGAAAGTAAAAAATCAGAATTTGAGCGCGATATTTACAATACTTGTCCAATATACGAGGTCCCTATATCGGACTCTAGAAGCAATATGCGTGTTGTCAATTCCTATAATGCTAAATATACTCACCAATTTTCTCATCTGGATGACTTTAATGGGAACGTCTACGTGGCTTGTTCAGGTGACCTCTTCCTACTAGGTCCTGATACTGCTCAAGCTAGAGCGTTGGCGGAAAATGACAAGGTTAGTCTTGAAAGATTTATTATTCCAATGAATTTTAATTTGAGAAATGAAAATATTCATTTATAGTGGAAAAAGTTAGATCGTAGTTCGTTGGAAATGAATTTTGACCGCTCTTCTGCATCAATATCTCATGAATCAGCCATCGTCGATGATTCCTATTCGATTTTACCTTGGACAGTTGTCGATAGTTTGTATGGGGAGGGAACTCCATATTATTGGTTATCCTGTAGCAGCTACCCAGACTACAATTTAGTAGTTCGACCTCCAATATCTAGATTCCAACCGCGTCGCAAAGATTTACTTCCATCGCAAAAAAAGGATATTGCAGACTATATCAAGTACCTCTCCGTCGATATTGGAGGTGAAACTCCATCTGGTCCATTATTTGACACAGTGCTGATAATTTACTTCGACGCCGTATCGCGAGTCAAGTTGCACCACTTCTATAAGAGGACAATTTCGGTGCTTGAAAGTTTATCTCTTTCAAATCCTTCAAGTGATCATGTCGCAATTGAATTGGAGAGGTTTCATTCTCTTGGAATAAATTCTGAAAGGAACTATCCTCAACTGTTAGCAGGTGTTAGCGCTGCCGATACAAAACAATTTTATTCTAAAAGGACTGATGACCCATCTAATTCTGCTTCTAACTTCTCATCTATACACAAGAGAGAACCGTGGCTATTTGATATTGCAGAGGAAATGGGATATACCACCCTTGGTGCTACAACTGAGTGTTATCATTATTGTAAGCATAATTGCTATGAAGATTTCAACTCATATCAGGGATATGAAGTGGGTGGATTCTACAGGCAATACTTAGGGGAGTCTGATAATAGATTTCCCGGAGCGTACAATTTTCCAGCTTCAACCTACTGTGAATCCCTATACCGACATCAGTTAACAGAAAAGGGATGCAGTACATGTAAATCAATTCCATTGGATCCTGAAGATTGGATCGGCAACAAACTTGGTCTTTCTTATGTATTTGATTGGTGGAGAGTGTGGTTGTCTTCCCATGGAAAAAACAGCAAAGAAGAAACAAAGGATCTATATACTAATCAAAAGCGTTTTGCAACTATTATATTTGAGGAAAGTCACCAAGAAGATTTTTACAAGCAATTTGATTTAGAGTATGGACAATTTCTATCGGATTTACTCTTACAACCCAAATCGAAGAAGTATCGAACGGAAAATACTGCCGTTGTAGTGTTGGCTGACCATGGTCTTCATTTCATGCCTGAATTCAAGTTGCAAACAGGAAAGGTTGCCAATAAACAGCCACATGGATTTCTCATTTTACCTAAATCATATTTGGAGAATCATCCTGAACAAGCACAAAACTTGTACCGCAATGCGAAGGCATTGACAACCCCTTATGATATACGCGCTACTGTCCAGTACTGGCTGACAGGGAAGGATTGGGGTGCTGTCGCCACCAAGAAAATGGCATTGGGGAAGACCGCTAATGATCCATCTTTCATTTTGCATCATAAAATTTACGCCAGTAGGCACGGCTATAATATGATGACATCTCGGATTGAATCCAATCGCACTTGTGAAATGGCTGGAGTTCCATCGGAGTTTTGTGGTTGCCATTTGTTTCCATGCGATAGTAAAACAAAAACCATGCTTAAAGGCGCATCAAGAGCAATTGCCAATTACATAAACCACAAAATTGCCGACATTAACCCTGAAGCAGTATCAGTATGTAAGCCATTGATGGAATCAGAAATAATATTTGCTCCAGGGATGGAAGATTGTTTAGCTGGAAAGCATACTGTTGTTGTGAATGCATTTATTCAAAGAAGGATGCGTCTAATTTCAGTTACCTTTACGGTAGAACACGGTAGTAGACTGGTAGTACAAAATGTTAATACCATTACTCCATATGGTAAAATTTGGAGCCAATGCGCTGCGAAGTTATCTGCAAACAATATTCCCGACCAAATTCCTGAAGAAAATCATCAATTCTGCCATTGTGTCGAAGATTCTTCTGCTTTATCTACGTTAGCGGGCATTGTCAATGCTTTGAATTTTTGAAAATTTCTTTTCTGGATACGAAGGCAACAGTAACTTATAATTTTGAATTCACGTCAATCAATAAAGCTTGCTCATTCAATGTAGAAAATTTTTATTAATGTTGAAGTTGACGCTCTGATAAAATTTAACATGGGAAGATTAAAGAATAATTATTGAGATTTTTGCTTGTTGGGTGTTTTCGACACATTAGCGATATACCATGCCATAAGCAACCAAGATATAGCTCCTGCGGTAACAACTATTATGTGCCACCGTCTTCCGTCGAAAACTATTTCACCTACTAACCAATCGATCATAAAATCTTCATAAATCGGCCTCTTTTCATTGCGGCGAAAGATATGCTCTTCCTCAAGATATTCCTGAACAACTTTTGGCTCATCTTCCATGATCAAGGAAAGCTGTGCAGAGCTGGCCACATTCAAAGATTGGATGACGAAACTGCTTTCCCGCAACACCAACGACATGATCTCGAATAACCCCAAATCACCATTCCAATAATAACGAGGAAATGGAATACGGTCACCATGAGCATTGTCCGCCGCTGAAAAATATAAGAGAGATGGAGTATTTTTTATCTTCCACTCGACAGGAACATCATTTGCACGGACGTCCATTCGTGCAACAAAGATGCGAGGTTCACTTTGCACCGCTCTTCCTAACAATTCTAACATTGGTAAAAATTGATGACAAGTCTCACACCACGGCACATATAATGCCAAAACTACGTCTCTATCCGTCTTACTTATCGTATTTAATAAATCATCTGCTACTAATTCCACAATTGACCCCTTTTGAAAAGCTCGATGCGGCGCGGATCGAAGATACTGTCGGGCTACTCCATTCAAAACTTCAGACACAAATAATTGCATCTCTGATTCAGTGTTAGAAAGATCCAATTTTGAGGATTTATATTTTACATGAGAGGAAACTTGTGAAACAACTATTGGCAACTCATTACTATTGATATTGAAATATTCAGCAAACCCTCCAAATTGTGGATTCGATAGATAAGAAAAGATAGCTCGGTTTTGATAAGATTGTGAAAGATCACGCCAATGGGTCAAAATGGGACCGTCAGTAAGAACATGAGGAGGAGCAATTAGAATAAACTTTTTCTTTGGCGACAAGAAAAAGTGGTTGGAATAAAGATCCCCTGGAACATAGTGAAATGAGATATTGAAATTTTTAAGGGTGGGGGTAGAGAAGATTACTCACCGACAGTTGTATTAAGCCCTAACTCATGATTACCGGGAGTGGCAACTTGGAAAATCCAATCTATCAATGTCGATTGCTTTATTTCTCCCTCATGCACAATTATCCTCTCATCAGGTAGTATCATCAGGACTATTGGGTGAACGTATTCTGCCACACCAAATACAGACAATAGAGCGCTTGACTCGACAGAATAGAAGGTTAGATATCCTCTGAAAGTTTCCGCCACAGAAACGAAGCTTTCCCAAGCTTGATCTTCATACATAGAGTTATTGAATTCTGTTGTTTCCATGTCACCATTTCTAAATAGACCGAAAATGTTGCCATGACCAGTTGTTTTCTTCAATGCAGATTCCAAATCATCCAAGGAAGAGACCAATGAAACCGCGGGCTGCAACATATGAAGTTCATATCAAGAATTCCGATATCATATTAAACGTACAAACCTTTATATCCTCCGCTATACAATTTGCCAAGGTCAATCGATCTATTGGGCAGCTAAATTCGGATCCTTCTCCTTTGCGAAGAACCAGCGCACCAGGAACAGTGATGCGGTGCAAATCAAGATACTCCCTGAATTCTCCATCACTTACAAATATCTGCGAGGTAAAATCCAAATTAAGAAACATTATAAAGGTTTCAAATTCATCTTACCATTGCAATTTCACAGCCTTCCGGTAAAGGAGGGACAATTTTATTAATTCCTTCTGACCATTCTTGTTTCATCTTTTGACCTTTTTCAGAAGAGTCATAAAACAAAACAGCAATATACTCATATTCTACTTGTATCAACTCGAAATGCGAACTATCCAGTTCCACCACATCGTAACCATTAACCATAATGCACCCAACAACAATGATGAAAATGAAAGCTACAAGCATATAAGTACCGCACATTTTTACCATTATATACAAACAAACCGCGATTCCAACACTGAGGCATCTACGACAAGCTTGTCAACATATACGGCTGTATATTAGAGTGAAAAAGTGATCCCAATATCCCCAATCAATCAAACATCATAAAGAAGTACTTGTATGGATTGTAGCAAGGTGCATAGTTTCCTATTTTCCCAGATTCGTCTGGGAATTTAAGGGTTGTTTCGGAAAAATTTTGAGTGTAAGAATCGACCCGTAGACGAATTATTGCTAGGAGAATGGCGAGCAAGAATGATAAAGCCGATATGCCCATAAAGTAATATGATCCTTGTTATACTAACTTTAATATTGAAAGTTCCTTTGAAAAATTGATCTCAAAATGAGATAATTTAATTATTATATTAAAGATTTGGGATTGTCACATGTCAAAGATAATAAATTCATAGGGGTGTTGGAAAGTGTGCGTCCGTGAGTAGAATTGGTCTTATAAGTGATTATAAGAGAGATTCTCAAAATTATCGTTTTCTAGCCTTTGAGAAAAGTATAACGGTCGTCTCCACATAGAAAGTGAAAAAAATTAAGAGATTAATCCATTTAAACTGCAAAAGCAAACCCTCTAAGTTTCTCGCATCTTCCTTGTTTTGAGCCATCAATTGAATATTGGTCCTGTAGAGACTAAACATTGAATATGATGCTCGGTAGCAAAATCCAAGAGTTTGGATCAGAGATAGAGGACATGCTCAGTTCCGAAATCTCTATTGACCGTCTATATACAAAAGAAGTACAAAGTTTGTTGTCCAACTCAAAGTCACAATTGGTGAGCATCAAGGTTTTTCTTTTGATTCAAACGTTAAAAATTGCTAACTTTTTCAGCTGTTGGATGATGTTATAATCACAGTATTTGTCAATTACGCGGACCCATTTGGGTCGGAGGTGCGAATTATTTTGCATATCCATGGATCATATTTTGATGTGACTTATTTGAAAACAGGAAATTGATTTTGGAAACAACCTCGCGGTTTTCGCTAAAAAGGCAATATATACAGCCTACCAGAGGTTTTTATTTACGAGTGACTATGAATTAGCCCATCGAATGTTGAGAGGAGTGTCCTCTGCAATACAGCATAAAATAACTCAAAAAACGGTCAAAGATATATTTGAGTTTGAAATTCATCGGGCACACGCCATGGGTTATTTCAAAGAATTTAAATACGCTCATGCAATTAAACATCTGAATCCTGCTGTTGCAAGTTGTCCAGTGGTGGGTGGGTTGTTCAGCTCCGGCTTGTCAGACGCCTTAATTTTACTTGCAGAATCGTACTCTGCATTAGGAAAGTGAGTTTTTTTTGGGAATATAGTCAAGATGGTTTCTTTCGTAATAATTGTATCATATTGTTGTAGACGTGATGATGCTTTACATAGTGCTAGATTGGCGGTGAACATCGCTCATGAGCGCTTGGAACGATTCAACAAGGTTTGTTTTGCTTGATTACTTATTGCTTTATCTTAATTTGGATATTTTGAAGGATCCAATGTTTGCGAAAACCTATAAAGATTTACTTAATTTTGAAAGCCCTATTCTTGACAGCTTTAATTCACTAATTCTTGCGTACTGTTCATTAGCCTCAGAGTTGGAGAAGTCCGGAATGGGTCATTTGTCCATAGATTGGTATCAACGAGCTTTTCAAGCCGCAACAAAGTTTCGTTTGGATAAAAAAGTTCTCCAGGAGCTTCAAAAATTATTAGATTTAAGTCATGCACATCGAACTCCATCTCAACCCCCAACAGCCTCTAATTCCCAGCGTATTAACGTGATGTCACCAAATCGATCAGCCCCAGATGTTGTTGGAGGCTGGCACGTTAAGGATCCTAATAATAGTAAAGAATATCATCAACTTGCTGGTGTACAGGGAACAAACGATACAACTTCGAAAGCAAGACCCAAATCGGCACTACCCAGATTGTTTCAAGATAGAGTAACAGAAGAGGTGGATTCTACCAAAGATGGTGTATTTGAAGCAAAGCGGACAGAAAATGAACGCCGTCGTCCTTCCAACGATGCAAAATTACACCACTTCGATGGGAATGACTTCGATGATTTATCCAGGCCAAAAAGCGCCGTTTCAAAATTGGGTGAACGCTATAATAACATGGTAAACTCATCGAGTGCAGAAACAGAGAGGCTTATAAGTAAGATGCTGACTTCCACATCCACTGTGGCGTTGCAGCGAGTTTCAGCTCCGCGCGACGCATTGTACCCATCCAACCCATCCACTTTTTCCGGCGACTTGCTGATGAACAAGAGAGCTGCATCGACAATATCGGCACCTAATTTATTGAGTGCTTCTGTTCCTCACGGACATTCTATCATTTTGCTGCCAACCCCATCAAAGAACAAAGTTGACATTTTATCGATGAATGGTCATGTGTCGTCCAAAAGAGTTTCTGCAAATGGTTCTTCGGTAAAGAATAGACATGTAGAAACGATACCAGAAACGACCCAATACTCGACTATTCAGAATAATGTTTCTCATGTGGCAGCAAATAATGAACTTCCAGAAGTAATGGAAAGTATAAGCAATCCTCTCACCGCCAGTGCATTAAAGAAATCGGGGCAGCTCCAAGACTCTAATACTGTAGCAAAGATATCAGTTCCATTATCCAAGGCAAATAAAACTGCCTTATCGAAAACTATTCAATCAAAAGTATTCGAGAAAGTAAAAGCCCAAAAAGAAGGGGTGGACTCAGGAGCAGCGAAATTCGCTGACGGTCCGTCGCTGCCAGAATCTTACTTGCATCTGGACGAGTTTGGAAGAGATAAGATCAAACGAGTTGCTGATATGTATATTCCATACTTTAAGGGACTGAAAGTAGAAGCTCGATATCAGATGAATCGTTTGGGTCATAAGGGGCGATGGTATCCAGGACGCATTATCCGCGCCGATTTTGCAAAAGGCATGTATGATATTGAATTCGAAAATGGAGATCGCGAAAAAAATATTTTCGTTGATGATATTCGTATCCCTGAGCATGCTAGTAAGCAGGCTCTCATGAAAACTAATCAAAGCATTAAAACGTTGCCCCGTAAGCGTGAAGATGATGAATTTGAAAAAAAAGTTTCTGGTGCCGCGGAGGAGAAAATCCCAGCAAGGGTGTTGCGAAATAAAAATGGTGAAGAAATGCACAATGTTGTAATGAAGCTTTTGGGTGGAATTAATCAAAGAGGGGACTTGCGGAAAATTGAACGGCTTCAAGTGAAAGGAGATTCAATCATCAATCTACAATCTCTTGTCAGGGGTGTCCTGTGTCGCATTAGATTTCCGAAGCGGCTTCAGCAACTTAAACGCGAAAAGGTTCTGCGAAGTAAAGAAAGAGAGCTAAAGGCCTTAGAAGAAAAATTGGCGAAAAATTTACAAAATACTGATCCGCTAGGAAGCAGAACCCTTCCTCATTCTGCTAGAATAAATGAAAAGTCGATGGAAGTTGTTAATAAACCTTCAAAATCATCTGTAACTTTTGCCGAGGTTCAAACTGGGGCATCTTTGGTGGATGAAGTTGAATTGGAGATCGAAGATCGTGGAATTGAAAAAGAGCAATCATTTAATTATATGATTAATGATGGTAGTCAGAATTTTCTCGGTGCAGATCTTAACACTACTTACCCTGATGAGAGAATTCAGTATCCTGTTGGGGAAGATGGTCAACAAGGGTATGTATTCCCCACAGGTCCCAACATCGCATATTATCAAGCTGTAAATGGGGATCCTCAACATTTGTACGCACCGCTCGTGAATAACTATGTCTTGCCCACTCCAAACTTGGAATATGTGCAAGAGATTTTAGCTGCAACAGTTCAAGAACAGCAGCGAGGATGGAAAGAAATGGAACAAGAACGAGCCAACTATTTTGCTCAGGAAGTAAATGAACTTCGAGAAGCATTTCTCGCTCAACGAAGTGAACTAGATAGGCTCAAGAGAGAAGAAGAAAGGAAAAGACAACAATTGGAGAAGCAGATCAAAGATCTACTGGACAAGCAAGAACAGCAGCAGCAACAACGCCAGTATCACGATGATTTCAAGGTTCCTCCTTCTGGCATTCATCGGTCAAAGCAAACAATAGATTCTCCTGCAGACTCCCTTGGTCACGTCACTCAACATCAACCACCGAAGTCATTTGAGCAGCAAAATCATCCCCCTATTCACAAACCTCAAGAAAGGGATCTCCCAAACAAATTTTCTCCCGGATCTGACAAAGCTAATCAGCCTTCCAAACCTGTCCAACAGGCAGAATTAATCGGGAGTGATCCTGAAAATGCAGGTTCCAGCATTGATTGTGGGTTTTTGACTGAGGAAGAAGCCCCTAAACAAGATATTGAAGTTAATATTATATCCGATGGTGTTGATCTATC
>JACCEA011857836.1_pt1 | contig 18323 bp, 15 predicted proteins | sample 7449851 | NCBI WGS metagenome assembly JACCEA01 (sample SAMN15323453, study PRJNA562643) | freshwater metagenome | isolation source: river surface water | place: USA:Blue River Watershed | collected 2017-08-18
ATGTCGCTACCAATCTGTTTGAGGACTTCATGATGGAATACAATGAGCTTGGCCGCCAGGTAGAAGAACAAGTACTCAACATCAACGATAGCGCTAAAGAAAGTATAAATGCCTTCCTTCAGGAAAACGTGCTTCCGCAGAACCGCTATTACAAGTACGATTTCTTTTTTGACAATTGCGCCACACGCATCAGAGATGTGTTTCCGGCCACGTTGGGTGCGGGTTTCAAATATGGAAAGATATTGCCGGACAACAGCACCCTGACCTTCCGCGACATCATAAACAGATACTTCTACCGCAGGCATTGGGAGCGCGTAGGAGTAAACATCCTGTTGGGAAGCCGCATCGACAAGGTAATGACCGACAACGACATCATGTTTCTGCCCGATTACCTGAGAGATGGCCTTGCAGGTGCCACTAACAATGGTAAAAAAGTAGCCGATGCTCCAACCATCATTTTACCCGGCAACAAACCGGTGGAGGCCGGACCGAATATACCGCTGTTGCTCACCTGCACTTTACTCTTGCTGACGCTGGCCGGCGTGGGTATCAGAAAATTACAACTACTGGGGCGCATCATGAGTATTTTACTGCTGTTTGTATCCGGGCTATTGGGCGCACTCATTGTCACAATGTGGTTTGCTACAGACCATCAGGGCTGCGCCAACAATTACAATATTCTGTGGGCCATGCCGGTGAATCTTGTGCTTGCCTTTGCAAAACCTGTTAGAAAGGACAAGTATGCGGCACTCGCGATATTGATGATAGCCGTTTCCTTTCTCATGCATGTTCTGAATGTTCAGGGTCTGGTACCTGAGCTGATGCCGTTGATGCTGGCATTGATGGCGATACACATAAATATCTACCGCAAAAGCAAAGAGGCTGCAAACAATGCAACCACATAACTACAACATGCCCCTGCAACTGAATTATACTAAAAAAGGCTCCGGACCGGCACTGGTACTGATACACGGCTTCCCCGACAGCAGTATCATCTGGAAGAATATAACCAAGGAACTGGCAGCACATTTTACGGTATTGACGCCCGACCTGCCCGGAAGTGGCGGCACCCCATTGAAACAACCTACCCTGCTGCCTGCTATGGCAGAAGGCATTATGGACATTTTGAGGAAAGAGCATATATCCTCGTCTGTTATTGCCGGACACTCAATGGGTGGGTATACCGCTCTGGCGTTTGCTCGTGCCTATCCTGAAGCTGTTCGTGGGCTGTCTTTGGTACACTCTACCCCGGCTGCTGACGATGACGAAAAGAAAGCAAATCGCCTGAAAGCTATTGATCTGATAATGAACGGCGGAAAAGAAGCATTTATAAAACAGATGAACGTCAACCTCTTTTCCACAGAATTCAGAAAGAATCATCCTGACATTATACAGTGGAAAACCGAACAGGGGATGCAAGTCTCGGAGATTGCATTGGCCAATTTTTACAATGCCATGATTGCGCGGGAAGACAGTACAGAACTGATCAAAGACGTTAAATACACTATCCAATGGATCCTCGGTAAGGAAGATACTATTATCAATTTTGCTAAAATTCTATCCCTGTGCCACCGATCGACCGTCAATTTCGTATCTTTATACAACGGGTGTGGACACACAAGTATGCTCGAACGCCCGAAAGAACTGGTGAACGATCTTTTGGAATTCGCGCGCTGGTGTCACCGTAAACCCAATGCTTAATGATGAAGCGGCTATTGCTCATATTCACATTGTTCCTGCTACCTCTTTTAGAGGCAAAAGCGTCGCATATTGTGGGCGGTGACTTTGCTTACAGCTACCTTGGTGACACCGTCATCGGTGGTCAGCTATTTATGAAATACAGAGTTCGATTGTTCATCTATCAGGATTGTATCACCGGCGTAGCCGATGCTATTAAAGAAGATAACCCGGCCCACTTTACGTTATATGAAAATAACGGCTCATCGGTGGCAGTGAATGTGGACACAAATATCAGATACAATCTGGCGACAGGGGCTATAACGGTACCTGCCAACTTCAGCAATGATTGTATCAACAAAGTTCCGCAACTATGCCTGCTACGCAAAGAGTTTGTAAAGACATATTTTCTGAAGCCAAACACCACCGGCTATCTCGTTGCCTACCAAAGATGTTGCAGAAACTCAAGCATAATGAACATTGTGGATCCGGGCGACCAGGGAGCAACATATTTCTGTGTAATACCACCATCGGCTTACCGTAATAACAGTGCGGTCTACAAAAACTATCCTCCGCAGATCATTTGCCTCGACAATCCACTTTATTACGACCATTCAGCAACCGACCCTGATGGTGATTCCCTTTCTTACGAGTTCTGCGCAGCCCAGCTGGGCGCAACCGATGCCGACATTAAACCGATACAAGCGTATCCTCCTCCCTATGACACTGTTAAGTATTTTCCGCCGTACACATTCGAAAACCCTATTTCCGGTTTACCGCAGATCAAGATAGATCCAAAAACGGGCTTAGTCACAGGCACGCCAAACAGGATAGGAAGATTTCTGGTAACTGTGTGCTGCAATGAATGGCGCAAAGGCGTGCTCATCAATACCAACAAACGCGAGTTTCAGTTTGTTGTAACTGACTGTTCAAAAAAGGTGATCGCAGATTTTCCGATACTTTCCAATTCTCCCAATACGTATGTCGTCAACTGTACAGACTTCAAGGTACGTTTCATTAATACAAGTTCAGGCGGATTTTCTTACAAATGGCAATTCGATCTTGAAGGGAACCCGGGGCTCTCGTCAACGGAATTTGAACCCACCTTTGTCTACTCAGATACCGGTACTTACTCAGTGAAACTGGTAGTAAACCCGGGCTCCACCTGCCCCGACAGCATTACAAGATTTGTGAAAATCTACCCAGTGTTTAAAGCTGAATTTACAGATACGGGAAAGTATTGCCCGGGCACTCCGATATCATTTATCGATCAGACTTCATCTACAATTAAACCGATTCTTTATTGGAAGTGGAGCTTCGGTGATGGAAAGACATCTGAGGTTCAGAACCCCGTGCACACTTTCGACCGCGGCGATACATATAACGTAGTACTGATATCAGAAAACGCAAGAAATTGTGTTGATACGACATTGAAACGAATTGTTGTGCAGGACTTCAGGCCATATGCTGGAGACGACACTATTATTGTCAAGGGAGAAAAGATCCGATTTGACGCAAAAGGAGGCAGAAATTACACATGGCTTCCGAAACAGAACCTGGACGACTCAACTATTGCTACCCCTACTGCCGAATATATTGACACCGGCCTTTACAGTTACGCAGTCTTTGTGCAGAGCGATTACGGCTGCAAGGGATACGACACTATAAACGTACTGGTTGTGTTCAATGCCTCGTTTGCAGTTCCTACAGCATTTACACCCAACGGCGATGGCGTGAATGACATCTTCAGACCTCTTACGGTGGGTTACCGTAGTCTGAAGTTTTTCAAGGTGTTCAACAGGTGGGGAGAAGAAGTGTACACTGGTAATACTTTGGAAACGGGATGGGACGGCACCTGCAATGGAAAACCCGGCGACTTGGGCGTATATTTCTGGCAGATCAGTTACATTGATAGATTTGGAAAAGAAGGACTAATGAAAGGCGACGTAACCCTTGTTAGGTAGGCAATTCCACGTGTGAAGTTGAGGTGATGCTTTACAACAATAAATATTTAGAAAAGTTGCCAAAAAAATTTTGCAGGAACGAGATTCTGACTATTTTTGCAATCCCAAAACGAACAATCCTCCTTAGCTCAGTTGGTTAGAGCACATGACTGTTAATCATGGGGTCTCAGGTTCAAGTCCTGAAGGGGGAGCAAGCCACAGTAAAGGGTTTCAGACATCTGGAACCCTTTTTCTTTTTTACTATTCCTACACAATTCCGACACAAACGGCTTTCAAATCAATTTTCCGACACTTCAGGCACCGCCTTTAGTAATCGGCATGACAACGACCAGAACTACACACCAAAGATTTTTTGTACATCCTATACGTGCGTAGTGATAGTTGAAAAATCTTCAAAACAAAATAAACAGGTTATTCTTTGTCCTGTGTCAGGTTCCTGTAGGCGAACTTATCTTTCCCGCTGTACCCGTTATTGCCTACCCTACTAGCTAAAATAGCGTTGTTTCGTTTCTGTATGTGCTCTTTTACGCTTTGGCACACTGAACTAAGCATTACTACCTCTATATCTCTGAATTTAGCCTTTAACGCTGAAATGGCTTGCCGCCTAGCCTTATTGTAATAAAGGTCTATATCTGTAATAGGGTCTTCTTTTATACCCTGCCAAATTTTCCCTTCTATGTCTGTAACCGTTATTCTGTAAAATGGCATTGAACAAAACTAAACTGGGAAAGAACCAAAGGAAAAATTACCTGTCAATTTGTGGATAAGTTACCCTTACTGTTTTGCAACAAAACTCCAAATAACCTAATACATGGATTGCCTCACAATATTCCATCCGTTGCAACAAATCCCCTACCCCCGCCTAGTACCTTTACTGTTTATCCCTGCCATAATTGAGGCATACAGGCGTTTGGGAATCCCTGCTGCGCTCCATCGCATAGCATCGGCATGGCTGTATTGCCTTATCAATTTTGCCTGCTGTTGTGAGGTCTTTGAGTAGAAGCAGAAGTCACGTAAATTGATCGAAATGCTGATTCAGCCAGACTTTGTCCCTTCATCTGCACTAGCTCAGTTGGTTAGAGTCCCGCATGTACGGGATTAATCATGGGGTCTCAGGTTCAAGTCCTGAAGGGGGGGTGCAAAAAGGTCGCACTAGCGGCCCTTTTTTATTTTATGCATTACCTGTACATTCTCTACAGCGAAAGCTCGGACATTTACTACGTAGGGCAGAGCCACGACCCTTGGGAACGTTTTACACATCATAGCACTGATGAGAATGATTCATTTACTTCCAAACACGCCCAACTGGCACGTGGCATGTATGTGGTTCGATTCAAAGGAGATGACGGCAGTGCTCATATGGCAAGTATGGTGTTGGAATAAGATCAATCATCATTTATATGATAAAGCCTCCGAAAATTCGGAGGCTTTATTTTTTCCGGCAAGCATTCAGCCAATTACATGCCTTGTTAAAGGCAACGATTGCGTAAATTGCCAACAGTTACAACTGGTGTACCCACCAATTAATTCTCAGAAAATGAAAAAACTCGTCCTTGCCGGCATCCTTTCGTTCGGCTCTCTGATAAGCACTACTCAAGCGCAGAACGCACCAAATGCCGCCAAAATGTCGGCATTCACGCGTCAGTACCTATTCGCGGCAGCCCAGACCAGCGGCAAGAACTTAGTGCCAGGATACGTGTATAAATTCATAGGAGGTAGAACTTTTATCAGCGCTTTCATCAGAGTAAACACCACCGTCGATGAGAACGCCATCACTGCGCTGGGCGCATATACCGGAACAAAAGCTGGAAATGTTTGGACCGTACAGATCCCTGTTGAAAAGGTGAAGGAGTTCTCAACGATCACAGGCATTACGCATATAGACCTTGATATGCCTGTCGGCCCGTCACTCGATCAGGCCCGCAAAGCCACCAAGGCCGATTCGGCACAAAAAGGATACAACCTGCCCACAATGATGACCGGAAAGAATGTGGTAGTCGGGGTCATAGATGCTGGTTTCGACATGCGGCACCCTACTCTGTTCGACACCCTGCACAGCACCTACAGAGTGCGCAGGGTGTGGAAGCAAAAGAACGCAGGTACACCACCCGCAGGCTACAGCTACGGACAGGAACTTACCGATCCATATGTCATCATGACCTCCGGTACCGACACGCCTATTACTTCGCATGGCACCCATGTAGCGGGCATTGCCGCCGGCTCAGGCTTTGGCAGCGCCTCCAACAATCGCTATCGTGGCATGGCATACGAGAGCGACCTGGTTCTGGTGGGCATAATGCCCGCACCCTACCAGTGGGCTATGCCGGGTACATCAGATATCATTGACGGGATAAATTATATATTCACCTATTCTGCTTCTGTGTTCAAATCTGCCGTTGCCAACCTCAGCTGGGGCAGCAGCATTGGCCCACACGACGGCAATTCTTTCTTCAGTCAGGCCTGCGACGCGCTTACCGGCCCCGGCCGCATCTTCGCCTGTTCTGCCGGCAACAACGGAGGCGACACCATTCACCTGCAAAAAACATTCACTGCTTCCAACAATACCGTAAGCACATTTATTACCTTCTCTCCTTATCTAGCGGCCGACAATCAACGCACATGGCTCGATATCTGGGGAGATACAGCAAAAAGCTTCTGTCTCAATTTCCGCCTCTTCAACGGCCCTTCAGCGATAGACTCAACTGTTAGTCTCTGCATGACCGACACCACAACATCCTTCAACCTCATCGGGTCAAACGGCGACACCTGCTTCATCACGGTTTCTATGGTTGCCAGCGAATACAACGGAAAACCACATGCGTTCCTTTCATTCTATAGCCGTGTTCCGGACAATATCTGCCTCACAGCAACCGGCACATCAGGCACCATAAATATGTGGGAGGGTTATGTGTTCCCTCCTACAGGCTATTACGGTCAGCTCAAAAAACTCGGCTACCCGTTTGCCGTAAGCGGCGATACCCGCATGACCACGTCCGATTACAGTAGTACACATTCAGCCATTTCTGTAGGTGCATACACCAGCAAAGCAGGTTTCACCAACATTAGCGGTGCCAGCCTCGGCTACCCTGGTGCAGTTGTTGGGCGCATTGCTCCGTTCTCAAGTATGGGCCCTACAGCCGACAATCGTATGAAGCCTGACATCACCGGTCCGGGCTTCGCATTGGCCTCCGGCGTAAGCTCTTACGATACCAGTTACGCCCCGGGCGGCGACAACTACAATGCCGTTATCAGCAAGGTAACTATGAGCGGCCGCGACTACCCATATGCAATGGCCGCCGGCACCTCCATGTCTTCACCGGCTGTATCTGGTATTATCGCACTGATGCTTCAGGTAAATCCGCTCCTCACCCCCGATTCTGTAAAGAAGATCATGCGCATCTCTGCAATCACCGACGGCTTCACAGGTACTATCCCCGCAACAGGCAGCAATACTTGGGGCTGGGGCAAGATTAATGCCTACAAGGCACTCCGCTACATGACACAAACCACTGAAGTAGAAAATACGTTAGATAAGACCGGCCTCGATTGCATCTTGTATCCTAATCCGTCTTCAGGAGTATGCTACATCAATTTCATCAGTAATAAGGCCGACATATTAAACATCTCCATTTCCGACATTGGCGGACGGGTTGTTTACAGTCGTTCCATGCCGGTTTCTGCTGGCGGTAACACACTGCAAATTGCCACGGACAATCTGCCGAAAGGACCATACTTCACCCGAATTTCGAATAGCGAAAATAAGATCAAGGTCATCAAAACTATAATTCATTAGTTTTCAAATGTTTGCTGCCGGGGTTTTGTTTTCAAACTGTCAGTTATTTTATTTTATAACAAAATACTTGCAATTCCCACGTATTTGAGTTAACTTAACAGTGTAAATTCGCAGTCCTTTAAAATCATTCCCACTTATTTTTTCGTTGGCTGCAGAATGATTTAATAACTATTAGTTAATTTCTTGTGTATGGGTGTTGTCAGTAGCAGTACTAAACTGAATCTAAAAAAAGAATTACAGCAATATTTCGGTTTTGATAATTTCAAAGGTGAGCAGGAGAAGATCATAAAGAGCATTCTCGGCGGCAAAGACACTTTTGTTATCATGCCTACCGGTGGCGGTAAGTCTTTGTGCTACCAGCTACCCGCGCTCGTCAGCGAGGGAGTCGCGATCATCGTTTCTCCGCTCATCGCACTCATGAAAAATCAGGTCGATCTGATCAGAGGATATAGTTCAAGCGACAACATTGCACACTTTCTAAACTCCACACTCAGCAAAGCACAGCAAAAAAAGGTCAAGGCTGATCTTACCGAAGGCAAGACAAAAATGCTCTATGTTGCCCCCGAAACGCTTACCAAACAAGAGAATATCTCGTTCTTTTCAGACCTTCAGATCTCTTTCATCGCCGTCGATGAGGCACACTGTATCTCAGAATGGGGACACGATTTCCGTCCTGAATACCGCAAGCTTCGCGACATGATCGATATGATCAACCCGGAGCTTCCTATAATCGCACTCACCGCAACAGCCACACCGAAAGTTCAGGATGATATCGTTAAGAATCTGAATTTAAGAGAACCAAACATATTTATCGATTCATTCAACCGTGCGAATCTTTATTACGAGATCGTTCCCAAAACATCAAAAGAACAGACACTTAAAAGCATCGTAAAGTTCATCAATACGATGAAAGGCAAGAGCGGCATCATCTACACGCTCAACCGTAAGACAACCGAAGAACTGGCTCAGACGCTCCAGGCCAATGGCATTAGTGCGGTTGCCTATCATGCGGGCCTCGAGGCTGCAGTTCGCTCTCAGCGTCAGGACCAGTTCCTGATGGAGAAAGTAGATGTTATCGTAGCTACAATAGCTTTTGGTATGGGCATCGACAAGCCCGATGTACGCTTTGTGATACACTACAACATCCCCAAATCGCTCGAGAATTACTACCAGGAGACCGGGCGTGCCGGCCGCGACGGTATGGAAGGCAAATGCCTGCTATACTACTCGCACAAAGACGTGCAGAAACTGGAACACCTGATGCGCGACAAACCGCTCAGCGAACGAGAGATGGGCGCGCAGTTGATCTCCGAAACACTTGCCTACGTGGAAAGTGGCGTATGCCGCAGAAAACTGTTGCTGCATTATTTCGGAGAAGAATATAAAAAAGAAAACTGTGGCAACTGCGACAACTGCAAGAATCCTAAAGAGAAACTTGAAGTAAAAGACAGTATCAAGATCACGCTCGATGCTATCAAAGAGCTTGATGAGCGCTTTGGTATAGAATATGTTGTGAACGTGATACTGGGTAAAGCAAACCCGCAGATACATACTTTCCGTCACGACAAACTAAAGTCGTTCGGCGCCGGACTGGTGATGGGCATGGACGCCAATTTCTGGAACTCACTCATCCGCCAGATGATGCTGGAAGGCATGATCCGCAAAGACATTGAAGAGTATGGTCTGCTCAAGATCACAGAGAAGGGGCAGAAATTCCATAAGAAACCTTACTCTATCATGGTGGCACTCAACCACAATTACGAGGACGCCAACTTCGACGATGAAGATGCAGGTGGACCGGCCGGCGGCACTGCCACTACCGATCCGGTTCTTTTCGAAATGCTCAAAGACCTGCGCAAGCAGGTGGCACGCGAAAAAAACCTGCCTCCGTTTGTCATCTTCCTCGAAAATTCGCTGGAAGACATGGCTACCAACTACCCCACTACCCTCGAGGAGTTGGAAAAGATTCAGGGCGTAAGTAAAGGGAAGACCCTTCGCTACGGCAAGAAGTTCGTAGAGCTCATTGCTAAATATGTTGAAGAGAACGACATCACCAAGCCCGATGATTTTGTCATGAAAAGCGTGGTGAACAAGAGCGGTATGAAGGTGTTCATCATTCAGAACATCGATAAAAAGATCCCGCTTGAGACCATTGCCAAAAACAAAGGACTTAGCCTGCCCGATCTGTTACTGGAAATGGAAACCATTGTCGCCAGCGGCACCCGGCTGAACCTCGACTATTGCCTGGAACAGGAACTGGACGAGAACGAGCAGGAAGACATCTTCGACTTCTTCCGCAACAGTGCCGACGACAACATGGACGAGGCCTACGAAGAGTTCAAGGACCGCGATGTGAGCATAGAACATCTCAAAATGATGCGCATCAAGTTCATGAGCGAATACGCCAACTAATACAATTCTAAAGAAAACAGAACATACAGAAATGGTGAACAGACCCGTGTGGGAAGAACTGACAAAAGAAATGACGGCCGCAGGCGCAACGCTTGTGGCCGTTTCTAAAACAAAACCCTCGTCAGACATTCAGGAGCTTTATGACCTTGGCCAGCGCCACTTTGGCGAGAACTATGTGCAGGAACTGGTTGCCAAACACGAGGAACTACCCAAGGATATCATCTGGCACTATATCGGTCACCTGCAGTCAAACAAGGTGAAGTATCTGACGCCATTCGTACACATGATACATGCCGTCGATAGCTTCAAGCTGCTTGAAGAGATCAACAAACAGGCGGCCAAACACAACCGCACCATAGACGTATTGTTGCAAATGTACCTGGCTGAAGAAGAGACAAAATTCGGCATGGACGAAAAAGAGATACTATCCCTGCTCGACTATTACACAGCGCAGAGATCCCAACTACAGAACGTCCGCATTTGCGGGCTTATGGGAATGGCATCGAACACCGATAACGAGCAGCAGATAAGCGATGAATTTCACCGCCTCTGCAATTTCTTCACCCACCTTACCGATACTACTTTCTTCAATCAGCCTCATTTTGCAGTAAAGTCCATCGGTATGAGCTCCGACTACAAGTTGGCACTTGCCCGGGGCGGCAACATGGTGCGCATTGGCAGCATGCTGTTCGGCAGCCGCAACTAATCCTGAGCCAGTGCCGTAGGCAGGCCGTCCAGGCTCTTTCGGTTATTGTCGTTGCGATACTCAGCCAATCCGTCTGCACCTTTTTTAGCCACCCATTTCCAGGCATGGTCACGCTCGCCTGCATAATCATATAGTGGCACACTGTAGCCGCATGATGTCTGCACCTTCTGCACCTCGGCTACAATCACCTGCCTGATGCCCGGCAGGTCGCCGAACAGGGCCGACAATTCTGGCCATTCGGGGTGCGATGGAAGCACCGTATAGCCCCTGCCATATAGCCGCAGTATATTGGGCGGGCCATCGAAAGCACAGAACATTATAGTAATACGGCCGTTCTCCAGTATATGGGCCGATGTTTCATTGCCACTGCCCGTTATATCCATATAGGCCACCTTGTTAGGGCTTAGCACCCTGAAACTATCCAACCCCTTGGGCGACAAATTGATATGCCCCTCCGCCGACAATGGCGCTGTGGACACAAAGAACATCTTCTGATGTGCAATAAACTTGGCGTGGGCATCCTGAATGCTATCGGAGAACTTTGACATGGTACCGCAAAAATACGGTTGTTGCCCCACCCTGCATGGCCAAAAAAGAAATCCGAAACAATGAAACATTTATTTGGTGGGGAATTTTCCTTAACCTACCTTTGCACCCTCACAGCGCGAGGTAGAGCAGCGGTAGCTCGTCGGGCTCATAACCCGAAGGTCATAGGTTCGATCCCTGTCCTCGCTACTTGACACGGAGAGTCGGCATTTTTGCCGACTTTTTGTTTTTTGTCATTTTCCGAAACCCTTTCCTGGCAAGGGATTAGCTTGAAAATTTCATTCATATTGTCGGTTAGATAACTCCGATCTTTCGGATTCACGATTAATCCGTCTGGGAACAGCGTCTTTTGTATTCTTTGTCTGTTTTCACCATCACCAAACTCCCACTGTTTACTTATGTTTCCGCACATCTTGATGGCTTTATCAATAAATTTATCGTGGTTAGATAATTTACTTTGAACTTCTGCGATAATTATCTCCTTTTGACGAATATCCCGTTCAAGTTGGCTTCGATGTTTCAAGTATACGTCTTCTCCAACGCTATCGGTAAAAAGGAATTTTTTCTCCAGAATTTTGAGCATATTATTATATTCATCAAGTTGCTTTTTATGCTCATTTAATTGCACAAGTATGTCACTGTTTAGGTTGGTGAACATTTTGTCCATAATTGCCTTAAAAGGGGCTATATATTCGTCCTTTAACTGTATGGTATCAATCAGATCCTTGAAACTGTTATTCAGTCCGATATTTCTTGACTGTTTGGTGGTATGAGCGTTCATTGTTACACCTTTACAGTAGTTACATTTGTAATAATGCACCTTTTTCTTTTTCACTTCATAACCTGTCATCAAACTGTTACACTGACCACAAATCAGAAACCTGGCTAATGGTCGCTGATCGCTGGTAGTTACCACATCATACTTGCCAACTTTTGGCGGTTGAAATTGTTCCTGTACCTTCCAGAAATGACTTTCTGTTATCATTGGAGTCCAGTTACCTCTAACTGGTTCATCTAACAGCTTATTTATTAAAATACCGCAATAAAATGGGTTCCTCCATATGCCGCTTATCGTTTGTGTGGATAATTTGATACCCAGCTTATCTAATTTATTTAATATGACATAATCTCTTTCACCTTGTAATTTCCAGTGCCATGCTTGTTTAAGTATCTCACCTTGGGCATTTATCTCAATTACCTGAGTAGCATTTATTCGACTGTAGTCTTTTACCCGCTTACCTCGCAAAGTGTAACCGAAAGGCACTTTACCTAATTTATTGCCATTTTCAAGGAATGCAATCATACCTGGCACAATAAGCTTTAGACGATCCATGTTGTCCTTTCTTGCCAGTAATAATTTTTGATATACCTCAATTCTATCACTCTCACTCTCTGTACATAACCCAGTGGACGTTTCTATTATATGAACTCCCATTTTTTCTATCAGTTCATTAACAATTCCAATGGCACTGCCACCTGTTCTGGAAAAACGATTAATGAATTTTATTGCTATCGCAAATGGCTTCTTTTTACGTTTTTTAATCTCTTCGATCAATTTCCGAAATTCTCTACGACTGAAATCACCTGATGCACTTTCATAAGTGCCACCCAGCATTTCAGTAAGATCATAGTTATGGTTTCGGGCGAACTCCCTTATTGAAGCTTCTTGTCCACCGATAGAATAATTATCTACTTGTAACTTTGAGCTTACCCTTGTATACCCCCAAATCTCACGGTTAGTTTGAATTTTTATTTCTTTTGGCTTAATAAAAGCCTTAAATTTTTGGTCAATCATATTGTTCCTATAGTTATTTAAAATACGGTAATGGTCATCTTATTTAATTAATCAGCGTTATAAGCGATGACAGCCAAACGCACCAAAGATTCTATTATTTTTTCAGCCTGGTCATTTGTTAGGCTTTCAAGACCCTCAAAGGATCTAATTTGATCAGGTGTTAATGACCAAGATGGGCATTCAAAATCACCTGTTACGGACGTAATCATTTTCAATCATGAGTCTGATCCATTTTTTTACTGACTCAGGATTTATTATACATTCACATTACTTATTTTCACATGAAGAGCCGAATTATCGAACTGTTACAATAATAGTAAACCGATTTGATCAAGTCAAATAGAGAAATATATAAAGTATCCCATTACAACCAGAGGTTTGCCTGGCGTTTGCTTTTTTGATTTTAATTGATTAGTATTGTGTACATACGAAAAAGCCAGGAGTAAACGGCTCCTGGCGGTAAAATAAGCAATGGAGTGAACCTCCGACCTTTTATGTAAATCTGCCGATCGCTTTCCCACCGAGGCAGTTAGTAAGAATTATCAATATATCCTGTCAGGCATTGTTCAGGTGTACCTGAACCGCAATTTTATTGCCATAAATCTAAACATATATATTCTAGAGTAAAGCCTCCCTCGGTCAAATACCCCTATATGTTTAAACAGTCGGTCGGAACAGAATATGTCACCAGCCCAAAATAATAAGAAGATTAAATAACATTAATATGATAGATAGCATTAAGCTATTTAGTAAAGATATTAACCAATTTGACATTTCATTTCTTGAAAAGAAATATGGTTTAAATACCATACAAACAAATGATGGCTATTATAGATATAGCACACAGATAGGTAATATTAACATTAAAATAGATAATAACGGCTTTCACTTAGAGGGAAGCGCACCAAAACACATAAACAATAACAATATAGAAACATTAAAATTCAATCAAGTAGATACGTTTATAACGTCATTGAACGAAGCAATTGGCTCGGATATATCGGGTTTAACTATTACTCGTATAGATATAACTGACAATATTCATGTTTCTAACGCTCCTATACTTTACAAAAGGCATCTGGGTAATTGCAGATACTTCCAAAGAGTAGATTATGAAATGAACGGTGTTCAATATATCAATAATACCAGGAAACATACCTTCTATGATAAGCTATTGGAACAAAGGAATAATGGTATTCTTATACCCAAACAATACGATGATAAGCATTTGCTTAGATATGAGTATAGCATAATGAAGAGAAGGAAAGATCACCTGGGCGAGAGCATTACCACGTTGCACGATCTGACGATACCAGATAACTATTTGTTACTGGTAGACAAGTGGGATAATATGTTTGATCAGATTCATAAGATAAGCTTTCAGCCTACTTTGGCAATGCCATATAAACCAGGAATGCACCCCATGGAGTACTATGCACTATTAGGTGTAAAAGAGAACGGAGGTATGGCAAAAACACGAGCTGATATAAATGAAGGTATTACTTTAGGTTATTTTACCAAGCGTATTGGTAGAACTTGCCTTAAGAACCTGAACAAATATCAGGATAAACTTAATGGCTTAAATGATTGTGACCACCAAGACCGTAAAGAAGAACTGATTGATAGGTTTAAACAGAAAGTAAGGGAAAACAAGAATATATAATGCTTATTGGGAATTTTTAGCCTGTTTTAGACCATAAAACCACCGTGATATATAGATGGTCAACATCGGTATCCTCCGCTCCCCTGAGTACCAGGAGGTAAGCCCCAGTACTGGAGGTCAAATACTTTCGTTTTATATTGCTACCTATAAACCCAATCCTAAAATTTGACCAGTGTCCGAGTGAAAACCATTTTTTTCAAAAATTTCTGGAATATTTTAAAATTCATAATCTTGGGATTTGGTTTTACGGTGACTGGTAAGTGTATCAATTGCTAATGTGTATCACAATAATCTTTTAAGGTGTATCATTTTTGATTGTTTTTCGTATCTTTGCAATCTAAAAAGTTATCGAGATACAGATATGAAAGTTGTCATTTACAGCAGGGTTTCTACAACAGTACAGGATTATGCAAGGCAAACCGAAGAACTGATGGAATATGCCAGGAAGATGAGTTATGAGGTGGTCGGTACATTTGAGGAAAAGGTATCGGGTGGCAAGAACAATGAAGACCGACCGAAGCTAATGGAGATGGTGGAGTTTGTAAAGACGAACCAGGTGGACAAGGTATTAACCTGGGAGTTGAGCCGCATAGGTAGGAATACTATTGAGGTACTGAAAACCATAAAGCTGCTGAATGACAACTGCATTTCACTTTATATAAAAAACTATAACATAGAAACCCTGAACGACAAATGCGAGATCAATCCGTTATCACAGTTTATGATACAGATTCTCACCTCTGTTAGCGAAATGGAGAAAACCACCATACGCCAACGTATAAAATCAGGTTACGATAGTTACCGCAAAGCAGGTGGTAAGGTAGGTAGGAAAGAGGGGTTCCGCAAAGATGAAAAAGAGTTACTTGCCGAGCATAAGGATGTGGTTAAGTTACTGAAGCAGGGGTTATCAATTAGAAAGATTATGAAGCTGACTGGCAAAAGTAGTGGTACGGTACAGAAGGTGAAACAGTTGATGGTAATGTCATCCTAAATAATAGTTATTAGTTTCTTTTAATGTAACAGGTGTTTGTTAAGTACAAATTTCAGGTGCCATTTCAGTCTTTCAAATGATCCTAAATCAAGCGCACGACCACCTGTTAACATGCCAGATAAAAAAACGGGAATCCTGTCATTTGATAGGTAGGTTCCAATCTCATTATTCCATTTCAAATCAAGCTCAGTTTTCAATATTTTCGATACAAAAGCATTTTCGACAACTATTATTCGAGGAGTTAAATATTTAATAAGAGTTAATGTTATTTGAATTTGGTGATTTATAAAGGACTTCTTTTCAACAAATAATTTCTCAACAGATTTTTGGTTTGTATCACGCATGTACAACAAGTCAATATGCTCCCATTCACAGTCTAAATATTTAGAAAGCTCTTTAAATTTATTGAAATACTGATATTTTTCTTTTGAAATTTTGTGTATTTCCGAAAATGCAGGTAACTTCTCAGTTCTATAATTTTCAAATGAAAAATACGATTCTAGATCATGTATTTGTTCATAAGGCGTTCCTCTCAAAATTGAGCTGTATCCCTTAATGCTAAAGGATGGATTCATCCCAACAAATAGTAAAGCATTTTGTTTCATTTCATCAGAATAAATTAATGGCATTCTTTTAGAAACATCTTGCTGATACCAAAACTCAATTATAGAACTATTAATTTTATTAATTGACAAATCGATTACTGGTTTACATTTGACTAAACTCTATAAATCACTTATGCAATAAGGGCATTTCGATGCCAAGCGGGAAACCTCTTTCCTACAATATGGGCATTTGCCCAATAATGTCTGAGTGATACCGCCATTAGTTTTTTGTGAAACACGATTTTTAATTTCCTTGTACTTGTCTATATCTATCTTATTTGTTAAGTCCGTTAGCATATCCAAATACTCATTTCTTGATCTTTTGCCTAATAAAATAGATGGAATCCCCCCCAAAGCAACTAATGCCCAGTCAAATGGAATTTTAAAATTGTCAGAAAACAAATTGTTAATAGATTCTTTAATAAAATAAATAACTCCAATTATGCAAATAATCAACATTAACTTCCATTTTATCTTATAAGACAACGAAAGAGTGAGAGCACTATAAACAATGATACCGATTAATATATATACATATTGCATGTTACTTTATTCTATTTATTTTACATATAAAAAGGTAAATAATATATTTTTTAACATAAACACTAGATACTGTTGTTGTCCACTGCGTAAAATCTTTTTCTTTTACAAAAATACATACACAGACAACTTATTAATTAGACCAGCAGCATAACAAGGTAATTGCCCCTTGTTGCGCTTAGATACCATCCAATATTGGAAAGATTTGGTATTGCTGGTAAAGTACATGTTGTTGACTCAAAATAAAAGCCATTGCTCAGCGCAGAGTTAAATCTGTCAATCACAGATTTAATGAGATTATACTTAATCTTTCCGTCTATATCTAAAATGGTAGCCCTAAATTTTCTTAGCCATTATTACATGAAAATTAACTAATTGGAATACAATAAGTACCACTAATAACACTTTTAGAAACAGTATAAAGGTTGAAAAAAGATACGATCAATAAAATGTAACAAACCTCCACCAAATATTTAATAAAATTAAGACTACTGGTTAAATCAGTAATGCTTTTAGTGAAGTTTGAGAAATCAAACGTATTAATTATACTACTTATATAAAACGATTGTGCGCCAAGTAACAATAACAAAATAGTTATTAGTGCAAATGATAACTTATATTGATGTATTACGTATAATACACTGTCATCCCAACTGCTTTTTATTTTATTCTTTCCAAAGAAAGATAAAGTTTGTCTTGACGACATCTCATTATTTCGCAAGTAATATAATGTCGATTTTAATAAAATATAAAATCCAACAGTCACTCCTAAATAACATAAAACGCTTATAAATTTTAGTACATAGGTATCACTTTCTGCAGGAAAATCAGAAATGAAGTAATATATATTTATACCGAAAACCAAAGAAAAAATGGTCACTACAAGAAAACCTGTTCTGAAACCTTTAAATAATTTCAAATATTTTGATTCAATTGTTGTTTTTTGATTAAGAAAAATTGACGTGGCATCAAATAAAATAAGAAATCCCATAACCAAACAAATAAAAGAAAATGATAGGGTTAGTTTCAACCACTTAATATTTTCGTAAACAAAATCAAATTGGTTAGCCATTTCTATATTTGGTTTCTTTATAGATAAACTACTCGCATTTAACATCGTTTCATAAAAAAGAAAAAATGAGATTCCAACAACTACCAAAAAAAATGTTAAAACCCCAAACCCCATTTTTAGATTTAAAAAGCATGTGTGTATTTGCTTTTCCAAGTCGTTTTGAGCAGTCTTTAAATCGTCAAATCTGGTAACTATCCAGCGAGTAAAAAACGTAATACTCATAACAACAGTAATCCACATTAAAAGTTCCATAAAACGTTATCGGTTGTCTAACAAAACTAGCAAAAAAATACTTTGGTTGTCTATTTTTCAACTGCAAATTTAATGTTTAAAAGCAGCCAAAATACATGAGAAATTTATTCACCAATTAAACAGTTTAGTCTACTATAATCGGATTAGATCACGTGAGCAATGCCAAGAAAATAATTTTTTTGAGTTTCTCATTTTCTATTTAGTATTCATAAATTACATAAATAATATTTAGCAGTTATGCCATGTTTTATTGTCACTTGAGCCTCTTTTTATCCTGAACTTCCCTTTACCGTCAAATTGCACCATC
>JACCEA010211053.1_pt1 | contig 18321 bp, 18 predicted proteins | sample 7449851 | NCBI WGS metagenome assembly JACCEA01 (sample SAMN15323453, study PRJNA562643) | freshwater metagenome | isolation source: river surface water | place: USA:Blue River Watershed | collected 2017-08-18
AAGCGCCGCAATGAAATCCTGACCCAGATGCGGACGGCGCGCGTAGCGGTGCGCACGCTGCCGAGCGTGACCGATTTGGCACAAGGCAAAGTCAGCATCTCCGATCTGCGCGAACTGGACATTGACGACCTGCTTGGCCGCGAGCCGGTGATGCCCAATCACATCCTGCTGGCCATGAACGTGCGCAGCAAGGTGGTGATGGTGACGGGCGCTGGTGGCTCTATCGGCAGCGAGCTTTGCCGCCAGATACTAACGGTCGGCCCAAGCAAACTGCTGCTGATCGAGCAGAGTGAATTCGCCCTCTACGGCATCCATCAGGAGCTCGAGGAAAAGCTTGCCGATCGAAATATCGTTTTGGTTCCGCTTTTGGCCTCGGTACAAGACAATGAGCGTATGCACGAGATCATGTCCACCTGGCATCCGGACACGGTCTATCACGCAGCAGCCTACAAACATGTGCCGCTGGTTGAGCACAACCCTGCCGAGGGCATCAAAAACAACGTGCTCGGAACACTCAAAACAGCACAGGCAGCTGCTGAAAACGGCGTCTCCGACTTTGTGCTGATCAGTACCGACAAGGCGGTGCGCCCGACCAACATCATGGGCGCCAGCAAGCGACTCGCGGAAATGGCCCTGCAGGCAATTGCTGCAACTAACCCCGGCACCAAATTCAGTATGGTGCGTTTTGGCAATGTACTGGGTTCATCGGGATCGGTAGTGCCAAAGTTCAGGCAGCAGATCCGTGACGGTGGGCCGATCACGCTGACCCACCCTGAGATCACACGCTACTTCATGACCATTCCTGAGGCCTCGCAGCTGGTGATCCAGGCCGGGGCCATGGCCAAGGGTGGTGATGTGTTCGTTCTCGATATGGGTCAATCGGTCAAGATCATGGATCTTGCTCGTCGAATGATCGAACTCTCTGGTTTGACCGTTAAAGATCAGCAGAACCCCGACGGCGACATCGCGATTGACATCACCGGCCTACGTCCGGGAGAAAAGCTCTACGAAGAATTGCTAATCGGCGACAACCCCAAGCCCACATCACATTCGCGGATCATGAAAGCTCACGAGGAGTTCATCCCATGGGTAGAGCTTGAAGGCCAGCTCAGATCGCTGGAGATGGCGCTCAACGTGAATGACGTCGGCGTCATCCGGCTGATGATGGAAAAGCTCGTCACTGGCTACACCCCGAGTGACGAGATCGTGGATTGGGTCTATCTGGAGCAAGAAGCCGAGGCTCAAGCATTGGGTTTGGCTTGATGATGAAATCGTCGTCACCGGGTACGGCCAGCGAAACCTGGGCGCAAACGGGTTCGACGAGGACTGGCCTGCAACCAGATGGTGATGGGTCGTGCCGGGCGAGTTGTGGTTTTGAGCTGGCGTTTCGGTTGATCAACGATCTGGTGCTGGGGGCCTCCGTCCGACTTGGTCGATTCGCGCAGCACTTCCGCCTCAAAGGCTTCAACATCACGAAGGCGATACCGGACTTGGGCGCCAAGTTTGAGAAATACCGGTCCGCCCGCTTCAGTTCGCCAGCGTTCCAGTGTCGCTTCGCTGATCTGCCAGCGCTCAGCCAGCTCGGTTTGGGTCATGCATCGTCCGTCCATGTTTTGCATCCTTGCGTAGGAGTTGTCAGGACTCCGATGAAGGCGCTGGAACGGCAAGAAGTCAAGGTGGGTGATTTCTCTATGGAGTGCCGCGCGTAATCGCAAAGGGGAGGGGCGCTGTGTGACTCGGACAATCACCCCAATCTTTCCTCTCTGACCCGCAGCAATACTCAGGCGTTTGGGAGAAAGGTTCGAAACAAGTCGCCTTTTCACCAATAATTTACGGTCCGTTACGGTGTCGATCGGTCAGTTACCGGAACCCCCTGAGCATTACGGTGAAATCCGGCTGATGGATGTCAGTTGACCACTCGCAAAGACTGCTCTTCAAAGTCGATCACGGCTTGCAGGGGGTACCGAACGGCCCAGCCTTGCAACTTGACGAATTGCGGGCCAGTTTTGCGCCGACGCCAGTCTTGAAGGGTGCGCACGCTGATCTTCCAGCGGCTTGCCAATTCGGTCTCGTTGAACATGGTGGTGGGCTCGGCATGGGTTGCTTGGGTTTGCATGAATTTCACTCCTTGACGGTGATGCGCAGCAAATCTCGCTACGTGTCTGTATTGGGCCGGAAACGCCTCGTACAAGCCAGAAGGGAGTTGGGGGCCACTGCGTAGGCTTGGGCAAGATTGCTGGTCCCTGCATACCAGTGATGGCAGTTGCAGATTCGTGAACAGGGTTGATGGTCGCAATGGGATGGCTGCGTACGGTTGCGCAGGTAATGTTCTCGCAGCCTTCCGCAATCTTTGCCAACTTCTGCTTCGGGGCAGTACGAAGCAGCAGCGTTCCTTATTGGGCATCAGAGGCATGACCTGGGACGGCGCCTGCACGGTAACGTGTCGAAGCATGCAAGGCCTGGTTTTCGTATGCCAGGATGTCAGTGTCGCGGTAGCGCACTTGGCCCCGAAGCTTCAGGAAAACTGGGCCAATCCCTTCAGCGCGCCAACGCTCCAGGGTTGATTCACTGAGCTGCCAGCGCTGAGCCAGTTCGGTTTGGGAGATGCATCGTCCGTCCATGTTGGTTTCCTTCCGCAGGTGTTGTCAGGCCTCCATGAACGCGCTGTTTGCCATGGAAGCCAAGCGGAATTCGCCAAATAGTCGTGGTGAACGACCTTATTTGCCGAGAGTGCTGAACACGCGCTGCAGCCGATGCCCCTCAAGTTCGGCCTGGTTCAGCAGCTGATTCCAGTCGTCAGGCGGATGTCCGCTCTCGAGCATTTTGCGAAAGACACGGTAAGCATCGTCGCTGCTTTCGTAGGCTCGCTTGGTGTCGTCATCATTGACCCAGGCGTAGACGATCATCTTGGCCGCAGCGTGGTAGCGAAAAAACAGCCGGTACTGCTGAAAAAATTTGGCGCGGAACCAGTGTTTGCGATCATCGCCCAGCGCGCCTCCCTGTCGGTATTCAGCGCGGGTGGGGTCCTGAGGGATGACATCAAAGGCTAGGCGGGCAATGGCGGCCAGTCGCTTGGTGGCGTTTTTCTTGACGTAGCCCGTCGGGTCCTTCTTCTTGAGTGCCTCGACTTGCTCCACCAGGGCTTCGACTTGCGACATGAACAGCGGGTGCGCAAATACTGTCCAGCCGTGGATGGCCAGAGGAGCAGGCTTGGCGGCCTTCATTCATCGTCTTCCGACAAGGGCGCATCCAGATCCACTTCCACTTCACCGACCAGCGACTGAACGCGTTGGACAAAACTGTTGCTTACCGATTGCAGGCGCTCTGGATGGGTAGCGATGTCGTGCGCCAGGAAGCCCAGGAACTGGCCCAGCACCGGATCGTCAGCCTCGGCATCACTGGCGCGTGTCAGCACCACTTCGCCACTGGGGCGGATAACGTACTGGATCTTGTCGCGCTTACGCAGGCGCAGTGCACGGCGAACCGTTTCCGGCACAGTGGTCTGGTAACGATCGGTCAGCGTGGATTCGGCTTCAAGGGTGGCGGCCATGGCGTGCTCCTGTGCGAGGTGTCTGATGCAGCCATGGTAATGTATTCGCCTTGCCGATGTCAATGCGATTGCATTGTCTTTCACGTGTAACGAGCCAGATCCAATAGGCTTGCGGCGCGGACTGTGATGCCAAAGTTTTTTGCGCAAATTGCCTAGAAAATAGGCATGGGAGCGTTGCGTACGGTTGAGGGTTTCACGGGTTTTCCGGAAAAGTCACGGGGGTTTACGGCAGAATATTGGCGAACCCCTCGCAGCCATCAGGGGCCGTGAGAGTGTTGTTTGAAGCGTGGTGTCCAGGCACCACCAAGTAATTTCGAAAAGCCTCAGCATTTTGCTGGGGCTTTTTCGTATCCGCCCGCAACGCCACTGTTGGCGCGGATTCCGGAGTTGACCTCGCGAGCGCCACCCTGTGAAGTCGATTTTTTTGCCCCAGCCGACGCCTTTCTATTCTCCCTTTTCTCTATTGGTCACGCGAGCGTTCTCGAGGCGACTTCCTTTGGTATCAATGCGTTAGAAGTGTCCTGTTGTGGTTGGTAACCACTATCAGGCAGCGACCGAAATAAAATTTTGTTTGTGCATTAAGGTGCGGCATTTGACAATCAGGAGCTGTCTGCCGCGTTGACGGGGTGAATGCCCGTTCAAGGCTGAGGGCGGTCGGTCGGGTTGCGGCGGCCTATGTCGGCGATCATGCATATCCGACATAGGCCCACGTACACTGTCTAATAATCGCAGTCGCCCGCGCAGCAGATTGCGCTCGTAAACCGCGACGAACTTCAACTCTTCATCGACCAAGTCAGTAGTAAGGCATCAGATGGGACTCGACCAACTCTTTGACACCTACAGCCTTCGCGCGCGGCACCTGCCGACCGTGCTCGTTGTCGCTCCGCCGCTAATGGTCGCGTCGCTGCTATTTCCGAAGGTCTACGACCGTATGGGCGCAAGCATGACCTCGGTGAGTGTGAGCGTGAGTTTGAGCCTGGTGTTCCTCTTCTTCATCGCGCACGTGCTGCGCCAACGCGGGCGCGCGGTGGAAAAGAAGATGACTGCCGAGACCGGCGGCATGCCCACAACCTGTTGGTTGCGGCACAAGGACGCCAACCTGGACCCGGTGACTAAGGCGCGCTACCACGGCTACTTGGGCAAAAACGTGCCCGGGCTCAATGTGCCGTCGCAGAGCCAAGAGCAGCAGCGGCCGGAAATGGCGGACGACACCTATCGGTCCGCAGTGAAGTGGCTGCTGGAGAAGACGCGGGACACCGCAAAGTACCCCTTGGTGCTCCAGGAAAACGCGGAGTACGGCTTCCGCCGGAACATGTTCGGCGGCAAGTGGCTGGCTGTGACGCTGTGCGTCCTCCCCTTGGCTGCCGCCTATGCGTGGGACGCGTACAAAGGCATCGGGTATCAGTTCGACAACGACCGTGTGGCCGCCATCGCCATCGCGGGCGTAGCGGTCCTGGCGTGGCTCTTCTTCGTCACGAAGGAGTGGGTCAGGGATGCATCCCATGCCTACGCGCGTGCATTACTCGCGACATGTGAGGTCTGAGCGCAAGCAACAGCAAAACCAACAAGGAGCAGTGCTGAATGGCGGATTTCATTGAGTTGGATTTCTTGGATGTCGAATCCGAGAAGAGCGGCGACGCAATCACGGTACGTTACGAGGTGTCGGGCGTTCAAGAAGTCCACGTCATAGATGGTGGCTACGTTGACACCGGGGTCAAGGTCGTCGGCCATCTCAAGAAATGGTACGGAGGCGTGAACGTCGGGCACGTCGTTTTGACGCATCCGGACCAGGACCACGCTAATGGCTTGCGAAAGGTGCTTGAGGAATGCAAGGTCGGCGCATTGTGGATGCACCGGCCGTGGCTCTATGCGGCCGAACTTCTTCCAAGCTTCCCCACCTACAAATCAGTCGACGCACTGCGTTCCAAGCTGCGCGCGCTTTATCCCGGACCAGCGGCTCTGGAAGACATTGCAACTGAGCGCAAGACTCCCATCTACGAACCGTTCCAGGGCGCTCAGATTGGCCAGTTCACCGTGGCGGCGCCTACTAAAGCGCGGTACTTGCAATTGATTGTGGACTCCGACCGCACGCCTGAGAAAAAGGCTGAAGAGAAGTCTCTTGCACAGGTGGTCTCCGAGGCATTTGACAGCGCCTTCAAGGCCGCCAGCAACCTGGTGAAGCGCGCATGGGGCATGGAGGTTTTCCCCGAGTCCGGCACAGGCCGGGAAAACGAGATGAGCGTCGTTCAGTTCGGCGTTTTTGGCGGTAAGCGCGTACTTCTCACTGGTGATGCCGGACGTGTGGGCTTGACCGAAGCGGCGGACTTCGTGGAAGCGCGGGGCCATGCGTTGCCGGGTGTGTGGTGCTTTCAGGTCCCCCACCATGGCGGCCAGCACAACGTGAATACGCCGGTGCTTGACCGCTGGCTCGGACCGATTCTGCAGGCGAAGAGTGAAAGCACTAGCTGGAACGCCATCTGCAGCTCGGCGAAGGCGGACGTTCATCATCCGAAGAAGGTTGTTATTCGAGCCATGCTTCATCGCGGAGGTCACTTCTCCTCTACAGAGGGCCGCAGCGTGTATCTGAGTTATCCCAAAATCTGCCGCGAGGGATACTCCGCGATTCCGCAGGCCGCGTACCCGGACGAGCAGGAGGAAGACTGAAGTCCTTCAGAGACTCGGTGTTCGCCCTTATAGATTGCGATGCTTCATGCGATCTAACCAGCGATCGACTCCTGCGATACCTGGTGCTCTCAAATTGCACCGGCGCCCAATGGGTGGGTAGGTCAATGACCGCTTTGTCGACGCGACCGTGAACTTGGCGTTTACCGGCGACCGACCGCAACCGCTGCAAACCGGGTCTACAGATTGAACAGGCCGCAGTCGGCAACAGGTCGAAAGGAGCATTCAACCTGAGAAACTGTCGGGGAGTATCTGTTTCTGGATCGCCCAACTGTTGGGCCCGGGACGGCGTATTACTCTCTCCAGCACTGCTTCGGGAGACTCGACCAGCCAATTCATCACCTCTGGAGCCAGGAGTGTCAGCCGCATGATCCTCCTTACTTGTGTGACGTCCATGCCCTCTGCCTCAGCAATCTCGCTCACTGCCCCCGCCCGTTGCTCATCCAGCAGGCGTTGCCAGTGATGAGCAAGCCCGAGCGCCCGCATCAGTGCTGAATCCCTTTCAGTCGACCGAGCTTCTCGTTTGAAGTTGCCCTCAGACAAAAAATCCTGAGGCGAATCCAGCAGCGTGATTACCTGCTTTTTTACTGTCCGTTTCACCAGCTTCCAAGGCGCAAAAGTTTCCAGTCGAATACGCCCAGCCGGCATGGGAAAAGCTTGGGTCGTGGGATCACCAATTTGCGTGCACAAAGTCTACTTTGGCATCAATGCCTCCTATCTGAAGCGCTCAAGCAATTGGCGTTGCTCAGACTAGAGTGCGGGAATGTCGTTGCGCATTGGCCATAACAAGTGAATGTTTGCTAAGACTTATTGCGTTTTAAGATCTGGTAAATCGCGATCGTTTTCAAAATTGAAAATCGTGCGTTGATCTGAGGACCTCCACGCGTAGTGCCTCGAAAACAATGTAATTGTCGGAGAGTAATGCGAAGGGTAAAATCATGCCAACAAAGATAACCTTCGGAGGTGGCGATGCACTGGTATCTCGTTCATACCAAGCCGAGACAGGAAAAGTGCGCTCTCGACAATCTCCATCGGCAGGGTTATCAATGCTACCTCCCGATGATTCCCTCTGAGAAGCTACGCCAAGGGCTGCTAACAGTTGCGGATGAGCCTCTGTTTCCGCGGTACTTGTTCATCCGGCTGGGGCGGGGGGATTCGGCCAAGAGCTGGGCGCCGATTCGGTCGACTAGGGGCGTCAGTCGTCTCGTCAGCTTCGGAATTGAACCGGCGCGGGTGGATGATGGCCTGATTGAACTGTTGCAAACGAGAGAGGCATCGACCCAGATGGAGCCGGAGCGACTGTTCAAGACCGGGGAGCGTGTGCGACTGACCGAAGCACCGTTTGCCGGGATGGAAGGCATCTACCAAATGGCCGACGGCGAACGTCGAGTCATGGTGCTGATCGAGATTCTGAGCAAGCCCGTTGCGGTGCGCGTGGCACCAGCCAGTTTGCGTAAGGCGAGCTGAGAAGCCTGCTCTGGTTATTGCCTGTTTGGCAAAAGGCCTTTCTCAAAGTCATGATGGCGTGGCACAATCATGCTAGTCCGTCGAACTTTTTGCAGTATCCTTTGCCGCACTTTTTTGGGTCGGATCCCGTGCTAGATCCCGCTGACCGCGCTTGCTGATCGTGAAACGGTAGGGCGGTAGCGTGCCTAAATCTCCTCAAGCCTCGAATCATCACTTCAAAAACTGGCTGGTTTCCATGGGGGAATCCAGGGCGAAGTCATGCGTTGTTTGCATCGGGCGCCCTAGGGCGACCAGTGCGCTATGGCCAAAGATCTGGACGTTAGGCTTGCCACGATCAATTTCTGCTTCCGGGCCCCGGTTGTAAAAGGGTTTGGTCAAGGTTCAAAACTTTAGCCAGAGCAAGAACGAGCTGCGCTATGCCTATTCGCTCACACCTGCCGGGGCGACCGAGAAGTCGAAGCTGACGGCGGAGGTTTTAAAGCGAAAAATGGCGGAGGATGAAAATCTTTAAGCTGAGAATGAGTCATTGAGGGTCGCATTTTGACAAGCAATAATCATTGCAGATTCGTACACGATTTTTGAATATTGCAGATAACTCAAATGGTTACTAGTGAGCAAAAAATAGCTTTAATAGGCTTGGGTTATGTTGGTCTTCCTATCGCAGTAGAGTTTGGCAAGCTCCGTCCGGTCCTCGGTTTCGATATTAACGAAGCACGTGTTGCTGAGCTGCGCTCCGGAAAAGACAGTACTCTCGAAGTAAATGCTGAAGCTTTGTCTGCGGCGAACTTGCTAGAGTTCAGTAGTGAACGCAGTAAGCTTGAAGAGTGCGGGATTTTTATCGTAACGGTTCCTACCCCTATCGATACTGCCAATCGCCCAGATCTGACGCCTATTATCAAAGCCAGCGAGACAGTTGGGAGGGCGATGAAACAAGGTGCGACCGTGATCTACGAATCGACGGTGTACCCTGGTTGCACAGAGGAAGTTTGTGTGCCAATCCTTGAGCGAGAGTCGGGTCTTAAATTCAACCAAGATTTTTTCTGTGGCTATAGTCCCGAGCGCATCAACCCTGGTGACAAGGTCAACACGCTCACCAAGATCAAGAAGATCACCAGCGGCAGCACACCTGCAGTGGCCGACGCGGTGGACGCTCTGTACCACAGCATCATCTCGGCCGGCACGCACAAGGCCAGCAGCATCAAGGTGGCCGAAGCGGCCAAGGTTATTGAGAACACCCAGCGCGATCTGAACATTGCGCTGATCAATGAACTGTCGGTCATCTTCGCTCGTCTGGGTATCGATACGCTGGATGTGCTCGAGGCTGCGGGCAGCAAGTGGAACTTCCTCCCCTTCCGTCCGGGCCTCGTAGGTGGTCACTGCATCGGCGTGGACCCCTACTACTTGACGCACAAGGCCGAGGAGGTGGGCTACCACCCGCAGGTCATCCTGGCTGGCCGGCGCATCAACGACAACATGGCGCGTTATGTGGCGCGCAACACCATCAAGCTCATGCTGCAGAACGGTATGGACGTGCCGCGCTGCCGGGTGGGGGTGCTCGGCATCACCTTCAAGGAAAACTGCCCGGACATCCGTAACAGCAAGGTGGTTGACATGGTGCGCGAGTTCGAGGCGTGGGGGGTAGAGGTCGTCGTGGCTGACGCATGGGCCGATCCCGATGAAGTGCGGCATGAATATAGTCTTAAGCTTGCGGTGATCGATGCCGACCTTCCCATCGACGCACTCGTGGTCGCCGTGGGCCACAACGAATACCGCCAGGCCAGCCTGAAAGAGTTGCGCGCCCTGTGCCGCGGCAACAAGCCCGTGCTCGCTGATGTGAAGGGCCTGTACGACCGACACGCGGCGGCCGCCATCGGGTTTTCCGTCTTCCGACTGTGAGTTTTTTGTCATGAGCCATACCCCGATCACCAACCGAAAGATCCGTTTTGCGCTGGTGGGTTGCGGCCGCATCTCGAAAAACCACTTCGACTCGATCCGCCAACATGGCGAGCGTGCCGAGCTGGTGGATGTATGCGACATCGACCCGACCGTCCTGAGGCGGGCCGTTGAGGCCACGGGCGCTACCGGACATGCCAACCTGGCTGCGATGTTGGAGAAGACAACGGCTGATTGCGTCATCCTCACCACTCCCAGTGGCCTACATCCGTCGCAAGCCATTGAAGTAGCCCGCGCAGGGCGCCACGTGCTCAGCGAGAAGCCCATGGCCACCAAATGGGAGGACGGTCTGCGCATGGTGCGTGCCTGCCAGGATGCTGGCGTGCGCCTCTTCGTGGTCAAGCAGAACCGCAAGAACGCTACCCTGCAACTGCTTAAGCAGGCCGTGAGCCAGAAGCGCTTCGGCCAGATCTATATGGTCAACCTGAACGTCTTCTGGCAGCGCCCTCAGATTGGTTACTACGACCAGGCAAAGTGGCGAGGCACCTGGGAGCTGGATGGCGGCGCCTTCATGAACCAGGCCAGCCACTATGTGGACCTGCTGGATTGGCTGATTGGCCCGATCGATTCCCTGCACGCTTATACGGCCACGCTGGCTCGAGATATCGAGGCTGAAGATACCGGCGTGCTCAGCGTACGCTGGCGCAACGGTGCCCTGGGCTCGCTCAACTGCACCATGCTTACCTACCCCAAAAACCTCGAGGGCTCTATCACCATCCTGGGTGAGAAGGGCACGGTGCGCGTAGGCGGCGTGGCTGTCAACGAGATCAAGGAGTGGCAGTTTGCCGACAGCCGCCCGGAGGATGAGCAGATCAAGGCTGCCAGTTACGAGACCACCAGCGTTTACGGCTTTGGCCATCCGCTGTATTACGACAACGTGATTCAGAACCTGCGAGGTGAAGCCGAGCCCGAGGTTGACGGGCTGGAGGGCTTGAAGTCATTGGAAGTCCTGATCGCCGCCTATCGCTCGGCACGCGACGGCGTGCGCGTGGGTCTGCCGCTGGAGCTGTGATGGGGGCGACAAACTACACCCTTCATCCGACGGCCATTGTTGACCAAGGTGCGCAAATCGGTGAGGACTGCCGAATCTGGCACTGGGTTCACATCTGTGCCGGCGCACGTATCGGTCGCGCCTGCTCCTTCGGTCAGAACGTTTTCGTTGGAAACGACGTCTTCATCGGCGACAACGTCAAGATTCAGAACAACGTCAGCGTCTACGACGCGGTCACGCTGGAGGACGACGTGTTCTGCGGCCCGAGCATGGTGTTTACCAACGTCTACAACCCGCGCAGCGCCGTCATCCGCAAGGACGAATACCGCCGCACTCTGATCCGGCGTGGCGCCACGCTGGGTGCCAACTCCACCATCGTCTGCGGTGTGACCGTTGGCGAGTACGCCTTCGTCGGCGCAGGTGCCGTCGTGAACCACGACGTTCCTGACTACGCCCTCATGGTTGGAGTGCCCGCGCGCCAGATTGGCTGGATGAGCCAGCAGGGCGAACGTCTGGACCTGCCGCTGAGCGGCAACGCCGAGACCGTCTGCGAGCAGACAGGCAAGCGCTACGAGCTGAGTGAAGGACGCTGCCGCCTGGTGGAATGAAGACAGAATAGGGATTTCATGGAATTCATCGACCTCAAGAGCCAGTACCAACGACTCAAGCCTCAGATCGACGCTGCGATCCAGCGTGTGCTGGAACACGGCCAGTACATCCTAGGCCCCGAAGTGGCCGAGCTCGAGGCGAAACTCGTCGCTTACACGGGTGCCAAGTACTGCATCACTGTTGCTAACGGCACGGATGCTCTGCAGATCGCACTGATGGCGCTGGGAGTGGGACCGGGCGACGAGGTTATCACCCCTGGCTTCACCTACATTGCCACGGCCGAGACGGTGGCGCTGCTGCGCGCCAAGCCGGTCTATGTAGATATTGACGCCCGCACCTACAACCTCGATCCGGCCCTGCTTGAGGCTGCCATCACTCCGCGCACCAAGGCGATCATCCCGGTCAGCCTCTACGGCCAGTGCGCGGATTTCGACGCCATCAACGTTATTGCTGCCCGCCACGGCATTCCAGTGATTGAGGATGCCGCACAGAGCTTTGGCGCCAGCTACAAGGGGCGCAAGAGCTGCAACCTCAGTACCATTGGCTGTGCGAGCTTCTTCCCGAGCAAGCCCCTGGGCTGCTACGGCGATGGTGGTGCCGTCTTCACGAGCGACGACGAGCTGGCCAAGGTCATCCGCCAGATCGCGCGCCACGGCCAGGATCGTCGATACCACCACATTCGGGTGGGTGTAAATAGCCGGCTCGACACCCTTCAGGCCGCTATACTGCTGCCCAAGCTCGCGGTATTTGATGAGGAATTAAGGCAGCGCCAGCTGGTTGCCGCTAGATATCAGGACCTGCTGTATGGAATCGGCATCAAGACGACGCCCTTCATTGAACCCCACAATATCAGCGCATGGGCGCAGTACACCATCCGCGTGCCGGGACGGGAAACAGTACAGAAACGCTTGGCCGAGGCCGGAATCCCTACCGCGGTTCACTATCCGATCCCCCTGAACAAACAGCCCGCAGTAGCCGATGCCGCTGTGGCCCTGTCGATCGGTGATGAAGTCTCTCAGGTCGTCCTGAGCTTACCCATGCACCCCGCCTTGGCTCGGGACGATCAGGAACTGATTGGTGCCGCGCTCCAAACCGCCTTGGAAGTCAGTTAAGCCTTTCTAATTGAGCTCCTAGGCTGAGCGCCGTTGCAGTCCCTCCATGTCCATCCAGCCCCTACTTTCCGGTTCTGCGGTCTACCTGCTGGCAAACCTGGCCAGCGCCGCGCTGCCGTTCGCGCTGCTGCCGGTACTGACGCGCTTGCTTGGCCCCACGGAGTACGGCGTCGTCGCCATGTTCCAGGCGTTCGTGGCTGGTCTGGGGGCCGTGGTCGGTTTCGGGATTGTTGGTGCAATCGCCCGGAAGAACTACGACGACGATTCAGGCAGGAATCAGTTGCGTGATTTTATTGGTATCTGCATTCAGCTCACTCTGGCCAGCGGCTTGTTGGCGCTGGTCGGCGTGATGGTTTTGCAGCAGCAGATCAACAAGTGGCTTGACCTCGATCTGCGTTGGGCCATCATGGCTGTGGTCGTCGCAACAGCGACTGTCCTGGTGCAGGTCCGCCTGAGCCAGTGGCAAGTCAAGGGCGAGGCGTTAAGGTATGCCGTGCTGCAGACAGCGCAGAGCGGATTGGCGGTAGTCTTTTCGCTGGTCGCCGTGGTCGCCTGGACTATGGGGGCGGAAGGCCGCATTTTGGCCATCGCACTGGCAATCCTTACTGCCGCAATAGCAGCTTTGATGTTGCTGCATCGGGATGGGCTGTTGCGTCTAAGAGTTCGAAATCTGACTTACACGAAAGAGGCGCTCGCTTTCGGTCTTCCTCTGATACCGCACACCATTGGAGGCTTCTTTCTCTTTTCTGCCGATCGCTTGGTCATCAATGCCACTCTGGGTCTATCAGATGCGGGCGTGTACGCCGTGGCGGTGCAGCTCGTCAGCGTGATGAGCATGGTGTTCGGGTCTGTCAACAATGCCTACGTACCATGGCTTTTTCAGCGCCTCAAGGACAACGTACCTACAGAGAAGCACCGGATCGTGCGCTATACGTACATATGGTTCGGCCTGATAATTCTATCCGTGGTCTGCGTCTTTCTTTTGGGGCCGCCTATTGTGGTCCTGATTGCGGGAGACGAGTTCGCAGCAGCGGGGAGTGTCATTGGCTGGTTGGCCTTGAGCCAAGCATTTGTTGGCATGTATCTGATGGTGACGAACTACATATTCTTCTCGAAGAGAACCGTGTATCTCTCGTTTGCTACTTTTTTGTCCGGCGTGATCAATCTGGTGCTGCTGCCGTTCATGGTCGCTTCTTATGGGCTCAAGGGTGCGGCAGGGGCGGCCTGCATCGCCAATGGGCTCCAGTTCGCTGTGACCTGGTGGCTCGCGGCTCGATTGCATCCGATGCCATGGTTCGTTGGCGTTCGTGTTGGAAAATGACTATGCTTAAAAACTCATCCATTCTGGTTACCGGCGGTACCGGGTCGTTCGGTCACACTTTCATCCCGATGACCCTGGAGCAGTTCAGTCCGCGCAAGATCATCGTTTACTCGCGAGACGAGATGAAGCAGTGGGAAATGGCCAAGAAGTTTGGTGATGACCCGCGTGTCCGCTTCTTTATCGGCGACGTCCGCGATAATGGCCGCCTCCACCGCGCGCTTGATGATGTGGACTATGTGGTTCACGCCGCCGCCACCAAGATAGTTCCGACGGCGGAATACAACCCCTTCGAATGCGTGAAAACCAACATCAACGGAGCGATGAACCTGATCGATGCCTGCATAGACAAGGGGGTGAAGCGTGTCGTGGCCCTGTCAACCGATAAGGCCAGCAGTCCTGCCAATTTGTACGGTGCGACCAAGCTGGCTTCGGACAAGCTCTTCGTGGCGGGAAACTCTTACGCGGGTGGCCACGGCACGAAATTCTCCGTTGTGCGTTACGGCAACGTGATGGGCTCGCGTGGCTCGGTCATCCCCTTTTTCCTGTCTATTTGTGACAAGGGTGAACTTCCCATCACGGATGAGCGCATGACGCGTTTCATGATCACGCTCGAACAAGGGGTCGAGCTGGTCTGGCACGCGTTCGAGGACATGGAGGGTGGGGAAATCTACGTGAAGAAAATTCCATCCATGAGGATGACAGAGCTCGCCAAAGCCATTGCGCCGGACGCAAGGTTGAAGATCGTTGGCATCCGCCCTGGTGAGAAACTGCATGAACAGATGATCAGTCCTGAGGATTCATATCACACCTTCGAGTATCGCGAGCACTACAAAATTCTTCCGGCCATCAACAACTGGAGCACCAGCGAAGGACGGATCAAGGATGGCAAGAGGGTGGCGGAGGGGTTCAGCTATACCAGCGACAACAATCCCGACTGGATGCCCGTCGAGCAACTGCGTGCCTGGGTTGCAGCCAACCGCAACAAGATCGGGAGCATCTGAGCCATGATTCCCTATGGTCGCCAAGAGATCACACCGGCGGACATCGAGGCGGTGGTGCAGGTGTTGCGTTCGGACTTCCTCACGCAAGGGCCGACGGTTCCCGCATTTGAGGCCGCGGTCGCGAAGCAGGTGCACGCGCGGCATGCGACGGCGATGAGCAGCGCCACCGCGGCGCTGCATGTCTCCTGTCTGGCCCTCGATTTGGGGCCACGTGACTGGCTCTGGACCAGCCCAATCACTTTCGTCGCATCGGCCAACTGCGCCCTGTACTGCGGTGCGCAGGTGGATTTCGTCGATATCGATCCGCGCACCTACAACATGTGTCCGCAGGCGCTAGAGCGTAAGCTGGTTGAGGCCAAGCGCTTGGGTCGGCTGCCCAAGGTCGTGGTGCCGGTGCACCATAGCGGGCAGCCCTGCGATCTGGCGCGGATCCACGAGCTGGCGCAGACATATGGCTTCCGGATTATCGAGGATGCCTCGCACGCCATTGGTGGCCGCTACAAGAATGAGCCCATCGGCAACAGTCGCTACAGCGACATCACGGTGTTTAGCTTTCATCCCGTCAAGGTCATCACGACGGCAGAAGGTGGCATGGCGCTGACCAATAGCGATGCGCTGGCCGAGAAGATGGCCTTGCTGCGCAGTCACGGCATTACCCGCGATCCGGCGATGATGACGCGCGAGCCGGAGGGCGGTTGGTATTACGAGCAGATCGCTCTAGGCTACAACTACCGCATGACGGACGTGCAGGCCGCGCTGGGCCTCAGTCAGCTGCAGCGGGTGCACTCCTACGTGGCATGTCGCCACGAGCAATCGGTGCGCTACGACCGTTTACTCACCTCGCTTCCTCTAGTCACCCCGTGGCAGCACCCCGACAGTTACTCGGCCAGGCACCTATACGTGATCCGTCTTAAGCCGGGAGCGGGGGGCAAGACGCATCGCCAAGTCTTCGCCGAACTGCGTGAGGCCGGCGTCGGCGCCAATCTACACTACATCCCGGTCTATCGGCAGCCCTACTATGAAAAGATGGGTTTCTCCGCTGGTCTGTGCCCCGAGGCGGAAAAGTACTATCAGGAGGCGATCACGCTGCCGCTGTTCCCGACGATGAGCGAGGAGCAACAGGGCCGGGTGGCCGCAGTCCTCACGCAGGTTCTCGGCACATGAGGCTGGCTGTCATTCCCGCGCGCGGCGGAAGCAAGCGTATCCCCCCAAGAACATCCGGTCCTTCGCCGGCAAGCCTATGATCAGCTGGTCGATTGAGGCGGCCCGGGCCAGCGGGCTCTTTGACCGCATCCTCGTCACGACGGACGACGACGAGATTGCCCGTGTCGCGGTCGATTGCGGTGCCGAGGCGCCGTTTCGCCGGCCGGCCGAACTGGCGGACGATCATACGCCAACCATCCCAGTGGTCGCTCACGCAGTCGAGTGGCAGGCGGTGCACGGCCTAGCGCCCGTGCAGGTGTGCTGCATTTACGCCACTGCGCCTTTCATCCGGGCGGCCGACATCCGGCGTGGATTCGACCTCCTGCAGGGCGCGGTATGCGACTACGCCTTTTCCGTGACGAGTTACGCCTTCCCCATCCAGCGGGCCTTCCGCATCACCTCCGGTGACCGTGTAGTGATGTTCCATCCCGAACACTTCTTGACGCGCTCGCAAGACCTCGAGCAGGCATACCACGACGCCGCTCAGTTTTATTGGGGCAGCGCTGCCGCGTGGCTGGCAAGGAGGCCTCTCTTCGGGGAGAATTCCATCCCGGTCGTCTTGCCGCGCCACCGTGTGCAGGACATCGACACTCCCGAAGACTGGGAGCGCGCCGAACTGATGTTTGAAGCGCTGAAATCGTCCGAGAATCGTCAATAGAAGAAGGTAAACATGGGAAACCAGTATAAAACCGATCAGGAAGCATTCTGGGCAGGCGCTTTCGGTACCGACTACATCGAGCGAAACCGGGGCGATGCGCTGCTGGCTTCGAACCTAAACTTCTTTTCCAAGGCGCTCCATTCGGCGCGCGGCGTGCAAAGCTGCCTCGAGTTCGGCGCGAACATCGGGATGAACTTGAAGGCACTTAAGCTGCTGCATCCGGGGTTGGATGCGCACGGCATCGAAATTAACGCCGATGCGGCCCGCCAACTGGGCGAGACGATTCCTCCCGCGCAGGTCTACAACACGTCAATTCTCGATTTTCAGCCCAAGCGCAGCTGGGACTTGGCGCTCATCAAGGGTGTCCTCATTCACATCAATCCTGAGGTGCTGCCCCAAGTCTATGACAAGCTGGTGGCCAGCACGAGCCGCTATCTGCTGGTTGCCGAGTACTACAACCCGGCGCCGATGGCTATTCCGTATCGTGGCCACACCGACCGACTGTTCAAGCGCGACTTCGCCGGTGAGGTCATGGAGCGCCACCCTCAATTGCAACTGATCGACTACGGCTTCGCCTATCGACGTGACCCCAACTTTCCCCAGGACGACATCACTTGGTTCCTGATGGAAAAGCGTTGATCCGCTCCCTTTACCCGATTTCTGACATCGCACTATGTTGAACTACTGCAAACACTGCGTAATGCCGGACACCAAACCGGACCTGCACCTTGACGAATATGGCGTGTGCAACGCCTGCCGCAGTTACGAGCGCCGCAAAGAAGTGGACTGGGATGACCGCTACAAGGAGTTGCTGAAGCTACTGGAAAAATACCGCCGGCGCGACGGTAGCAACTGGGACTGCATCGTGCCCGTTAGTGGCGGCAAGGATAGTACCTACCAGGTCATTCGCATGCTGCAGTTGGACCTGAATCCGCTGTGCGTGACCTCCACCACCTGCGACCTATCGGAGCTCGGGCGCCAGAACATCGAGAACCTCAAGCATCTCGGGGTGGACTACGTTGAGGTGTCGCCCAATCCGCTGGTCCGCGCCAAGCTCAACCGCATCGGTCTGACCCAGGTGGGCGATATCTCTTGGCCGGAACATGTGGGGATCTTCACCATCCCGGTTCGCGCCGCGGTCCAGTTCAATGTGCCACTGATCGTCTGGGGGGAGAACTCGCAGAACGAATACGGCGGCCCTGCGGCTGCTGCGGAGAACAACGTGCTCAACCGCCGCTGGCTCGAGGAGTTCGGCGGGCTGCTGGGCATGCGAGTGTCCGACCTGATCGGCCAAGAGGGCATCGCGGCCAAGCACCTCATTCATTACACCTATCCCAGCGATGAGGAGCTTACGCGCGTGGGAGTGACAGGTCTCTTCCTCGGCCACTACATTCCGTGGGACGGCTTGTCCAACACCCTGATTGCGCAGGCCAACGGTTTCCGGACCTACGACAAGGTGGTCGAGGGGTCGATGGTGAGCTACGAAAACCTGGACAACCACCAGACCGGCATTCACGACTACTTCAAGTTCCTGAAATTCGGCTTCGGCAGGGCCACCGACCTCGCCTGCCTGCATATCCGCCGTGGTCGCCTCACCCGCTTGGACGGACTGGAAGCCGTCAAGCGGCTCGATGGCCGGTTCCCGTGGGAATACCTGGGTAAGTCACTGGGAGACATCCTGAGGCCGCTGGACATGACGGTCGATGAGTTCATCCGCGTCTGCGACAAGTTCACCAACAAGAAGATCTTCAAGCGCGACGTCAGCGGCGCCCTG
>JACCEA011576261.1_pt1 | contig 18314 bp, 20 predicted proteins | sample 7449851 | NCBI WGS metagenome assembly JACCEA01 (sample SAMN15323453, study PRJNA562643) | freshwater metagenome | isolation source: river surface water | place: USA:Blue River Watershed | collected 2017-08-18
GGATGAGGGTATTGTTCACGATTTCTATATGAACTATCTATATCGATAAATTTAATACACTGTGTTTTTGACATTTTATTACTATAAATAAATGTACAAATCGAAATTAAATTGTAAAATTTTTTTACCAGCTACTCCAAATGATATAAACAAATATTATCATTTAAATAGGTGCCCAAATTTTATATTTACGCACAATAATTGTAATTGTTATCCGACATTATATTTAGATCAAAAGAAATATTGTTGTAATTGTTAATAATAAAGATGTTTAGAATAGATGATTCTAAAAATTTTGCAAAATACAACTCTGTTAAACGTCAACCGATTGTAAATGAATTGCGAAATATCGATTTTCAAAATGGGCCAGTATATTTAACAAATCCTGGGATTTATAAACTTGTTGAAGATATTGAATTTAATCCATTTTCAAATTTTTCAGATATATTTGATTCTTTAGCTTCATATCCAGAAGCTAATCATCATTTTGTATTGGGATATTTTGCTGCAATTATCATCAATGGAATAAATATAGAACTTGATTTAAATGGTTTTACAATTAAACAATCCTATTTACATAATTTACAACAACGATTTTTTGCTCTAATAGAATTAGCTGACCGTCCATTTTTACCTGGTCAAGGCCCAGCAAATTTTGGTACAGAAATAACATCTTGTAGAGATATTACAATACGAAATGGAATTTTGGGATTATCTTCCCATTATGGTATTCACGGGAATAATATGGAAAATGTTAAAATTAAAGATTTGACCATTTATAATTTTGAAGTCGCTGGTATATCACTTAATGGTGGACATAATATACAAATAGATAATGTCGAAATACGTCACAACTATCAACATATCAAAGTTACAGGATTATTTTCAAATGCGATATTTACAGCTAAAAAATTAATGTTGAAACAACGTGAAAATGCATATGCATCTATTATAGTAGATGGTAAACAAGTTACGATTGATACTATTATAAATCGTCTAGTTAAATCAATCACAGATGCATATTTGGATATTGTAAATAATCAACCTGTTGGTACAATAAATTCCGATTCCAAGATTTATGATAATTCTATAAACAATTATTTACTCGACGGCAATTGTTATGGTATTGCATTAAATACTATAGGTTTACTTGTTAATGAATATAAACAATCCTATGAAGCAAAAAATTCTCAAATTACATTATCCAATATAATTATAACGGATATCAAATCTAAACCCGTTGAACATCTTACCATAACCGAAACACCATTAAATCAATTGGGGTTAAATCCACAAACATTACCCGAGGTAAATAAAGGTGCATTTGGCGATGTATTATTATATTTCAATGCAGTAGATAAAGATGGTAAATTTACAAATGAAAGCAATCCTCTTATATTAGCACAAATACTTGGTGCTGTAAAAGTATCGGAAATATTAATGAATTGGATCACAACAGGTTCATCTGATTTTTATGAACGAATTTCACAACTTACTGTTTTAAATAATTTAGATATTATGGCACATGTATTCAAAGGTAATATAGGATTATTTATTTCAAGTGGTATTAATATTACGTGTAACAATATTACTGTTAAAAATATTAGCAACTATAGTACCCCAGGTAAAGAAGAACATGTACAGCGAGATCACGATTATATTGGTTCACGAGTATCGGGAATAACTGTAGTTTCATCTCAAAATGTAAATTTCAATACGGTATTGATTGATAATTTATATTCTGATTGTGGACAAGTATTTGGGTTTTATCATTATGGTAAATGTTCTGGTATTAATCGTACAAATTGTAATATACATTCACTCGTAACGAATGTAGATTATAATACGATAGGTACTACACCTCGTACTAAACACATATCTCAAAGTATTGGGGTTGACAAGACTTTTACACTCCAATAAATGGACGACGTACACTTTCAACTGCACTACACGAATTTATCCATTCAGAATATTTATTTTGGGAATCCCATGGTGCAAATAAATTTGGTTCATATTCTATATATGGCCAATCATATTTAGATGAACAATTTTGTATAACTTCGGTCTGTTTTATAATATGACATGGTGCAAAAAAAGTTGGATTAAATCCTTCTTTTTGGGCATCTGTCCATGATTTTTGAATACATTTATTTACACGCGCTTTTGGTTTATCATGTTTAACTTTGGAATATATTTTTTTATGAATATCAAAAGCAGTTAAAGGTACACTAATAGTTTGTTTTTCTTGTGGTGATAATGATAAATACATGCTATAAAAAGAATTCATATATTCTTGTCTTTGTTTCAACAATTCATCTAATTTAGTATTTAGTTCTTTGAATTTTGGAATAATATCTGTTGTGAGATGATTATATATTTTTTCAGCTTTTTTCATTGTATCCGATGGAACAGATTTACCTTCATATTGTTTTTTCATTGAATTATATTCTTCATAATCTTTGATATAAGATTGCTCCAAATCTTTTAATTTTGTCCACACATCATAATAATCATTATAATTTTTATTAACATCTTTAATTAATTGTTTTGATTGTGAATAAAGTTGTTGAACAGTTTGTTTACCTTTACCTTCTAATTTTGTAGCATATAAATCATGTTGCTGATTTATATCATTTACAATTTCTATAGCTTGTTTTTGTTCTTTTGAGATTTGTAATGGTTTAGTATTATCGACATCTTTGGCTATCGCATTTAATACATTTTGTTTTGATGTATGACGTAATCTCCAGATTTCGGCAATAATAAGTTGTCCCTGTCTTGCACCTAGTTCACATTCTTCGTTAGATTCACCTTTGGATTTACACATATCGTATAATTTATTGTACAATTTTGCAATATTACCTTGCTGTTTATATTCTTTTTCCAAAGTATCAGCTAAATTTTTAAAATCTTTTAAACTTGTATTTTTAGACATTTTTATAAAATGCAATAAACTTTTAATTTAATTTTATAAAATTAAATTAAAATAACAAATACGATAATTTTAAAAATCGTCTTCCAAAATAAAATGTTTATCTTCTTGTTTAATTGTAGCGGAAGCATTTTGATACTCAGTAACTCGTTTTTCAAAGAAATTTGATTTACCACTAAGTGCAATATTATTCATAAAGTCAAATGGATTTTCTACATTGTAATATTTTTCATAACCAAGTTGAACAATTAATCTATCTGCTACAAATTGAATATATTGATACATTAATCCACTATTCATACCAATTAAACCACATGGTAGGCTATCACAAATAAATTCACGTTCAATTTCTACAGCTTCATTGATAATTTCCAAAACACGTTCTCGAGACAATTTATTTACAAGTTTATGATACATTAATACTCCAAATTCACAATGTAAACCTTCATCTCTGGCGATAAGTTCATTACTTAACCCTAAAGCTTTAATCATTTTACCTTTATGTTTCAGCCAAAAAATCGCACAAAAACTACCACTGAAAAAAATACCTTCTACAACTGTAAATGCAACAAGTCGTTCAGCAAATGGACGTGTTTTATCAATCCATCGAAGAGCCCATTCAGCTTTTTTAGTGACACATGGAATAGTTTGAATAGCATTAAACAATTCCAATTTTCGTTGAGGATTATCAATAAATGTATCAATTAAAAGAGAATATGTAGTACTATGAATATTTTCAATCATGGCTTGAAAACCGTAAAATGCCCTGGCTTCAGGAGCTTGTACTTCACATGCAAAATTTTCAATCAAATTTTCTAAAACGATACCATCACTTCCAGCAAAAAACGCCAAGATATTTTCAATAAAATATTTCTCATCTTTTGTTAAAGTTTCCCAATCTGCTTTATCAGCCGAAAAATCAATTTCATCTTCAGTCCAAAAAGCTTTCATATGATTTTTATATGCTGCCCATAAATCAAAATGTTTAAGGGGAAACATGGTAAAACGTGTTGGGTCTTCTTTTAGCAATGGTTCTTCAGTTGTCATGATTTAAATATTTTTTATAGAGAAATTATAATTTTCATTTTTTATTATGCAATAATTGACGAGTAAAATTAAAAAAAATATTAATAAAATTGCTCGTAATGTATATCAAAATTTTATAATCAATTGAAATATAAAATTATACAAAATTATTTTATATTTTTACAAATCTTCAATATCTATATCGGGTCGTTTTACTTTTTTCTTGAATGTTTGTTGAGGTAAAGAATCGTTAAAAAGTCCTAACAAGTTATTACCTGTTTTTTGTAAAATTAATTTGGATACTGTAAACATTGTTGCTTGAATAAAGATAAAGAAAAACAAACGTAATTCAACTGACCATTTCTTGCCTTCGGGTACATAATTCTTTTCTCCAATTTCAATCAAAAATATTTCATATTGTTGCATATTGATAATTTGTTGTTGTGTAAAGCCTTCCAAATCTATACGTAAAAATCTTCCTAATATATATTCAATCAACATGAATCCTCCCATCAAATATTGTCTATAGTTTGTTACATTGCTATCTATTTCTAATTTTTTCAATTCTAATTGATATATAGACTTCATCTCACTAAATGAAGTTTGCATATTTAATTCTGGTATAGTTTTGGCATTGTTGGGATATTTTTTCTTTAGTAAATCCAATTTGGTCAATATTTCACGTTTTTTATCATCAATAGATTCATCTTCTTCATATTGCATTTGATGATGATAATTTTCAGATGGTGGTTGTTCTTCATAATGTTGTTGATGTTGAGGTGTTGTCGGTAATTCTGTTTGTTTGTTATATAATTCATCCAATTGTTGTGCTTGTAAAAATATAGGTTGTGATGTATATTCTCCATTACGTTCTAATTGTTCAAGTGTTGGTGGTTCATAATGTTGATTTGTAAACTCTCGTTGATTTTTGGACATGTATTTGAAAGGGTCTACAACATTTTTAGGTTTTTTATGTCTATAAGAATAACTCGTATTACTTTCATTATCACTGTCACTATCGGAATATTTCAAAAAATCACGAAAACGTGCATGTGTATTTTGTTCATCGTCAACATTTATATGTTGAGGTTGTGGACTATAGTTATGCATTTGAGATTGAGACTGTGGGGGAGGTGGTGTATAAGATTGCGAAATTGGTTGTGGAGGTGTATAAGATTGTGGAGTAAGTTGTGGAGGTGGGGTATAAGATTGAGAGTGTGATGGCTGTGGAGGTGGTGTATAAGATTGAGAGTGTGATGGTTGTGGAGGTGGTGTATAAGATTGTGAGTGTGATGTTTGTTGAGGTGGGGTATAAGATTGAGAAACAGGTGGTTTTGGTGGTGTTAAAATTTCTTGTTCAGGCTCTTCTGTGTGACTATTCATATACCGTGTATATCTAGATTCTAATTCAAAATCTTCATCATCGGAATCTGGAGGTATATCAAATTTATATTTTGATATATTATTTACAACATTAGAAGTTATGGGTTTAGGTGGTTTAGGTGTTGGTAATGATATATTATTAGACAATTTCGGAGACGGTGTTTCCGATTTTTCAGGTGGCGGAGGTATATATGGTTCAGGATTTGGATACACTAATTTTTTACCCTCTAACCACTTTAAATCATTTTTAATATCTACATCTCTTGTAAGATGATCGACTTTGATTTTATCAGGATTTTCAATGATTTTTAAATAATTAATAGGTTGAGGAATAAATTCTTGTCTGTAAACTGGAGATTTAGGGGATGGTATTTTAATAATTTTTAACGAATGTTTTTTCATCACAATTTATCATTATCTAAATTTCTTTAAGTGACAATAACGCTACTGAATTTAACATTTTTCAAGTGTTAAATATTGTTTGAAAAGATTATTAGCATTATTAAATACCGTTCTTTTTGTTACATTCGGAAACATAAAATGTTTTTGTAACAATTCAAAAAATTGAATATAATTTGTTAAATTTATAGTTGAACCAAGTGATGATAAATTATTTGATGTCATATTGTCATATTTTTTAAATAAACTCAGCACATTTAGAATATCATTAACAGTTTTACATTCACTATTTGGGAATATGTCATGGAATAGATTGATACACATACTTATCACATGTTGTGAATAATTATACATGTTTGTTAAAATTAAAAATAAAATATGAACAACAAGATTAAATATATCTCGACATTCGTGAGTATCACCAGTTTTTCCCTTTTCATAATCAATCAAGTATAATGTACAACATGTAACATATACATATTCTTCATCTCCATTTTGAATAAATACAGTTTTGGGATTTTGATAATCTATAGATATCAACATGTTCCAAGGAACACAATCATTATGAATATAACGTGTCATATTATAAGCATTATTGAGTAATATACATAATTGAAGTAAACAATCTTGAATAATAATAATATCAACACTATTAGATTGAAACATGTAATCATACAATGATGTATATTTATTTGAATCTATATAATCCAATACTATATATTCTTTATTTTGATATTTGATATTGCCATATATTTTTCTCCAACCCATATATTCATTCAAATTTGTCATGTATGAATGCTCCAAAGGTTGAATATATTTGAAATAATTATCAAGTTCAGAATTTACAAATGTTTTTAATAAATATTTGTCATCAATTGTATACAACTGTTTATTTTTACAAACATTTGATAAAAATACTGATTTAATACGAGTTGTATCAAGATTACAAATTGGATACTCTGGTATATTACTATCTTGGTGACACAAATTATAATGATTTGAACATATTTGCATCGTATTATTCCAAAATAATACTTGTTTATCCAGTGTTAGATGATTTTTATAAAAATTATAAGCATTTTGAATAATAATTTTACACAATTTTGGATTTTGTTGGCACCATTTAATCTGAGAAATTAAATTTTTCAAATCTTTATCCAGAGGAACATAATGAACATATGGTTTTAATAAATGTTCATACCACATATAATACTGTGAATTAGGTACATGTAATATCAACGACTTTAATTTTAATAATGTACCTAATCGAAATGATGATACATGACCAGGTAAATTAATTATAAATTTATAATTACTTTGTTCTTCATAACTTAAAAATGGTACGATAGGATATTTTTCAATTATACTTTTTGAAATGGTTTTATAAAATTTATCATTTTCTGTTTTGCGAGGTCGTAAATTCCATTTTGTAATACCCGCATCCAACAATTTAGGATTTTCTTTTGCCAATTTAAGTATTTTAATACGCGAATTTGTACGTAAAGTAGTTCCTAAACCGGTTGAACTCCCCCTGAAAACTGCTTTGTCTATTTTATTATCCCAATCCAAAGTTGATACAGTTAATTTAGTCATTTCTCTATTATAATCATCCCAAGTAGGTATAGGAATATCACAATAATTTTTAGACGTAGTCATACTCAAAATTTCTGCATATTTATTATATGAATGTGACACAAGAGGTGTTTCAGTTTTCCATATTGAATGATATGGTTCTGTAAAATCAGATTTTAATATGGGAAAATCTCGCTTATTTATAAAAAATGTACAATCTGGTATTTGAGATGATGCTAAAGCTTTTGTAATCATGTTGTAAATATACTCGATTCCAACATCATTTTCATATTTTGGTTTTTCATATCGTATTAACCCATTATTTGCCCACCATCCATATTTATTATTAATTTCAATTGTATTATGTTCATTTGTATATTGTTTAATATAATTAAACATTTCATCCCATGATTTCCATTCATCTGGATCTATTATCAATTTCGTTGAAAATTCATTGACAAAATTAGCTTTACAAAATGGTACAAATTTAAATATTTTATTATCTTTAATGTGTATAAATATACCTTTTTTAAATTTGTGAAACATGTAATTAAATGTATTTGATATACACTCATCATAATCACACAAATTTACCATTTTATCAAATTGGTCTACATCACCTGCTGTCAAATATTTTTGTCTAAAATGGTTGTATCGAGTATTTTTTTTAAACATTGTAATTTAATATATTATTGTTTTAATATGAAATAAATGTATGTACAAACATTAATTTTTATGTTTCATTATCATGTAAAATTTTACAAAACACATAAACGTTCACTATTTTTCCCATCATTTAAATATAAAAATTATTTAGTTCCGATCGACCACACTACATATTTAGTCATGTTGAAATTAATTACAGCAATTTATAATAGCGGTGAAGATTCTAAAATGGATAAAAAATTGTACAAACAGTTTACAGAAATTGAAAACTGTTTGTTTAATGTAAATTATTTTGAATTTGAATGTTAAATTATAGTATTTAATATAACTTTTGGTTTCCATTCTATATCTGAAAAACAATCCACTGAACAAAATTTCAATATTATTGGTCCAAAATTCGAATCGTGATATATAGTCTTGAGTGTTTTACTTTCATTTGTACAATTATCCTTGCAATAATTGCACAAATTTATATTTTTCATTTTTTCGAGACATTGTTCAATAAATTCTTGTTCAAATGGTTTATTCGTATAATGATTAATGTAATTCTTTTCGTTAAAATTGCTACACAATTTATGATAATCAAATATATAAACTTGATGATTATCCGGATCAATATAAATAATGGGTTGTTTTAAAATATCTGGGAAATTGTTATCGTGAAGTATATATTGTTCGACTTTTTCTTGTAAATCGTTATTATCACATTCTTCTAATGGTATGATTGTATCAGTAAATATACGATTGTATAAATTTAAATCTAAATTTACTATATTAACATTTTGATTTATACAAATATTATCTATCAAATCTTGTATTAAAACTTTGGATATATTTTTTCCATAACTATGATAATTTACCAATTCTTTTACAGTATACATGTCTTTTTTAAAATTAATTGGTTTAATATTTTCCATTTCTATATTTTTGTAAAGGTGTTTATTCAATTTATATGCAGTATTAATATCAAACAATACTAAAAGTGAACCCATTAACTGTATATATTCTAAGATTGGTTTTTTCAATTTGGAATTGAAAATCATCAATTCAGCTCGTTTAATCCATTTTTTAGGTTCTGAAAATGAAAATTTATAATATTCTTGAGCTTCATTAAATTTATTTAACCATAATTCGATTATGTGTTCCCTGAATTTATTAACTATATCAATTAAAAACGGATGTTGAATTAAATTATTGCATATAATTTTATTAAAAATATACAATTGTTTTAATTTATCATCACTATTTATATAATTTTCATAAAATGCTTCAAATGTTTTATAAATATTGTTGCAATGTTTTTTTTCATTTGTTGAATCAAAACTTTGGTCTGGATCTGCAGAATTTATAGTAACTTTGTAAGATTTATCATCAAATTTAACATATACATTATCATTAAGATTTTGTTCAATTAATTTATTAACAAATTCATCGTCATCATCTCTATGAACTGGTATAGAATCACATGAAAAATAATTTGATTTTAATAATTTTAATTTACGTTCATTCTCATCAATTATTTCTAACTCATTTTCATAATCACTATCATCCTCCTCTTCATCTATAGGTGGCAATTTAAATTGTAAATCAATTTCATCTTCGAGTTTTTCAATTAAACTTTTATCATCTTCAATATCTTTATCAATTAAACTTTCATCATCTTCAATATCTTTATCAATTAAACTTTCATCATCTTCAATATCTTTATCAATTAAACTTTCATCTTCAGTATTTTCTATTAAGTGTTTTAAATCACATGTAGAATTTTTAGAACATGGACTAATTACATCATTTTCATTCAACATATTCATTATATCAGTACGAACGCGTTGTATATTATTTTCGTAAAATGACATTTATATTTACAACATTAATTATTTAAATCACTTACAATTCTTTAATTTTATTGTTTTTGAAATAATGTTTACCATAATTTACATACAATTCGGTATGAGGGTAAATGTTTTGATTAGTTGTATATATAATTTTTCCATCTGTATAAACATAATCAACATTATAATGACAATTACTATGATTATATATTGAACCATAACCCAATGCAATACATGTATTTTGTTCATCAATATTATAATCATATAAAGGCAATATGTCACTGAAATCTCTTTCCTCTACTGTCAATGGAATAGTATGCGAAATTTCAATTATTGTACCAAATGGAATAAATTTTGAAGTATAAACTCCATATCCACCTTTATCTGATTTGGAAATGTATAAACATTTTTTAATAAAAATATCTGAATGTTTATCAGAATGAGTATACAAAATATAAACAACTAATATAAGTATGATAATAATTAATAGTATCTTCCAATTCATTTATTATATCAACATTGTCGACAATGTAAATTGCAACCAATATCCATATATGGTCTATAACCAGCAAATCTAGAATGAATAATTGGCACAGGGTCGTCGTAAACACCACTGAAGAATCTTCTGTAAGGAAAATGGTCCATATCTGTTAAAACAACTTTGATATCTTTTCCATTTACAAAATATGGTTCATATGAATTTTTATTGTGAATCATTTGTTGTATAGTGCATTCAGCGTTGTCATTATATCTTTCAGAATACATTTTATTATTGGTTTTATTTTTGGTTGTTGTAAATAATATAAAATTGAATATATATATTAATTAATTTGTAAATTAAAAATGTCGATTATCGATTTATTGATGGACAATTATTTCAACCGTTTAGTTGAAAAACACAATTATAGTTCAGATATTCTACATTCTGAATGGAATATATTAAATCACGAATTTCAAGAAAAATTTAAAAATACTGTACCTACGGCTATCGATTCTCTTATTATTTCTTTGGACAATTTGTCTGTCAAAGAAGATGAACCATCGCAACAACCACAACCACAACTACAACCACAACCAAAATCTACATGTCAATATAAAATGACACGTGGGGTGCATGCAAATACAGTATGTAATGCTCGTGTGAAAGTTGGTCATGTAGTATGTTCAAAACATATTAAATATGAAACACAATTTTTAAATATAACTCAGTCTCCTCCCCCTCCTCCTAAAATTACAAACAAAACCAGAGCTAAAATTGTAACTAAAAATCCAGTTGCTCATATTGATGTTATTAATACATGTAAAACCCCAGAAGATGAACAAAATTGTATAAATTTTGATAGTATGCAAGTTCATGAAATTAATGAATTATATAGGGAAATGTTTAAATGTGATTTTGATGTTTATAAAGATAGAAATATGTCACTAGAAGAAATTTTTTGGGATAAAAAACGTAAACTTGTAGAAACTATCAAAGATAAACCAGTTAAGATGACACTATCTAGATGGAATCAAATTGAACATTCACCTGAAGATTTTGTATCTGTTCGAAGTAAAAATGATGTTATTTTAAATTTAGTTAAATATAAACAATCTGGTTATTGGGTAGATAAAAATTCACTTGTTATTGTTAAATCTGTAGAAGAACCAATTGTTATTGGACGAATTAATCGTTATGAACAACCAACTTTGCATATTGATGGTTATACATATGATTTAATTTTACAGTATAATTTTGAATTTGATTTAAATATGTGTAATGACGAAGGTAAAGAAGCCCACGCAGCATTTTTAAATAGCAATAAGAATGAAATTGATACTGTATCACATAATGATGATACAGTACCACAAGATGATGTAGTATTATTGTAAAAAATTTGAATAAATTTTGTCAGCCAATTTAGGTCCTAATTTTCGTTTTGGGGTGATTTCGAGACCATATAATATATTTGGATTCTCTTGTAAATTTTTAACAAGAATAGCGGGAGTTGGATAGACATCACAAATTGCTTTAGATACAATAGGAGATATACCAGGAATTGTTTCAAGCATCATTTCAATAGGTTTTTTATTATGGTCTTGTTTTTTTCGTCCTTTAAAAAGTGAAATATATGGTGGAATATATTTTTCTCCCACTTTTTTATAGAGTGATTGTAATACATGAATAGTGTGTTGAATATTTATAGTTGGTATAATACATATATTGTGATATAAAGCCATATTTTCCAATGCACCAGAAATACAATTATCATTGATTAATTTCCCTTCTATAATGTAGATAATTTTGCAATTTAATTCTAATAATCGACTTCTTTGTTCTCTAAATCTACCATCTTTCAAACTTGATTGTAAATCGCATATACTTTTTCTTTCGATAATTAATTGAACATTACCTTCTTCATCTTGAAATAAATAATCTCCAACGTGTAATTGTTCACATTTTGTATTTTGATTTTGTAGTGCAGTTTTAATTTCAGATGGTTCTCGTGAATCAATAATTAATAAACTCATATTAATTATTGATTCGTAAAGTTTAAATTGATTTTAATTTAACTACACGTCTACATTTTTTCCCATCAATAAATTTAATATCATTACCAGACATTGTAACTGGTGGTAAACTTGTACCTGGAGTCATGATAATTGGAGCTGTGCCGTATGGCGCGGTTATTTGAAATGGTTGTTGAGTATAACCACCCCCATATCCTCCATAAGGAGGATAATAAGGAGGATATTGAGTCGGATTTGGAATAATCGATGGTTGAGTATACACAGTCGTACCTCCATATGGTAAAGTTGTCTGTGGTTGAGTCGTATACATAGTCGTCTGGGGTTGTGTTGTATACATGGTTGTTTGCGGTTGAGTTGTATACATGGTCGTTTGAGGTTGAGTTGTATACATGGTCGTTTGAGGCTGAGTAGTATACATGGTTGTTTGAGGTTGAGTTGTTTGAGGTGGAGTTGGATTTAAAGTTGGAAATGTTGATGGTGTTGTTGACATTTATTATATATTTTAAAAATTACTTGGTTTTTTACCATAAGTCATTTCTAACCATTGTTTATCTATATCTGTAAATTCTTCAGATGGTTTTAATTCTATTCCCTGTTCATTTGTTTCGGGGGGAAGAGGATAAGTCATGACAGAATTTTCATCGAATGGTAATGCCCTAACTTTATCGAAATCTAATGGATTAATAATCTGAGAAAAGATGTCAATATTACCTTTTGAATATTTTTGTTGAATAGCACTTACAATCCAAGTTAAATCAACATTGGGATTTCTCATTTCATGAAGCATCCCAAGTGCATGGGCAAACTCATGAATCGTTAAAAAGGATGATGAATTACTCAAATGTAACGTTGGATTTTTACCACCCACATCATATGTAACTCCACCACTAGCCCATTTATTATCTATTAAACAATCACCTCCTTGTTCTACGAAAACGAAATTGAGATTTACATATGGAAATACTTTAGTTTCGAGTGTATTTTTCACAGCAGTTTTAAATTCATTTGGACCATGTATTTCAATAGTCATAGTATCACCAGGTTTATAATATACACTTGATAAACCAACAGCTCTATTTGTCGGTACAAGAATTTCTTCACTAGTTCTATAATTAATTTCTGATACCCAATTACCTTGTAAATTTCGTTCAATATAATTTGTAGAAAACATTGATGCAAAATCTGTATAACATGTATTATCCATTTTTTTATTATATATTATATATTTAAAATGCTAAATGAGGTAATAATATACCATAACCACCATATTTTCCAACATCCCATTGTGTATCTCCTATAGATAATACAATTTTATAACCTTTATTGGTGATTGATTCTCTACATGTTTCTTTATAGTGATTCATATCCCAATACACTGGTAATCTAAAATAAATAGAAACATAATCTATTATACCTAATTTTTCCAATTGTTCTATAGTTTCAGCAACACCGTGAGAATCACGCGCTGTAATTATAAATAAATGATAACCTAAACTTTTACAAATATTGTAAAAATCTACAACAGGTTTAATAGGTGTATCCTCATTTAATAATGTCCCATCTATATCAAATACAATACCTAAATTTTCAGCATCTGGATATTGGGATTTATATTCATATACTATTTGAATCGCATCTTCAACTTTGTCGCGAATTATTTTCATATAATCACCCATACTTTATTTAAATATTAATTTATTATAAATTGATTTACATAAAATATCGACCATTTTAAGCCAAATATCAATAAGTGATATTTTAACTTTGTTATATTCAATAACATTTGAAGTTCCTACACCTTGGTCTAAACACTTGTCAAAATGAAAATTATTTTCAAAAAATGTAAAACCTTCGATATTGTTAATAACACCATTTTCGTAATCTATATGTTTAATCGTTATGAATTTCAACATTATTCCTAAATTTATAGTATTGAGTAATCGTTTTGATGTTTGAGTTGTCAAGTTGTGTTCTTCCGATTTGACATTTACATAATTCATAATTATTGAATCTTTAATCGATTTTTTTTTAATACTGTTCCACGAATTAAATGTAATTTCAGATTCAATACTATTTTTATAATCTTCAATTTCCATTAAAGATTTTAATCCTAATTTTTCACTCAATAAATTATAAATATCTGTAAATATTGTTTCAGAGTCAATATCTGGATTAATTTTATAAACAAATTCTTTATTTTTAACATTTGAGATTAGGTAATTTTTAGATATATATGTACCTTGAGGTGTTATACCAAATGATAAATCTTCAAAAATATTTCTCCAATAATCGTCCTCAGTGTATTCTACACATGTCAAAAAACATGGATATAATAATTCTCGTGGCATGTTAATTATATGTTTTAAATTTATAAATATAAATTAAATAAATGATGCCAGAAAATGATAATGATGATGATTTTGTTAAATATTTAAATGTTAAAAATACAAAAAAACAATGTTGGTCTTGGAAATTATGTTGTATAGCTAGTACTGTTTCATGGGTTTTAACTACAATTGCTATTGCAACCACTGTTGGGGTTTTAACAGCAAAAGAATACATCGTTATAGATTTTCAAAATCCTAATGTGATTTACAATGAAACTGATTATTAATATAATGTCTATACCAACATATACCACCAATTGATAATACTATTATCAATAATATTATCCCAATTAAAAATATTGTCTTGTCCTGTGGTATTTTACAATTCTTTTTCATTTATTAATTTAATATAATTATGAATTATATTAAATTAATCGAGTTTAATTAGGTGGTGGCTGAACCAGTTTCATCTGCAGCCATTGCAGCTGCGGGAACTGGTGGATTACCACCACAGTCAATAAATTGACTTGCTACCCAACCTACTTTATTATTTCCATAAAGTACCTGGGAATACCAATAACCACAACCAAAACGACTATTGTCAAGATTATAAACAATATCACCATCATACAATTGTGTAATTGCAGGTCTATTATTGCACGGATTTAAACGTACATTTGCATAATCCCATTGAGTACCGGCTGTGGTAATTTCACATGAGGGAATACAATCACCGCTATAAGCCATAATCGTCGTCGGTAGTAGAGTTAGAGTATAAATAATCGCTTTCATCTTTGTTAATATGTTTTAACATGCAAAAATAGATTTTCATTTTTACAATTCTGATTTAAAAATGAAAAATAGTAAATTACCTTAACATTGAATTAATATGAATACAATAACGAATTTCGATGACATTAAAATTTCAACACAGACAATCATTGGTATAAGTAATTTGAATATCAATATTGAAAAATTATTTCATAAATTTCAAATTTCGCCATATACTTTAATTGAAAAACGTCGTGGCAGAAAACGTAAAAACGATGTTGAACAAAAACCTGAAATATTATCAAATGGTTCTATAATAACTGTTAAATTTGGCGATACAATTCGAGGTGTTGACACAAAACCTCGTAAGAAACATGGCAAATTTTTCAGAAATGCTCTCACAATAGTAATGTTTATAGACGGAAAACAAGTAAACTATAAAATTTCTAAAAATGGAAAATTCCAATTTACGGGGTGTAAAGATGTAAAACATGCAATTGAATGTATAAAATACATGTGGGCTCAAATCAATACCGATGAATATAAAATCAATGTCAAACTCGATGAATCTGAAACACTTTACACTATAAAAGATAACAGTGAAAATTTTTCCATCAAGTTTTTAACAGTTATGGCAAACATTGATTTTAATATAGGATTTCCTATTAATCGTGAAAAACTTGATGTATTTATTAATTCAAATACTCATTACAATTCTTTACTAGAAACTTCTTTTGGATATACTGGAGTTAATATTAAAATTCGTGTTCAAAATCCTCCAGATTTTGATATAGAATGTTTAACTTTTGATAAACACTCGGAAACTTGGGAAAATTATACAATTCTTTATACTGAATTTATTAAACTTGACCCACTTTATCAAAAATATAAAACAAAATGTCGTTACAACACATTTTTAGTATTTCATAGTGGTAATATTATCATGAGTGGATTTCATCCAAAATATATGAAAAATTGCTATCAAAAATTTCGTAAATTATTAGTAGAAAATCGAGAACTCATTGAAGAAAAAATATTAACCAATTAATAAATGATTTTACTTTATATTTTATTTTTAATTTGTTTCATTATTTTATTATATTCACACCCCAATATTGATGAAGATACATTTACATGTGGTGTTACTGAAATTGAAGAAAGAGCTATTGGTTTAAAAAAAACAATATTTAAACCAGGTGAAACAGTATATTTAAATTTTGTAAATAAAACGGATGAAAAAAAAATTCTGACAATTTTAAAACAAAAAGCATTTCCATATATAAATTTGAATTTTAAAATAGGTGATAAACAACCGCAAATTAAAATTCAAACAAATACTCCAAAAACTTCTGCGGCAAATGTTTCTGGAAATACTGAAGGGGTTGGAACTCGTACACCTAAAATAAATTTATGGACAACAAAACAAGGTACATTACTTCATGAATTTGGCCACGCACTTGGATTAAAACATGAACAAACAAATCCTTCCCCAGATAATAAAATCGAATGGAATGTTGATGCAGTATTAAAAAAATATAAAGCAAAAAATTGGAAAGAAGAAAGTATTTATAAACAGATTATTAATCGAGATACGTCAAATCAAACTTTATACACTAAATGGGACCCCAAAAGTATTATGAATTATAATATTACGGATCCAGAATTGACAAAAAATAACATCAAATTGTATAGAGGTACTGAATATAGTGACGGTGATAAGTTATGGTTAAAGATAAAATATGGAATTAAAAAATGAAATTATATTTATCGATAAATATAATTTCATACGATGGAAATAATAGATGATATTATCGTGTATCATGATACAAAAATACCTCCAGCTAATATCAAAACTATTGTTAATTATTTAAATGATTATGGTAGTTCTAATCAAATTCTATTTAAATATTGTACCAATATTATATGTGATTGGTCTGCAGAAAATGATACACATATTCTTTTAGAAACAAAATATTTAGATTTTATCGATTCCCATGTATTTTCTAATGAATTTTTTATTTTCAATTTGAAAACAATCTTGACAACATTATTTAATATTTTTGAAGATACACATTGCTTAATAATTAATTTACATAAATTAATATCTCGAATTAAATATTGTGATATGAGAGTTTATACCGAATGGTTTGCATTACTTTATACATATTCTCAACACCATTTTAATATTGAAATTTTTCAATATGCATGTACATCGTTAAAACAAAATAAATTTCCAAATCGTTGTATATCTATTATATTAAATCAATGTAAACTTGATGAGAAAAATACTATAAAAGTGCTCAATGGGAATGATATGTTTCAAGAACTTATTTATAATTATAATATGACATGTAATTTCAACAATATAAAAATTATAGAATATGCTATAAAAAACAAAATTCAATTGAAATTTAATTTATTTTTTATCGAAATTTTATATGCTACAAAATATTTATATACATTTTTAACATTACTTTTAGAACATCAATATTCTTTTTATAGAAATTGTGATTATATCAACTTTTATGCAAATTTAATATTTACACGTAAAACAAATTATACAATTAATTCTCAATTGACATTTTTAAAAACATTATTACAAACAAATGAGGATTATTCTATTTATGCAAAACCAACATTTACATATATAAATAGAATTTTAAAATATAAATTACCGGATGAATTAGTTTACATGAGCTTACGACTAGTGCGAAAAATTTATAATTACGATTCTACAATCATTTCAAAACGTTTATTGAAAAAATACATTTTACATCCACAAAGTGGTAAATATTTTTGTACAAGTTTAAAAGAAAAAACATATAGAATGTGTCTTTTGAATAATATCAAAGTTGATAAATGTTTCAAATGTTTCAATTAAATAAATATTTGTGA
>JACCEA011327304.1_pt1 | contig 18304 bp, 5 predicted proteins | sample 7449851 | NCBI WGS metagenome assembly JACCEA01 (sample SAMN15323453, study PRJNA562643) | freshwater metagenome | isolation source: river surface water | place: USA:Blue River Watershed | collected 2017-08-18
ACATGCTCTGATTGCCATAACTCTACGCGAATGCGCTCATCTGTCTGAAGTTGCTGATATTTTTTATTTCCCATGCAAAACACCTTACCTTATTGGTCAAGTGTTGCACTTCAGACTTGAAACCGCCCAACTTAAAACTGGAAGGAGTTTTTATTCCACTTTGATTTTGGCTTCACCACGCAGTTTGTTGATTAGCTCGATACGTTGCTGCTGCAATAGTTGCTGGCGGACCTGGTTCTGGGCCTCAGCTAACGTTGGAACCTTGAACGGACGTTTGTCGTCGACCTTGACAATATTCCAGCCACTTGGCGTTTGAATTGGGGTCACGGTAAAACCACCCTTGTTCAGTTTGCTGATTCCAGCAGCAATTTCCGGGGTCAATTGCGTCGGTAACACCCAGCCAACTACGCCACCCTGAGCTTTGGACGGATCGATGGACTTTTCCTGGACGAGATTCTCAAAGGAGGCACCATTTTTCAGTTGTGCGACGATGGCTATCGCGTCGCTCTGGCTGGCAACCGTGATTAACGAAAGTTTGAACTGTTGGCTTACTCCAGCGGATTTAACTTGCGCTACATCCTTGTCGTACTGTGCTTGAATCTGCTCATCACTGATGGGATGCTTCTTGCTGTAATCGATAATTAAAAGCTCCATCAGAAAATTTTGACGGATCTGCTGCCAGGCCTGTTTAGCCTCCGGTGTCTTATCCAGCCCTTCCCGAGTTGCAGCTTGAGCAAGGACTTCACGGTTAATGAGCTCCTGCTTAATGTTGTTACGCAATTCCGGGGTGTCCCGCTGTCCTTGATTCAATGCACCGCTTAAAGCTTGGTTGAACTGGCTGTCTGGAATGGCCGTGCCGTTAACACTGGCAACATCTTGAGCTTGTGCCAGTTGTCCGCCGGCGATAAGGCCTGTGATTGCGATGGTGAGTGCGATATTTTTAAAGTTCATAACTATTTCTCTTAATGCGATGGGTTAGAAAGCGTACTTGAAACCGAAGGTGGCACCATAGGCGCGGTAGTTATAGCTGGCATTGCCATAGTCATAGTCCAGGGTGAGATAACCCGAAATCTTCTGGTTACCATTAAAGACGGATCCCACCTTGTATTGCATAGCGTTTCCCAGGTTGGGTGAGCCATTAAAGTATACGTTGACGCCCTGCCCGCTGAAACTGGAACCCATCTGACCTTTGGACTGAGTTTCCGCCATCCATGACGCACGGACAAACGGGCTGATCTTGGTGCCATCTGCTGTAATGTGATTACCGCTTAACTCCAGGCCAACAAAAATCGGAACGGCGGTATTGTCGTTTGCCGAGTAGTTAAAGCCCGTGCCTAGCCCGATGCTGCTGAAGTTGTCTTGGGTTGCCGTCTGATGGATATAGGTAGGTTGGACCGCAAGGAAGGGGGTGACTTTGACGTTACTGTGTTCTTTCCGCAGCGGCTCGAAGCTGTACCCAGCTTCGACACGGGCAGCAGCCACATAGCTCATGGGATTAACGTTGGTGCTTGTGTTAAACCCTAATGTCTGCAGCTGACGGGTGAAATTGGTATTGCCGCCACCCAGGTACCCGATCCCAGATAAATAGGCATTTTCACCGCGCCCGATACCGTAGAAACTCAGGCCTACATTGGTGCTGTTACCGGGAGTTATCGGGGTAGGCGCGCTGTTATAGCTATACCCGGACTGGGATAAGGTGATGCCCATCCCCCCCAGCATGTCATGCTGATCTGATTCCACTTCGTAGGCTATGCTGCCGCCAAAGATACGATCCGTCAGGCTATTACTGTAGACATTGCTCTGGAAGAACGAAACCCAAGGGCCACTACGCCCGTTAGAGATGAGACCGCTATCGTTTGCTGCATCAACCATACTCTGACTTGATCGGTAGGCAGCGTAGCGTTGCGGCTGCTGGTAGAAGGCGGTTTGCCGCGAGCTCTTGGAGGTAGCCGTGCTGACACGCCAATCATTCATACGGTCAGTGTAGGAACCGATGCCCTGGCTAACGGCCTGGAAGACAGCTTGTGGAACCGATTGGATGGCCGTACCAGCCAACCCCTGATACGCCTGATCCAGCGAAGACACATCAGGCATCTCCATTAACCGAGCCGTTGCTGTCTGGAAGAAGGCGTTGCTACCCACGCTCTGATATGCGCCAATGGACTGACCAACCTGGCTGCCAAACTGGGACAAGCCTGCAGGCGCAAAATTTGCGGTTGCTGCCAATGTAATACCTGAGCTGGACGCAGTCGCTTGATAGCTCATGATGATACTGTTGTCCAGAATAAGCAGATTGGGCTCTACAACATTCATAGTGCCGCCAGTCTGGAAGATGAGTTGAGTCACTGTACCTGGTGCTATAAGGCTCCGCTCCAGAGGCACGGGTTTTAGCAAACCACCAATCGTGGCATCACCCGACACCACAAACTTATCCATGCCATTTTCAGGAGAGTCGACACGAATCATCGTGAGACCCCCTGTGTTCTGCACAAAAGAACCATTAATGTTGGTTGTTTCAATTGTTCGTGCCGAACTAGCAGCAGCGCTCGCAAAATTGCCGTTATTGGTTAACAAGCTGGAGTTCGAGCCTAAATTCAGAGTGGCGCCAGCGATTAAGCTACCATTATTCGTGAAGGTGATGGTACTGGTATCACCGCTGACCCCATTGCCTGCCTGAATGTTACCGGTCAAGCGACCGTTGTTGACCACAGTCGTAACGCCATTACCGCTCGTAGCCAGCGCGGTTTCAGTACGTATGTCATCTCTTAAAACGCTACCAGTAATCGTACCGTTATTAGTAAGCTCATTGATTGCACCGTCTAACAGGATAGCGCTAGCACCACCAGTAGCAATCACTGATTGACCGGCCGCTACGGTGACAATCGGGTCGCTAATAGAGTGTGCGTACAAGGCGATAGCGCCTTCGCCTGTGGCATAAATAGGTGCATTGACATTGACGGTAACCAAACCTGCGACTCCGGTGCCAAGCCCTCCCGAATCTATCACACCAGTGCCGCTGATGGCCAAACCACCGCCACCGCCCACAGAGGCAGCGACAACGCCATATGCACCCTTACCTGAGGTATAAATAGGCGAATTGACATTAACTGTTACGTTGCCACCATTACCAACACCAGGGTCCCAAGTCGGAGTAATCGTTCCAGATCCCGACATCATGACGACACCACCACCGCCACCGACAGACTGAGCCAAGATACCAATCGAATTAGCGCCATAAGTTCTAATCAGGGAATTATTGGTCACCGTTACGTCACCACCATTGCCCGATGAACTAGCTGATGCACCCATGGTCAGGTTATTGGTACCTGTAATTGATGCCGATGTGTCTTTACTTACAACGCCTAGATAACCACCACCGCCGCCGACAGACTGAGCAACGATACCGATTGCCCCTGCCCCACTGGTAATAATCGATCCAGACTGAACCACAGTAACAGCAGCGCCATTCCCCCCGGCAGAATACTGAGCACCCAATCGGCTAGCATTCATGTTAATGGAGCCATTATCAGACGTGGTTAAAGATAGGCCGCCGCCGCCACCGATCGATTGCGCAAATACACCAATCGCATTAGCACCACCGGTATTAATTGCTCCCGAATTCACGACACTGACTTGTTGACCGTTACCATTGGCCCCAGCACTAACGGTATTGCCACTACCCAAAGTAAATTGCGTGGAAAAGGCTGACAAGAGGGTTGATGTATTGGCGATGCCGCTCGTGCCACCACCACCACCCACTGACTGAGCAACCACACCAACAGAGTTATCACCCTGCGTGATAATTGTGGAGGCATTTGTAGCAAAAACCTGTCCGCCGTTGCCGCTTGGACCGCCGTTGCCGCCCAAGACATTAACAAGTCCTAAACTATTGCTGCTCAAACCCGCATTAACAGTACCGCCATTGCCGCCACCACCACCCACCGATTGCGCAAATACACCATAAGCGTTGTCTCCAGTGGTGAGCACGGTTCCAGAGGCTATAGTGACATGCACATCACTGCTGGATTGACCAGTAGCACCTGAACCAATATTTAAGTTCCCCAGGGTGGCATGCAGGGTGTTGGAGGAACTTTGAGAAGTGCTTACATTAACTACACCGCCATTACCGCCACCGCCACCCACTGATTGGGCAAAGATAGCTGTGGAGTTCGCGCCACTCGTAGCAACATCACCACCAGATACAACATTGACAGCACCGCTAGCACCACCGGCACCACCATTGGCACCGAGCGTTAAGCTTCCTGAAATGGTGGCACCACTTGCAGAAATATTAGTCGCACCCGCATTACCACCACCGCCGCCAACGGACTGTGCGAAGAGGCCATTCGCGTTGGAACCGGTAGTTTTGATACTACTGGCATTGTAGATATTAACAATATCGCTAGTTCCAGCCACACCACCACTGCCACCACCTATCCCACCGAGAGATAGCGTTAAAGTGCTGGTATTGCTGTTGCTGCTGGCACTGTTGGCCACCGTCGATGCCGATCCCCCATTACCACCACCACCACCCACCGATTGTGCAAAGATACCCGCCGAGTTGTCGCCCGTCGTTTGAATGAGCGCAGCAACCTGAGGGGTGGATTCGTGTGCTGAGGCAGCCGTGTTGTAACCGGCAATCGTGGTGTCGACCGTGACCGCTCCACCGGTGCCTCCGCTTGCACCACTGCCACCCAGTGTCAGTGACGCTGAGACATTGCCACCGTTAGCGGTCGTTGTGCTCGATGAGCCACCATTACCACCACCACCACCAACAGACTGGGCAAAGATACCTGCTGAGTTTTCACCGGTAGCGCTTAGGTTACCAATGGCATTCACTTGGACTCCGCTGGCATTAGCACCGCTTCCACCAGACCCACCCAGGGCAATGGTGCCCGTATACGTACCACCCGTAGTGCTGCTATTACTTGTGCCGCCATTACCACCGCCACCACCGACCGATTGCGCAAAGATACCGGCCGAGTTATCACCGCCAGCACCATTGATACCCGTCGCTACATTAGCACCAGCGATGATCTGTACAGCACCACCGGTTGCGCCTGATCCGCCAGTACTACCTAAGCTCAGACTAGCGCTGTAGGTGCTATTGGCGGCGCTACTGTTCACTGAGCCTCCATTACCGCCACCACCCCCCACCGATTGTGCAAAGATGCCTGCAGCGTTGGTACCAGCCGTTTGGATTGTTGCGCCTACAGCAGTGGTGACATTGACGTTCGCACCCGTACCACCAGCGCCTGCAGAACTGCCCAGGGCCAGGCTCAAAGCGCCGGTACCACCACTGGTGTTGCTGTTGCTTGAGCCCCCATTACCACCACCACCACCCACAGACTGGGCAAAGATACCGGCCGAGTTATTACCCAACGTACTCAAGAGCGCATCTGCTGAGCTCACATTTACGGCACTACCATAACCACCTGATCCAGAACCGCCGCCTAAAGTTAGAACTCCGGTGTAACTGGCGCCACTAGAACTCGCATTACTCGAACCTCCATTACCACCACCGCCACCTACCGATTGGGCAAAGATGGCGGCGGCATTTTCACCAAAGGTGTAAATCCGGCTGGCGTTGCTCACCGTCACGGCATTACTGTTGCTACCTGCAGCACCATTACCACCCAAGCTTAAATTGAGGCTGGCTGTGTTGCTATTACTGCTGGCACTGTTGGCCACCGTCGATGCCGAGCCCCCATTACCACCACCGCCACCTACCGACTGCGCAAAGATACCCGCCGAGTTGTCGCCCGTCGTTTGAACAAATGAATCCGCAGTCGTGGTGTTCACAGTGACAGCACCACCTGTCGCGCCAGTACCGCCGCTACCACCGAGAGTAAAGGTTGCCGAGACATTGCCACCATTGCTCGTGGTACTTGTTGAAGTGCCGCCGTTACCGCCGCCGCCGCCAACGGATTGCGCGAAAATAGCAGCCGCGTTATTCCCGCTTGTCGCTAACACACTGTCGGCAGCATTAACCGTGACGGTATTCCCGTAACTGCCAGATCCGCCGCTACCCCCCAAGGTGATGCTGCCGCTATAAGCGCCGCCTGTGGTGCTGTTGTTGCTGGTGCCACCATTACCGCCGCCACCACCCACGGATTGGGCGAAAATCGCGGAAGAACTATCACCACTTGTGACCACAGACCCACTGGCAGCAACAAGAACCGTACCTGCATTATTTCCAGAACCCGCATTGGCACCCATCGAGATTCCAACGGATGCCTTACCACCGCTTGAACTGGTGGTGCTACTGGAAGAACCACCGCTACCGCCACCGCCACCTACGGATTGGGCAAAAATACCGGCAGCATTGGCGCCTGATGTAGTGATTGCGTTAGATGAGCTCACGTTAACGTTATCACCATAGCCACCCGTGCCAGCATTCAAACCAAACGACAGACTTGCCTGATAGGCACCACTGTTAGCCTGGCTGACGGTAGATCCTGAATTACCACCACCGCCGCCAATCGACTGGGCAAAAATACCCGCACTGTTGGCGCCGGCAGTTGAAATCAATGAGGTGTTCGTTACAGTCACAGCCGCCGCATTACCACCGGAGCCACCGCTGCCCCCCAAACCTGCTGCAAATGAAACGCCACTGGCAGCACTCGCCGAGTTCGTACCAGACCCGGAAGTTGAAGAGGTGTTGTTAGTGCCACTATCACTGGTGCTACCTGCAGTAGCCGCATTATTAACGGCGCCGCCACTACCGCCACCACCACCAACGGATTGCGCAAAAATACCGTAAGCCGATGCACCAAAGGTATAAATAGACGTTGTCGATGCACCATTGTTTGTAACGGTTACTGTTCCAGCGTTTCCAGCACTCCCCCCGTTAGCTCCCAAACCAAATGCAATAGCAGCACTACCGCCCTGGCCTGCCGTGCTGCTGGCAGACCCACCATTGCCGCCACCACCGCCAACCGACTGCGCATAGATGCCCGAGGAGTTGTTGCCAAACGTGGCCAGACTACCGGCATTGGCAATGTTAACAATGGCGCCATCGCCACTAGCGCCACCATTCCCACCCAACGCCAGGGAAATACTTGCTTTACTCGCATCGGCATTGCTCGTCGAGGATCCGCCATTGCCGCCACCACCGCCAATCGATTGCGCTACGATGGCGGAAGAATTATCCGCCAAGCCGAGCGACAAATTCGAAAGTGAGGTTTGGGAGCTTCCGGTGTATCCCGTAACAATCGTTCCGCTGTTGGTAATATAGACATTATTCGCGAAACCGCCTGTCCCACCATAGCCACCAATGCCCATACCCACGGCTACTCCGCTGTCTGCCCCGGCCTGACTGCTGGATTGCCCACTACCACTAGTCGTATTGCCTGCAACAGATGTGTTATTACTACCATCCGTAGTCGGCGCTGTTGCACCGCCTGTAGCAGCAGAACTAGAACCAGAGGTGCTAGAAGCTGACACTTTCGTGGAGATGGTGCTAGAGCCGCCATTACCGCCGCCGCCACCGATCGATTGGGCAAGGATGCCTACGGAATATTGGCCGCGAGTCGTAATTTGTCCGCTGCTGACGACATCAACAAAATGCAAGACTGATGCATCATAGGTTTGCCCAGAGCTGCCTCCACTACTACCGAATCCACCGATTCCGAATGAAATAGCTGCGCTACCACCCGCACCCGTGGTGGAGCTCGTGGTGCTCGACCCGCCATTACCACCGCCACCGCCAATCGATTGCGCAAGAATGCCCACCGAGTTATTACCCTGAGTGCTAATGATTCCTGAACTCGTCGCACTCACAGAGCCTGAATAACCACCGGACTCGCCAAATCCACCTAGAGAAATGGCCCCGGAATACTTACCACCATCCGCACCCGATGTGCTTGAACCACCATTACCACCACCGCCACCTAAAGATTGGGCGATGATGCCGTTGGCAAACGCACCTGCGGTAGAAAGATTGCTAATGCTGCTCACGGTAACGCCTGCAGCGTATCCGCCTGTGCCGCCAAATCCACCAATCGAGATAGAAGCGGAGGCACCGCTATCAGGTGCTGTCGTTGATGTACTGGGGGCTGATGTACTGGGCGAACTAATCGAGGTGGCAAAATAATTGGAGGCCACGCTGCCAATGGAAGATGGCACCCCGGCTGCACTCAGAGATGCACCAACTACCGATGCAACGCCATGGGTCGCGCTGCCTGGTGTACTACTGACTTGCGACGTGCTAGCGCCGCCATTGCCACCGCCGCCGCCAATCGATTGCGCAACGACAGCGCTGGATTGATCCCCAGTGGTCGTAACTTGCCCACCAGAAGCAACGGACACCAAATTACCATAACCACCATTGCCACCCCATCCACCCATGGCAAAGCCGACCGCATACTTATTGCTTGCAGAGCTGCTTTGTGACCAGCCACCGTTGCCACCGCCACCGCCGATCGATTGCGCCAAAATTCCCGGTGCGCTTAAGCCGGCGGTCGAAATCGTTCCAGTCGTTAAACCTTGATTGCTATTGACGGTCACCTGCTCAAGACTATTGGCGCCGGCGCCGCCATCACCGCCAATGGCAAGAGAAACCGTTCCCTGGCTGGCAATGGCATTGGATGTAGAAGAACCGCCATTACCGCCGTTGCCCCCAATCGATTGCGCGACAATACCAGCAGAGTAGTCTGTCACCACGCCATTGGTCGATGCGGTGGCGATGTTGCCAATCTGGTTAATAGTCACTGCTTGCGATGTACCACCATAGCCACCGCTACCGCCAACGGCCACAGAGGCGCTATAACTTTTTGCGCTTGTCGCTGGATCGCCAATACTAAGACTTTGGCTAAGACCACCATTACCGCCGGCACCACCAATCGATTGGCCCAGAACACCTATGGAATTCGCGCCATTGGTGATAATTGAAGGGCTGTTGGTTGTAATCGAAACGTTTTGAGATGCGCCACCGGCCCCACCACCGCCGCCAAGAGAAAGGGTAACGGGTATACCAGAATCACCGGTAGCAAACCCACCCGTAATTGCAGCACCGCCATTACCGCCATTACCCGCGATAGACTGCGCAACAATGCCTGCAGATTCTGCACCGTTGGTTTGAATGGTCGTATTTGAAGCGGTATTAACCATAACAGTTCCAGAACTGCCGGCATTACCGCCGCCACCACCAATAGCTGCACTCGCAGATACTGTTTTCTGGGCGCCGCTGACCGAAAGGCTATAACCACCATTACCGCCGTCACCGCCAATGGACTGGGCGAGTATTGCCGTCGATAAAACACCGCTGGTTGAAATGGCATATCCACCGTTGCAAATCGTAGAGCTGCTATTGGTGCACCCAATGATGACATTGCCCCCCGAGCCACCTGTGCCACCGCCACCGCCAAGCGCCAAAGAGCCTGAAGCAGACTGCGCCAAGCTGCCTGATATGGCATTGCCGCCATTGCCACCACTACCGCCAATCGACTGGGCGGTAATTGCATTAGATTGGTCACCCGAAGTGCTTACCCCGGCAAGGTTATAAATGGCAGCGCTGTAACCGTTGTAGCCCGAACTAGCAATAGAAGACCCGCCAGCGCCACTGCCGCCACCCACATTGGCCGTCATGGCAGCTGTCTCTCCTATAGAGCCGCCAAAACTACTGCCACCGTTACCGCCTGACCCGGCGATGGATTGCGCAAGCAGACCGGTTGATAGCAGCCCCACAGTCTGAATGCTTGCCGTATTGGTAATTTGGGCAGTTCCACTCGTACCACCTGCACCAGCGCCACCACCTACATTAATCGTGAATGCGTAGCTACCAGACAGCCCACCGCCTGCAGACATGCCACCATTACCACCGGAGCCGCCGATACTTTGAGCGATGATTCCAGAGGATTGATTATTTGAGGTACTAATTGCTGCAGTATTTGAAATCACTGCTGCTTGAGAGATTCCCCCCGCACCGCTGCCGCCACCCAGGTTGATACTCAGAGCAGCTGTCTCAGATGCTGCTCCACCAAAACTACTGCCGCCATTACCACCACTACCTGCCACCGATTGCGCAAGAATGCCGGAAGACATAACACCAGCCGTGTTAATGGCAGCCGCATTAGTCACGCTCACCGTGTTAGAGGCGCCGCCACTTGCCCCATTACCACCGACGGATACATTACCCGCCGCCGAAGATGCAATCGCACCGCTGCCGGCAAACCCACCATTGCCGCCATTACCACCAATCGATTGCGCAACGATCGCACCTGATTGATCTTGTAACGTTTGAATGGTTACGTTCGATCCGGTAGTAATACTCACCGTGCCGCCCGTGCCGCCACCACCCCCGGACCCACCAACAGCCACACTTGCGGACGCATCGCCAGCGCCACTTGCGGCAATACTAAACCCGCCACTACCACCGGATCCACCAATCGACTGGGCCAGCATCGCCGTTGAAAGCAGACCATCGGTTTGAATCAGGTATGTGCCACTGGAGGCATTTGTACTATTGGCAACAACATTCCCACCTGTGCCACCTGTACCGCCACCACCGCCCAGTGATACAGAACCCGAAGCGGAGCCCGCAATGCTTGCCGAGACAGCATTGCCGCCACTACCCCCAGAACCACCAATGGACTGAGCCATGATGGCCGTAGATTGATCGCCAGCCGTATTGACACCGGCACTGTTATAAATGGCGGCGCTATAGCTGTACCCGGTAGAGGCGCTCGATAATCCGCCTACACCACTACTAGCCCCCACATTAGCAGCAAAGCTCGCGTCTCCACCAATAGCCCCACCATAACTACTGCCACCATTGCCGCCGGAGCCACCAATGGATTGCGCAAGCAGGCCAAAAGACTGTAATCCGGTCGTTTGAATGCTGGCGGTGTTTGTAATCTGGCTTGTTCCGCTGGCGCCACCATTACCGCCAGTACCCCCTAAATTAACGCCTACAGAACCACCGGCAGAGATTCCCCCGCCCGCCGACATTCCGCCATTACCACCGGAGCCGCCAATACTTTGCGCAATAATCCCGGAAGATTGATTTTGCTGCGTAAGGATGCTTCCCGTGTTACTCACAATAGCACCTTGTGCACTCCCACCGGTGCCCGCACCACCGCCAAGATTAATAGCGACAGAGGCATCATCTGAGAGCGCTCCTCCAAAACTGTTGCCGCCACTACCGCCGTTACCCGCCAATGATTGTGCAAGGATGCCTGAAGAAATCACACCATTAGTATTAATGATCGAGGCATTAGTAACCGTAACCGTATTTGAACTACCGCCAGCCGCACCACCACCGCCTAAAGATACATCTCCTGCTGCGGAGGAAATTGAACCCCCAATGGCCATCCCACCGTTACCACCAGAGCCACCAATGGATTGCGCAATGATGGCCGAAGATTGCGCTCCTTGCGTAGTAATCGAAGTATTGCTTCCTGTCGTAACGGCAACCGTACCGGCGGTGGCACCGCCCCCACCATTGCCGGCAAGATCTACACTGGCTGCTGCAGCGCCCGAAGCGCTGCCTGAAATACTAAATCCCCCATTGCCACCGGAGCCACCGATCGATTGAGCCAGGATGCCCGAGGATAAAAGCCCGTTGGTGGCAATGGCATAATTTCCGGAGGCGGCATTATTCGAACTGACACTGACGTTTCCAGCCGTGCCACCGCTTCCCCCAGTCCCCCCTAAAGACACCGAGCCGGAAACGGCACCAGAAAGACTTCCGGAAATAGCATTGCCACCATTGCCGCCGGCGCCGCCAATTGATTGAGCAAGAATACCTATCGATTGGTCTGCCTGAGTGCTAATTCCTGCAGTGTTCGTCACAGAGGCAGCATTAGAATGGCCGCCTGCTCCGGCACCTCCTCCCACCGCAGATGAAATAGAGGCGGTCGTAGAAACCCCCCCTGCAATAGATGCGCCGCCATTACCACCCGCACCGCCAATAGACTGGACGGTAATACCATTTGATAAGGCACCACTCGTACTAACTAGCCCGGAATTGGTTACAGCGACACTTTCAGCAGTGCCTCCAGCCCCACCGCCGCCACCGATGGCGGTGCCGAATGAGTACCCAAAGGATGCGCCGCCACTCACGGATAAGCCACCGTTGCCGCCAACCCCTCCCAAACTCTGAGCAATAATGCCTGAGGATAAAGCGCCTTCGGTAGCAACCGCCCCTGAGTTGCCTACTGTTATAGACCCGCCAGAACCTCCTGATCTACCGCCGCCACCCAGAGAAAAGTCTGCCGATGCCGAAAGTGAGATGCCAGCGGCGACGGAAAATCCGCCATTGCCGCCACCGCCCCCAATGGATTGGGCTAGGACGCCCGGATTGCTGCCTGAATTGGCATCGGCAGAACCATTGGCAATAATCGATCCGGAGTTTGTAACATTCACGGAACCCGCGCTCGCGCCTGTACCACCACCGCCGCCTACTGCAATGCTGCCTCCGGCAATCAATGAAACATTGGTGCCCAAGGCAAATCCGCCATTACCACCACCGCCACCGATGGATTGGGCCAAGATGACGGGTGCGCCGCCACCTGTCATGGTCAACGCCCCGCTGTTGGTAACCCCAACAGAAGATGCCGTATTGCCGCTTCCCCCTATCCCGCCAACACTACCCGTACCGGCAAAACCAATTGCCGCTGCTGCAGTAATACTGGACCCGCCATTGCCGCCGCCGCCGCCGATGGATTGCGCGACAATAGAAGTTGCCTGAGAGCCCGATGTTGTAATGGCCCCGGTATTCGTTACCTGAACAGCACTTGCTGCACCGCCGCTACCTGCTGTACCACCGACACCAACAGAAAAAGCCGCACCGCCAGCGCCAGATGCAGCAATGCTTGAGCCCCCATTACCACCGCCGCCACCGATGGATTGTGCAACCAAGCCATATGAATTTACGCCCGTAGTTGTAATTGCGCCGCCTGGGTTTTCAGCGACAACTGCACCGCCTGCACCACCGCCACCAGCGGTTCCGCCAAAAGAAAGCGCCAGGGAGCCCCCCACTGCAAACGACGAGGAGATTGACTCGCCACCGCTGCCGCCACCGCCACCGATGGAGGTCGCTATAAGGCCAGGCGAGTTTGCGCCAATGGTAGAAACACTCACGCCTACTGTAGAGGCATAGACATCACTACCAGCACCAGCCGTGGCGCCACTACCGCCAAATGACATCGCCAATGCGCCCAGCAAACTGCCTGAGCCCGTTACTGCATAGCCGCCATTGCCGCCTCCGCCACCGACCGATTGCGCCAAAATACCCGGAGAGCCAATTCCAGCCGTTTGAATGAGGGAGCCTATCCCCGAATTAGACGTAAAACTTCCCGAACCACAAGCCGAAGAGGCGGAAGCGTATGAAGAACTGGCGTTGCAATTAACGCCCACTGTGCCGCCATTGCCGCCGCTTCCTCCCGTGCCACCAAAAGCCAGTGATACAGCGCCAAGCGATCCAACACTGACTGAAACTGCACCACCGCCACTGCCGCCGCCACCGCCAACGGATTGCGCAAGAATGGCCGCAGAGTTGATCTCGGAGGTGGTAATCGAGCCTGAGTTATTCACATTGACTACGCCACCCGCACCACCGCTACCACCAACGCCGCCAACAGCAATAGACGCCCCTGCCGAAAGCACAGAGAGGCTGGAGCCCATGCCACCTGCGCCGCCACCACCACCAATTGATTGCGCCAAAATCCCAAACGCCGCGCCATTGCTCGCTCCGGAATAAGCCGTGAGGGTGCCGTTGGCTATTTGATTTGCTGCAGTGCTGCCACCCGTGTAGATATAGCCAGTATTACTGGCAAAAATCTGACCGCCTGCACCGCCGCCGCCGCCATAGCCGCCTGTAGCAGAGCCGCCAATAAGTAAACTACGGTTGGCGGCCATCCCACCTACGCCTCCCGCCCCCCCGATAGATTGGACAAGAATGCCTATCGATGATGAACTAGACATGTAAATAGCGCCTGAGTTATTCACCGAAACTGCTCCACCGGTAGCAGCATTACCACCCGTCCCACCGAGTGCGTTCGTACCTAAAGCAGCCCCACCGGCACCACCGCCACCGCCAATGGCTTGAGCCAGAATACCTTGCAAACCAGAGCCAACGACACTGATCGATCCTGTGTTAGAAACAGTAAGTAAACCAGAATTCCCACCATATCCGCCACCGCCACCACTACCTTCAAACCAACTTTGGCCAGCCCCACCTGCACCACCAGTGCCGCCAATGGACTGCACCAGGATGCCTATCGCACCATTAGTGGAAATTACGCCTGTATTAGTCGCATTTACTGTGCCACCAGTTCCTCCTTGCAAACCACTGCCACCCCCACCATCAAAACCACCAGATGCCCCGCTTCCCCCGAGTCCACCAAGACTCTGAAGAAAAATGCCGTAGTTATTAGTTCCGGTTGTAGCATAGCTGGCATTGTTGATGACATTAATTAAGCCACCATTACCCCCAGCTCCCCCATTACCCCCATTACCAGGTGAATCGTTAATCACTGCACCACCATTGCCACCAGCACCGCCCTGACTGGTTGCGAAAATACCAATCGCGGTATACGGCTGAGCGAGGGTGCCATACGGCGAGGAAATAGTGCCATTACTTACAAAATAGATGGCACCGCCATTACCACCGGCCCCACCATTGCCGCCGTCTGACCAGCAAGAACCGCCTACATTAATAGAATTATTTTGCCCACCGGTACCACCCGCACTCCCATTGCTATACAAATTAGCAAAGGCGGTATTGCTCAAACTACCATAATAGGATTGACTGATTGGATTTCCGGATGAGCCAATTGAACCACCACTTCCACCAGATCCTCCAGGCCCCGCCATCGTCGTGCAGTGAGAAGGAACTCCTGTGGCTGGCCCATGAGCTTCATTACCGGTCGCTCCATTTTGAGTATTGCTGGCGTTGTTATAATAAAAAGGCGAGGGGCTGATTATTTGCGCTTGAAGTTCTGACAGATGAAAACAAAGCGCCAAACAACAAAATGCCAAAATATTTGATCGAATTGCGGCGCGTGCGCAATCTACCCTCGCCAGTAAAAGAGATATGCGCAAGAATGAGGACAGGAAATTTCCCATTTGATCTGGCATCATGGAATCGGAGGGGTGTAGTTCCAGAAATACGCGTAGCACGCATCCTATTGATTGCATGAGGCCAAGACTACGTACCCAGGTACAGTTTCCCCATCAATGCAATATCTTTATCATCGACTACTCATCCCGGCCCAAGCTGACCATTTCTCTGCCCTAACCGTCCTCAAGGCTTTATCCAACGAATGAACCCGCTCATCTCCCTGTCCGTTTTATACTTCTTCGTGACGGTCGGTTCGGCGAGCATTCTTTACTTTTCTTTTAAAGAGCAAATCGATACATCTGGAAGATTCTTCCTGCTTGCAGAGGTGATCACGCTCCCTATGGTGGTGGTGTTTGCCTTGATCAACACAAACACCACCTACCAGCAGCCAGTGATATTTTTCTTCAGCAACCTGATGGGGCTTTGTGCAGAGGCGGCAATTCTATTTAGCATCCATGCGCTAACTCGAGAGGTACGGGTTGAAAAATTTGTGATGCTGCTGTCGCTGTGTGCAGCCTATTGCTTATTCATGGAGTTCTGTCGGATAGTTATCGACCCCAATCTCCCCACCCTTTTATATGCCATCGTCTCGTGTGGATTAGCTTTAAGCACCTACGCCGCTTATAAATCCAACGCTGGCATTGAAATTGCAAAAAATCTATTCCTGAAATGGATCGGCGTCATAGAAATTGGTCTCGCGATATTTGCGCTGATAAGAATTGCGAGTTACTTTTTGGGTGCCCCAATTAAGCCGCATGGACCGACAACGCTTATCGCCTCTTTTTATGCGCTTTATGTCGGCCTTTGCATTTTTCGCTACGTTGCATATCAATCCCTGCGGATCAGCTGGGTGGACCCCAGGACCTACAAAGCAAACATCCTCAATAGGAGCCTGGCTAAAGCAATTGAAGAGAAGGATCAACTATTGAGAGGCTTGATCGCTTCCAACCGTGTCATAGGCATTAGTTCCCTGGCGAGCTCTCTTGCCCATCAACTGAGCCAGCCGCTTACAGGCATCGCCCTACAAACCGAGACTGTTAAGAGAAACCTCCTGGAGTCTGGCCAAAACCCAAGCTTTGTCATACCACTCAATAAAATCTCGGATCAACTGGGTAAATTATCTGATCTTGTAAAAAATCTACGTCAGCTCTTTACGTCACGTAATGACGAGTTTCACCCCATAAACCTACAGCAGATCACCAATGAAATTCTTGAAATAATTGAACCCACCTTGAAATCCAAAAGGATTGGGTTAGTAAAATCATTCCCATCAAATCCAGTTGTATATGGCGACAAAATTCAACTTCAGCAGGTATTGATTAACCTCTTCAATAACGCCATTGACTCTATCACTGAATCCGAATCAACCCTTAAGGAAATTCGACTAAGCATTTCCCAGGGTACAGAATTCGCAAAACTTTCGATCGAGGATAGTGGGACCGGTATCAATCCGGAACTTTTACCTACCCTCTTCGATCTTTATAAAACGACAAAAAGGGAGGGGTTAGGGGTTGGCTTGTGGCTTAGCAAAACCATTCTGGACAAACACCAGGGTGGCATTACCGCCTCCAATGGCATCTATGGCGGCGCCATTTTTGAAATTAAAATCCCTCTAGCGAGAGAAGGTTTCATCAATTCATGAAAAACTCTAGAGTCATTATCGTCGATGACGAGTCAGATATTCGTGAGGGATTGCAAGACTGGCTTTCCCGAGACTATCACCTGCGCTCTTTCGAGTCTGCCGAATCATTTTTAAGCGCACTCAATGACTATGAATTTGAAGATGGGATCTCCTCTTGCATTCTCCTGGATTTTCAGATGCCGGGGATGACAGGCGTTGAATTACAAACCAACCTCAAGCAGATGAATGCAGAGTTTCCCATTATCTTCATGAGTGGCAATGCCCAACAGGCGGATATTATCGATGCATGGCATGGCGGGGCAATAGATTTCATTCTTAAGCCGTTCACTGCAAATCAAGTCAGCGATAAGCTTGCTAACTTATTTAATGCCACCCATGCAAAGAACGGAGCCACTAACCGAGTGGCTGAGAATGAAGAAATCATTGACATTCCAATCAGCCAAAGAGAGGCGCAAGTTTTATTGTTGCTCGGCCAAGGGCATCAACAAAACGAGGTTGCTCAAATGCTGGGCCTATCTCTTAGAACAGTGAAGATGTATCGAACATCCTTAAAAAACAAGCTCAATCTGAACACGCTCATGGAGCTTGCTCGCTACCATGATGAACACCATCAATCGATTTTAAGAGCATCAAAGACAAAGGGCTACGGCATTTCTGACGTAACCCTTTGATTTTACTGGAGGCGCGAGCCGGAGTCGAACCGACCTACACGGATTTGCAATCCGTAGACTAACCAAAGCAAATCAATCGGTTAGTAAACAATCGCTCCCGCACCTACCTACTTTTCTTGCCTCTGAAAGCCTTTGTTTACAAGGGCTGTTGTTTCAGATGCGGGAGCGATTCTAACCTACTTCTTCAGCAATTCCAACCCTATCCGTCCACGTATTTCTTTCGGTGCAGTTTTGGCGATTCGGCTGCCTTTATCCGTAGACAATGCTTTCGCCTTGTTCCGGATTTGATCTGGTGTAATACGAATCGGGTTGTCCGGATTGTCACGGTTCCAATCGGCCAGTTTCTTGTCTTGGGCGTTAGCCTCCGCCTGGTCATTATCGACCACCGCTTGTGCCCATGCGTGGACAATGTTGGCCTCTTTCTTCTTGACCAGCTGGATGTCCTGCTGCACTGGCATCGCTGCCCGGGTTTTTTCGGCGATCACGGTTGGGTTAAATCCGGCGCCCTTGATGACGGCATCCATACCCGTAGTTTCTACGGTTTTACGCCCAGCCATATCTCTGGCGTACCCGCGGGCACCCATGTCGATCGCGTTGGCTAAATCACGCCCTGCCTTCGGTAGCAGGTTTTTGGCCGCTTGCCCATAGTTACCCTCGTCAGCAGCGTCTATGGCGTCCCCAACCTGCTGCGCAGCTCCGGCGGTTGGGCCTACAATCTCGGCCAATCCGCGCATGTAATTTCCTCTCACAAGCTCCGCTCCTGGAATCATGTTTCCAAGGCCAAGGCGGCCACCAAAATCGTAAGCGTCCAGCCCTGCCACCTGTACAAGGTGTTATCTGTAGGCTAGCGGCTCTTTTCGAAACGGCAGCAGTTCGTCGATTCTGGAGTTAGGCCAGGTGGGCAGCTTCTGCAGTGTCTCTGTGAGC